>Ga0116222_1000464_pt1 | contig 25421 bp, 22 predicted proteins | sample Sb_taG_12_FD_88963 | JGI IMG/M metagenome (GOLD analysis project Ga0116222, IMG submission 88963) | Peat soil microbial communities from Weissenstadt, Germany - Sb_50d_9_AC metaG | ecosystem: Environmental > Terrestrial > Soil > Wetlands > Peat | place: Germany: Weissenstadt | collected 2010-09-21
CCGGCCGTGCCGCGGCGGCTGGGCGGCGGCCGCGGCGCCGTGGTCTGCTTAGCTGGACCGCGAGGAGGCTGGTTCGGTGAAGACGGCGTTCGTGCTCGGCGGCGGAGGCATTCTCGGCGCTAACGAGGTCGGCATGCTCAGGGCGTTGTCTGGGGCTGGTGTCCGGCCTGATCTGGTGGTGGGCACATCGGTGGGCGCGATCAATGGCGCGTTCGTCGCCGCCGGGCCGGCCGCTGCTGCGGCGCGGCTCGAAGAGCTGTGGCAGGGCGACGCCTTGCAGCACGCGTTCAGCGAAGCGCTCTGGGGTCGGATGATCCGGCTGGCGCGGTCCGGCACCCACCTGCATTCGATCGAGCCGCTCCGACACCTGCTGACCGGCCGGCTCGGCGCGACCGAGTTCGCCGATCTCGAACTGCCTTTCCACTGCGTGGCTGCCAGCATCGAGCGGGCCCACGCGCACTGGTTCAGCACCGGGCCGATCGTTCCGGCGGTACTGGCCTCCTGCGCGGTGCCCGGGCTGCTGCCGCCGGTGGAGATCGATGGCGAGCACTATTTCGACGGCGGCCTGGTGGATTCGATTCCGGTCGGGCGAGCGGTTGCTCTGGGGGCGCGCATCGTCTATGTGCTGCACGCGGGCCGGATCGGGCGTCCGCTGACCGTTCCGCGCCGGCCGTGGGAGGTGGGCCTGGTCGCCTTCGAGATTGCGCGCCGGCATCGATTCCATGAGGAAATGTCGTCATTGCCCAGCGACGTGGAAGTACACGTTCTGCCCGCGGGCGAGGATCGCCGGCCGCCGGATCTGTCCCAGCTGCGATATCGCGACAAGACTAAGGTCGGTGCGAGTATCGAGCGTGCCTATGCGGCGTCCGCTAGCTATCTCGCCGAGTTGACCGGGCCCGGCTGATCGGGCCCGGCTGATCGGATAGTGACCGGTCACAAGGACGGAGGAGCCGCCATGCTCCCACCAAAGCCGATACGCAGGTTGGTACTGGCGCCGCTTGCTGTCGTCATCGCCATCGCGACCGCGGTGCTCTTCCCGCTGCTCGCGCTGCTCGCGGTGATCTTCGGCCTGGTCGGACGGTCGCGGCCGGGCCGGATGCGTGGTCTTCGGCTGCTCTTCTTCGCGCTGGTCTGGCTGCTGGCCGAGACTCTGGCGCTGGCTACCTGCCTGGGCCTGTGGGTGGCGAGCGGATTCGGCGGTCGGCTGCAGACCGAGCCTTATCAGAGCCGCCATTACGCGATCATGCGGCGGTTCCTTGACCGGGTCTATCGCGCTGGCACGAACACATTCGGAGTGAAGGTCGAGGTCGAGGAGCCGGAGCTGACCGAACAGGAGCAGGCGGCCAGGCTGGCCCGGCCGGTCATCGTGCTCAGCCGCCATGCCGGACCAGGTGACTCGTTCCTGCTCGTGCACCACCTGCTCAGCGTGTACGGGCGGCGGCCGCGGGTCGTCATGAAGGCAACGCTGCAGCTGGATCCCGGCCTGGACGTCGTGGCCAATCGGCTGCCCAATGTGTTCGTGCAGCATCGCCGGGCCGGTGAGAAGCTCTTCACCGAGCAGATCGAGCGGCTGGCCAGCGGCCTGGATCAGGCCGGCGCGCTGGTAATCTTCCCTGAGGGCGGCAACTGGACGCCGAGCCGGTGGCAGCGCGGTATCCGGCGGCTTGAGCAGCTGGGCCGGAGCGATCTCGCCGCCCGGGCGCGGGAGATGCCCAACGTTCTCGCGCCGCGGACCGGAGGCGCCTTCTCGGCCATCGCTGCCTGCCCGGAGGCTGACGTGATCTTCGTCGCCCATGCCGGACTGGACCGGCTGGTCAGCGTCGGTGACATCTGGCGCAGCCTGCCGATGGACCAGGTGATCCGGGCGAAATGGTGGCGGATACCGGTCGATGAGGTGCCGCGCGCCGCGGATCACGAGTCCCAGGTGCGCTGGCTCTACGACTGGTGGGAGCGGATCGACACGTGGATCTCGCAGAACCGGCCGGCCGACACCGGCGCCGCCGCCCTGTCGTAGGGCGTGCGGCTGCCGGGGCAGTAGCTTGGCCGCCGTCCGGACGGGCGTTGCCGCGCCTGGCGGACGCCGGCCGGGCGTTGACGTGCCTGACTGCCACCGGGCGGGCCGTGGCTTTGGCAGTCCCGTGCGCGCGCTACCGCCCGGCGGAGCCGTGGCCTAGCGGGGCCGTGGCCTAGCGGAGCCGTGGCCTAGCCGCCACGGGGCGGGTTAGCGTCTCCGGCGGCCGGCAACTGGCCAGCGTCGTTGGCGGCCTGCATGCCGGTGGAGGTCTGCCTGCTCCGGTTGGTGGTTGACTCACTGCCGATGGTGGTTGGCCCGCTGCCGTTGGTGGTTGGCCCGCTGCCGTTGGCGCGCACGATCGTCTCGGCCTGCCCTGCTGCGCTCGCGTCGGCGGCGCGCGGCGCGTGGCCATTGCGCCAGGGGCGGACTCGGATCAGCCAGTACACTGCGGCGGCCAGCGCGACCACACACAGGATCCAGCCAAGCGCGGTGGTGCCGACCCCGACGTACTTCAGGCCGGACGCGAAGATCACGAATGTGATGATCGGCCGGATGTAGCGGTCCGGGGCACGGGATGACAGGAAAGCGCCGATCAGGACCGCCGGGACGCTGCCCAGCGCGATCGACGCGGTTACCCCGAATTCCACATGGCCGAAGATCAGCGCGCCAAGGGCGGCCGCTGCGGTCAGCGGAACGGCCTGGGTCAGGTCGGTCCCGACCAGCTGGCTGGCGCCGATAAGCGGATAGAGAAAGAGCAGCAGCACGATCATCAGCGAGCCTGAGCCGACCGACGTCACGCCGACGATCAGGCCGCCGATCGCGCCGATCACGACGGTTGGCACCGGCCGCACCCTGAGGTCGGAAACCGCGCCAAGCCGCTGGTGACCGGCCCGCCGGTCCAGGTAGTAGCGCAACACCATGGCTCCGGCGCCGATCAGCAGCGCGGCGCCAAGAGCGATCTCGACGTGCGTCTGCTCGGCAGAGCTGTTTCCGAGCTGACGCAGCAGGAAGGCGCCGACGAACGCCATCGGCACCGAGCCGACGACCATCCAGCCGACCAGCCGCAGGTTGACCGTGCCCTTGCGCAAGTGGACAGCGGCGCCGACCGGTCGCATCAGGACCGCGGCGACCAGGTCGCTGGAGATCGCCGACGACGGCTTCACGCCGAACAGCAGGATCAGCATCGGGGTCATCAGGGCGCCGCCCCCGGCACCGGTGAGACCCACCAGGAGTCCCACCACCGCGCTGCCCAGGACAATGTAGGGATTCAGGTGCATGGATATCCGTTCTGTGCGCCTCGCCGAACGACCGTGTTTGCATCCGCCGTGTCGGCGGCCGCTGTGTCGGCGGCCGGTCCGTGCTCCAACCATTTCCTATTATCCAGAGCTGGAACATAGCCCACAACCCGGGGTGGTGTGACCAAATCGGCGGATGGCGTGCCTTCCGGCCGCAGCGTCGCGTGATCATGCGGTTCTTTCAGGGACAGTTGCTGAAAGAACCGCGTGATCAAGGAACACGGCAGCCTCGGGCAGCTACGGACCCGGGTGATCAAGGAACACGGCAGCCTCGGGCAGCTACGGACCCGGGTGATCAAGGAACACGGCAGGCCTCGGGCAGCTACGGACCCGGGTGAGCTATCCTGCGCAGCCCCGCGGCCGCAGGTACCCGGCAATGATCGGTAGTCTGTAACGATGCCTGTCCAGTCGGTCTACCCCCAGCTCGAGCCGCTGCTCCCGCTGGTGCGCAAGCCGATCCAGTACGTCGGCGGCGAGCTGAACAGCGTCGTCAAGGACTGGGACAGCGCCGATGTCCGCTGGGCGCTGATGTACCCGGACGCCTACGAGGTAGGCGTGCCCAACCAGGGTATTCAGATTCTTTACGAGGTGCTTAACGAACGCGACGGCGTGCTTGCCGAGCGCAGCTACTCGGTCTGGCCGGACCTGGAGGCGCTGATGCGCGAGCATCAGGTGCCGCAGTTCACCGTGGACGCGCACCGGCCGGTCCGGGCGTTCGACGTGCTCGGCGTCAGCTTCGCCACCGAGCTTGGCTACACGAACCTGCTCACCGCCCTGGACCTGGCGCAGATCCCGCTGGTCGCAGCCGACCGGGGCCAGGACGACCCGATCGTGCTGGCCGGCGGGCATGCCGCGTTCAACCCCGAGCCGATCGCCGACTTCATCGACGGCGCGGTACTCGGCGACGGCGAGCAGGCGGTGCTGACCATCACCGAGCTGATCCGGGCCTGGAAGCTGGCCGGGCGGCCGGACGGCAGGGATGGCCTGCTGCTCCGACTGGCCGTCGACGGCGGAGTGTACGTGCCGCGGTTCTACGACGTGACCTACCGGCCGGACCGGACCATCGCCAGGGTCGCGCCCAACCGGAAGGCAGTGCCGCGCGCGGTAGCCAAGCACACCGTCACGGACCTGGACTCGTGGCCATACCCGAGCAGACCGCTGGTTCCGATCGCAGAGTCGGTGCACGAGCGGTTCAGCGTGGAGATTTTCCGTGGCTGCACCCGTGGCTGCAGGTTCTGCCAGGCCGGCATGATCACCAGGCCGGTCCGTGAGAGGTCGATCACGACGATCGGCGAGATGGTCGAGACCGGCCTGGCCGCCAGCGGTTTCAGCGAGGTCGGGCTGCTCTCGCTGTCCAGCGCCGACCACAGCGAGATCAACCAGATCGCCACCGATCTCGCCGACCGGTACGAGGGGACCAACACCGGCTTGTCCCTGCCCTCGACCAGAGTCGACGCGTTCAACATCACCCTTGCCAACGAGCTCAGCAGGAACGGCCGCAGGTCCGGGCTGACGTTCGCCCCGGAAGGCGGCACCGACCGGATCCGCAAGGTGATCAACAAGATGGTCACCGAGGAGGATCTGATCCGAACCGTGTCCGCCGCGTACGCGAACGGCTGGCGCCAGGTCAAGCTGTACTTCATGTGCGGCCTGCCGACCGAGACCGACGAGGATGTGCTGGCCATCGCCCGGGTCGCGCACCGGGTGATCGAGGCAGGCCGGGCTGCCAGCGGCCGGCGCGACATCAGGTGCACGGTGTCGATCGGCGGGTTCGTGCCCAAGCCGCACACGCCGTTCCAGTGGGCGGCGCAGTGCGACCACGAGACGGTGGACGCGCGGCTGAAGGCGCTCGGTGCGGCGATGCGGGCCGACCGGGGCTACGGCAGCTCGATCGGGTTCCGCTACCACGACGGCAAGCCGTCCGTGGTCGAGGGACTGCTGTCCCGCGGCGACCGCCGGGTGGCCAAGGTGATCAGGGCTGCCTGGGAGGACGGCGCCAGGTTCGACGGCTGGAGCGAGTACTTCTCCTACCAGCGGTGGGAGGCCTGCGCGACCGCGGCTCTCGCCGACGACGGCATCGACCTGGACTGGTACACCACCAGGGAGCGGCCGTACGCCGAGATCCTGCCCTGGGATCACCTGGACGCCGGGCTGGACCGGGACTGGCTGTGGCAGGACTGGCAGGCTGCGATCGATCCGGCCGGGCCGGCCGAGGTAGCGGACTGCCGGTGGACACCCTGCTTCGAGTGCGGGGTCTGCCCGGCGATGGGCACCGAGATCGAGACCGGCCCGACCGGCGCCAGGCTGCTGCCGCTGACGGTGCTTGACACCAGGCCGCCATCTGACCCTGGCAGCGAGGCTGATACCGGGGCCGAGGCGGTCGCGGTCGGCGCCAGGCGGCGAGACTAGATGGCCAGGCCTGCGCCGACCGGACCGGCACCTGCGCCGATAGCTCAGCGGCTAGCGATCAGGTACGCTAAACGAGGCAGGATGCGCTTCGCGAGCCACCGGGACCTCGCACGCGCGATCGAGCGGGGAGTGCGCAAGGCTGGCTTGCCGGTTGCCTACTCCGCGGGGTTCTCGCCGCATCCGAAGATCTCATATCCGGGCGGGGCTCCCACGGGGTCCGCGAGCGAGGCAGAGTACCTGGAGCTCTCGCTGACCCGCGAGTGCGATCCGGCCGACGTCAGTCGGCGGCTAGACGCAGCCCTGCCGGACGGGATTGACGTGATTGAGGTCGTTGAGGCGGGCGCCGGGTCCGCCGCTATGCGGCTGGAAGCCTCCGACTGGGAGGTGATCCTGCCAGGCGTGGAGCCCGCCGCTGCGGCCGCGGCGGTTCAGGAGTTTCTCGCCGCGTCAAGCGTGGTTGTCGAGCGCGTGACGAGCAAGGGATTGCGGCGGCTCGATGCGCGAGCCGCTGTGCTGACGCTCCGCGTTGACCGGCGTGCCGGAGCAGGCGCGGGTGCCGGATGTGCGATACTTCGAATGATTGTTCGGCAGATGACACCTGCCGTCCGACCCGATGACATCCTGGCCGCGCTTGCTCAATCATCGGCCCTGGCGCCCGCGTCGCCTGAATTGGTGACCCGGCTGTGGCAGGGGCCGCTGGATAGCTTGGCTGCCGGCGAGACGGGGATGATCTTGGCCGCCGAGGCTGCCGAGCCGTCAGCGTTCGGTGAGCCGCCGGCAGCCGGTTCCCGGCCAGCCGGGCAGCACGCAGGACAGGGAATAGCCAAGGCACTGTGCCTGGAGGCGGGGAGCGCCGATTCGGCGACCGCCGGACAGGTGCGTGCGAATGAACAGCTTCCGCGCGGCGCGGGGGACCAGCTTGCTGGCCCGTGCGCCCGGGAGCCTAACGGAAGAGATTGCCCGGATGCTCGAAACCGAGCCACAGAACGTACAGCCCAATTCAGATGAGCCCGCAGCGGCGCCGCAGGCGTCCGATCAGGAGGGCAGTCCGCGGCGCGGTCTGCTGCGCAGGGCTCGCCGTGGTGTAACCAGGGCCGCCGGACCCCCTGCCTTCCGGTCGGGTGCCCCGACGGACAGCGAGCAGAGCGCGGCTCCGCCGTCAGGCGGCGCGGGCCGGCCAGTTCCTGCCGTCCCAGGCGTGCCAGCCGGCGCGCCCGAGCCACCGGGCGGCAATCGTCCGGACGGCGGTCAGCATCCAGTCCCCGCTGCCGCGTTTCAGCCGCCAGTAGTGATCTTTCAGCCTCCGGATCTGACCGAGACTCGGCCGCCTGCCGAATCGGGTCGCGGCGGGTCGGGCTCAGCTCAGGCCGGCGCCTGGCCTGGCCGGGTGCGAGGGGCCAGAGGCACTGGGTCGGCCACCGGGCCCGATGGCGACGCCGCAGCCGAAGCTCCCGACGAAGCAGCTGAGGTGCCAGGGACCGGCTCGCGCCGGCGGCGTCGCGGCGGCCGGGGACGCGGCAAGGGCGGCTCAGCCGACGGGGCCGGCGATGGCGGTACCGGCCAGGGTGCGGCGGGGGAGAGCGGCCAGGGTGCCGGGGCGGTCTCCGGCGACGGCGCCGATGGCGGCGGCCGGCCACGGACGACCGGCGACCGGCAGGAGGCCGGGAGATCGACCGCGTCCGCCGAGGGCACGGACGGCGCCGACCAGGCTGACGAGTACGAGGCTGACGACGGTGAGGTAACCGGCACCGGGACAGCCAGTCGGCGCAGGCGCCGGCGCCGGCAGCGCGGCGGAGCTGCCGCGGCCGGCACCGAGGAGCTGTCGCCGGATGATCCGTCCGACACCGTTGTGCACGTGCGGGCACCGCGTGCCGTGGCGGAGACCGATGACGTCCGGGCGGTTAAGGGATCCACCCGGCTTGAGGCCAAGCGGCAGCGGCGGCGGGAGGGGCGCGACTCCGGTCGGCGGCGCCCGCCGGTGATCAGCGAGTCTGAGTTCCTGGCCCGCCGCGAGGCGGTCGAGCGGGTGATGGTCGTCCGCCAGCAGGGAGACCGGACGCAGATCGCGGTTCTTGAGGACGGCGTGCTAGTCGAGCACTACGTCGACAAGGCGAGCCATCAGTCCTATGTGGGCAACGTCTATCTCGGCAAGGTGCAGAACGTGCTGCCCTCGATGGAGGCGGCTTTCGTCGACATCGGCAAGGGGCGCAACGCGGTCCTGTACGCCGGCGAGGTCAATTTCGATGCCAGCGGCCTGGAAGGCGTTGCCAAGCGGATTGAGTCCGCGCTCAAGTCCGGGCAGTCGATCATGGTGCAGGTCACTAAGGACCCGATCGGCCACAAGGGCGCCAGGCTGACCAGCCAGGTCAGCCTGCCTGGGCGGTATCTGGTCTACGTGCCTGGCGCGTCGATGACCGGGATCAGCCGCAAGCTGCCTGACACCGAGCGCACCAGGCTCAAGCAGATACTCAAGAAGGTCGCGCCGGAAGAGGGCGGGATCATCGTCAGGACCGCCGCCGAAGGAGCTTCCGAGGCCGAGCTCAGCCATGACGTGACCAGGCTGGTTGCGCAGTGGCAGGCGATCGAGCGGAAGGCGAAGTCAGCGACCGCGCCCGACCTGCTCTACAGCGAGCCTGATCTCACCATCCGGGTGGTCAGGGACATCTTCAACGAGGACTTCACCAAGCTGGTCATCGCCAGCGACAGTGAGTGGGACCTGGTGGATGAGTACATCCGCTACGTCGCGCCGAACCTGGCCGAGCGGCTGGAGCGGTGGACCGACGACAAGGACCTGTTTGCCGCGTACCGGATTGACGAGCAGCTGGCCAAGGCACTCGACCGCAAGGTGTGGCTGCCGAGCGGCGGTTCGCTGGTGGTCGATACCACCGAGGCCATGACGGTCATCGACGTCAACACCGGCAAGTTCACCGGCCAGGGCGGCAACCTGGAGCAGACGGTCACCAGGAACAACCTGGAGGCGGCCGAGGAGATCGTCAGGCAGCTCAGGCTGCGGGACATCGGCGGCATCATCGTGATCGACTTCATCGACATGGTGCTTGAGAGCAACCGCGAGCTGGTGCTGCGGCGGCTGATCGAGTGCCTGGCTCGGGACCGGACCAAGCACCAGGTCGCCGAGGTGACCTCGCTCGGGCTGGTGCAGATGACCAGGAAGCGGGTCGGCACAGGCTTGCTCGCGGCCTTCTCGGTGCCATGTGAGCAGTGCAACGGCCGCGGCGTGCTGGTTTCGGTGGACCTGACCGATCATCCGCAGCCGCCGAGCCGGGGCGGCCATGACCGGGCCGCAAACCAGGCAGGCGGGATACCGAAACCCGGTCCGGCGCGGTCCAGGTCGGCCAGGGGCAAGGCGGCGGCAGCTGGCGGCGTGGCCGCCGAGCCGGCTCCCGCTGACGGCGAGCCAGCCAGTTCCGGGCCGGCCGGTTCCGAGCCGGGGAATGGTGAGCTGGTCAAGGGTGAGCCGGTCAGTTCTGCGCTGGTCAAGGGCGAGCCGGTCAGTTCCGAGGTGGTCAAGGCAGAGCAGGCGAGCTCCGATCTGGTGCGGGCCGAGTCGCGCGAAGGGCAGCTGATCAAGGCCGAGTCGGCGAGTTCCGAGCTGGTCAGGGCTGAGCCGTCCGGAGCGAGTCTGGCCGGGGCTGCGTCAACCGGAGCCGGGCCGGTGATGGCGAGTACGGCACCGGCCGGTGTGGCCTCGGTCGTGGTACCAGGTGCCGACGGCGCGGACGGACTGCCGCAGGCCGGATCGGAGACGGCGGCGCCACGGCGGCGTGCTCGAAGGTCCGCTCAGCGGGAGGCAGGTCCGCCTAAAACGGTCACCGCGGATGGTCCTGCGCCCGGTGGGTCCACCCCGCCCGCCGGGTCCACTGCCGCTGGGTCCGCTGCGCCCGCTGCGCCCGCTGCGCCCGCTGCGTCAACCCCGCCCGCTGGGTCGGCCAAGGCCAGCGAGACTAGCGAGTCGACTCGGACACCTTGATCACGCGGGATTTTCAGGGCTATGTACTGAAAATCCCGCGTGATCATCGCCGGGTTCCCGACCCGGGTGACGGGCGTCTGGCGGGGAGTTCAGTCTGATAGTCTTTGTCGTCGGCGTTTCTCGCTGCCCAGCGGCGGAGATCCGGCGGGCGAGCGGCGCGTAGAGTCGGCAAGCCCGGTCGCCTCGACGTCGAACGATTCCGCGAATCCCGCGGCGGGCTAGCACCAGGGAGAGAGAGTTCTTTCGTGTACGCGATCGTTCGTTGCGGCGGCAGGCAGGAGAAGGCATCGGTTGACGATGTCCTGACCGTCGACAAGCTGACCGGCGAGGTGGGTTCCACCGTGACGCTGCCGGCCGTGCTCATCGTGGATGACGGCGAGGTGATCAGTGACCGGGCCGAGCTCGGCGGCTACGAGATCACCGCCGAGATCGTGGGCCCGGCCAGCGGCCCCAAGATCCATATGCTCCACTACAAGAACAAGACCGGCCGCAGGCGGCGTCAGGGTCACCGGCAGAAGTACACCCAGGTGAAGATCACCGGCATCGGGGTCCCCTCGGCCCGCGCCACCGCCAGGTCCGAGAAGGCACAGAAGAAGGTCTGAGATGGCACACAAGAAGGGCGCCTCGTCAAGCCGGAACGGGCGCGACTCCAACGCCCAGCGGCTTGGCGTGAAGCGGTTCGGCGGACAGCTGGTCAACGCCGGCGAGATCATCGTCCGCCAGCGCGGTACTCACTTCCACCCAGGCAGTGGCGTCGGCCGTGGCCGCGACGACACGCTCTTCGCGCTGGTGCACGGTCACGTTGAGTTCGGCACGAAGCGCGGTCGCCGGGCGGTCAGCGTGATCCCGGTAGCGGCGGAAGACGCGCTCGCCAAGGTCAGTTAGGCGCGGCGGCAGCAGCGCGGTACAGGGCGGGCCGGCCTCCGGTCCGCCCTTGATTCTGCTGAGCGACCGGCCAGCTGATCAGCCGGGCAATCCTTCCCAAAGGGGGCTGGCGTGGCGGAATTCGCCGATCAGGCCGAGGTGCGAGTCCAGGCAGGCAACGGCGGCAACGGCTGCGCCTCGATTCATCGCGAGAAGTTCAGACCGCTCGGCGGTCCCGACGGCGGCAACGGGGGACGCGGCGGCGATGTGATCCTGCAGGTGGAACCCGGCACGGCGACCCTGCTTGATTTCCACCGCAGGCCGCTGCGCCGCGCCGGGGACGGCAAGCCGGGTTCTGGGTCCAACTGCAACGGCGCAGCGGGCGCCGATCTGATCGTGCCGGTCCCGGACGGCACCGTGGTCAAGACCGCCGACGGCGAGGTGCTTGCCGATCTGATCGGTGCGGGCACCCGGTTTGTCGCGGCGATGGGCGGACACGGCGGACTCGGCAACGCCGCGCTGGCGTCCACGAAGCGGAAGGCGCCGGGGTTCGCGCTGCGCGGCGAGCCCGGGCAGTACCGGCAGCTGCTGCTCGAGCTGAAGACGATCGCCGACGCCGGCCTGGTGGGTTTCCCGAACGCAGGCAAGTCCTCGCTGATCGCGTCGATGTCGGCGGCCCGACCCAAGATCGCCAACTACCCGTTCACCACCCTGATCCCGCATCTTGGCGTGGTCGAGGCCGGCCAGACCCAGTTCGTGGTGGCGGACGTACCAGGGCTGATCCCCGGCGCCAGTACCGGCAAGGGCCTGGGCCTCGACTTCCTGCGGCACGTCGAGCGGTGCACGGTGCTTGTGCATGTGGTGGACTGCGCGACGGAGGAACCAGGTCGGGACCCGATCACCGACCTGGACGTGATCGAGGCTGAACTGCGCGCCTACGACGCCGAGACCGGCGCGGACATGACCGACCGGCGCAGGATCGTCGCGCTCAACAAGATCGACGTACCTGAGGCCCGCGACCTCGCCGCACTGGTCACGCCGGACCTGGAGGCCAGGGGACTGACCGTCTGCCAGGTGTCGGCCGCTACCGGCGAGGGTCTTCGCGGGCTTGCCTTCGCGATGGCCGAGCTGATCTCGCAGGCACGTAAGGCGGCGCCTGAAGCACTGCCGACCCGGCTGGTAATCCGGCCCGAGCCGGTGGCCGGCCCGGACTTCGAGCTGGTCAGGACCGGAGCGAACAGTTTCCTGATTCGCGGCAGCAAGCCGCGCCGATGGATCATGCAGACCGACTTCAGCAACGACGAGGCGGTTGGCTACCTGGCCGACCGGCTGGCCAAGCTCGGCGTCGAGGCCGCGCTCGCCGAAGCGGGGGCCGAGCCGGGTGCGGAGGTGCTGATCGGCCAAGAGGACGACGCGGTCGTGTTCGACTGGGACCCGCAGCTGCCGGCCGGGGCCGGCTTCGGCCCCCGCGGCACCGATCCTCGGCTGGAGCACGGCCGTCCGTCGCGGTAGGCCTCCCGCTCGCGACAGCACCAAGCCGAGATCGCCCTATGGCTGGTACAGGTCTGGCACCCGCCTGACCCGCGCTCTGGCGTGGTTGACGGCCACGCCGTGCTCCGCAAGGCGAGCCAGGATCTCCGCGCCCTGGCCGGTCCAGAAGACAACGGCATCAGGCATGGAGTCGACCCGAAGCCGCACCCCGTCCCGGCTCAGCGGTCCGCTAACCGGCTGCGCGCTCAGCTCCAGGTACCGGGCCTCCCAGGTCGGCACCGCCCACCGCCAGAGACGTGACCCGCGCAACCGGACTCCCCAGTCGAGCAACTCAAGCACGGCAAGGCCCGACGAGGTAGTTACTGCACGGCCGAAGAACCCGCCTGAATAGACGGCTGTCGGCTGGACGTCTGGGGCGTCGACCGTGCGGCCGGAAGCTGCGATTCGCCTGCTCCAGAAGTACAGCGAGATACCGGCGAACACCCAACCCACGCCGATCAGGAGCGGAGGCAACATGACATCTTCCAAGGCCGGGACTTGATACGTTACGGGGCCGCCAGCGACGGTGCCGCAGTGCGCGCCAGAGCGCGGCAGGACACTTGCGACTAAACTGTATCGGCGAATTTTTCACTAGCCGGAAGGACACGCGCTTGTCCATGCAGGACCATGCCGTGATCGAGCAGGACCGCGAGCAGGCGTACATCACTGTGCTTTATGACCGGCTTGACGAGCTCAGGGACCGGGCCGCTGGCCGGCTCGCCCGAGTACTCGGCCAGTCGGGCGGGACGCCGGCCGCCAGAACGGAGCGTGAGGCGCTGACGGTCATGTACCGGCAGCAGCTCGCGCAGTTCGACGCCGCGGAGAACGGGCTGTGCTTCGGCCGGCTGGAGTTCAACGACGGGGTTCGCAGTTACATCGGACGGCTCGGCATGCACGCCGACAACGACGACTACGACCAGCTGCTGATGGACTGGCGAGCCGAGGCTGCCCGCCCGTTCTACCTGGCGACCGCCGCCTCGCCTGGCGAGGTCAGGGTGCGCCGCCACATCAAGACCCGCGGCCGGACGGTAATGCGGCTGGACGACGAGGTGCTGGACCTGACGGTGGCCGACCCGACCAGGCACGAGGGCCTGACCGGGGAGTCGGCACTGCTTGCCGCGCTGAACGCCAGCCGGACCGGCCGGATGCGGGACATCGTCGAGACGATCCAGGCCGAGCAGGACCAGATCATCCGGTCTGGCCTGGCCGGCGTGCTCGTCGTGCAGGGCGGACCAGGTACCGGCAAGACCGCCGTCGCGCTGCACCGGGCCGCCTACCTGCTCTACACCTACCGGCGCCAGCTGGAGAAGCCCGGCGTGCTGGTGATCGGCCCGAACGCCACCTTCCTGCGCTACATCGGTCAGGTGCTCCCGTCGCTTGGCGAGACCAGCGTGCTGCTGTCCACCATCGGCGACTTGATGCCGGGGATGGTGGCGACCGGCACCGAGCCCGCCGAGGTAGCCCAGATCAAAGGCAGGCCGGCCATGGCCAAGGTCATCGCGGCGGCGGTGCGGGACCGGCAGCGCGTGCCTGATGAGGGGGCGGAGTTTCGTTTCGAAAAGAACTCCTACCGGCTTGGCAGGCGATCGCTTGCCCAGGCGAGGGAGCGGGCGCGCCGCTCCAGGCTCCGGCACAACCAGGCCTGGCCGCTGTTCGCCAGGGAGGTGCTCAGCGACCTGGCCAGGCTGGTGGCGAACCGGCTGGGCGCCGACCCGCTCGGCGGCGGAAACCTGATGGGCCGGGCCGACATCGATGACCTGCGGTCTGAACTGCGGGACGATCCCGACATCATGGCGGCCATCGCCAGGTTGTGGCCGATCCTGACGCCGCAGCAGCTGCTCACCGACCTGTTCGCCTCGCGCCGCCTGCTGGCGGCCGCTGCGCCGTCGCTCAGCCATTCCGAGAAGGAGTTGCTCTGGCGCTCACCCGGCACGCCATGGACGCCGGCCGACGTACCGCTGCTCGACGAGGCGGCAGAACTGCTCGGCGAGGACGACCGGGCGCAGCGGGCGCTGGCCAGGCGCCGGCGCGACGAGGAAGAGGCTTACGCCAGGGGCGTGCTCGAGATCATCGGACGCGACGACGAGCATGACCCGGAAATCCTGATGGGCGCCGACATGCTGGATGCCGCGGCCCTCGCGGCTCGGCACAGTCAGGACACCTTCCAGACCGCGGCAGAGCGGGCGGCAGCCGACCGGACCTGGGCGTTCGGCCACGTGATCGTGGACGAGGCGCAGGAACTCTCGCCGATGGCGTGGCGGATGGTGATGCGCCGCTGCCCGCTCAAATCGATGACGATCGTCGGGGACGTGGCCCAGACCGGGGACGTAGCCGGCGCCACGTCGTGGGCGGAGGTGCTCGGGCCATACGTCGGTGACCGGTGGCGGCTGGCGCCGCTGACCATCAATTACCGCACGCCGGCCGAGATCATGGCCGTCGCCGCCGATGTGCTGACCGAGATCGACCCGGCGGCCCGGCCGCCGCAGTCGGTACGCGAGTCAGGCGTCCGGCCGTGGCGGATGGCTGCGGAGCCGGCCGAACTAGCCGGCTGCGTAGCGCAGGCCGCGGTTCGGCTGGCTGAGCAGACCGGGGATGGGACGCTAGCGGTGATCGGGCCGGCCGGTCGGCTGGCCGAGCTCGACGCCGCGGTTGCCGCCGTGCTGCCGGACGCGGCCGGGGTTCCGGCGGCCGCCGGGAATGGGCAGGCCGGGGATCGGGCGGCCGGGAATGGTACGGGGGAGCGGCAGCCGGACCTGGAACGGCCGGTGGTGGTGCTGACCGTCCGGCAGGCCAAGGGGCTGGAGTTCGACTCGGTGCTTGTCGTCGATCCCGGCCTGATCCTGGCCGAATCGCCGCGCGGCCTCGGCGACCTGTACGTCGCGCTGACCAGGGCAACTCAGCGGGCCGGACTGATCTATACCGGCGAGTTGCCGCCGGTGCTTGCCGGGCTGGCCGCGGCTGGGAGCCTGGACGGGATGGCCGCCCGCCAGGATTAATTCGGTGGCCAGCGTCGGCCGGGCTGGCTTACAGTGTCCGGGCAGCTGGACATCAGCGCCGAGCCGAGGAGTAAGACCATGTCGATGGTCATGTTCTTCCGTGCCAGGGCGGCCGCCATCGGCGCCGAACCCGGCCGGAGCGCACTTCCTGACTGACCGCGGGCTGATCGCGCAACTGGTCCGCGCCAGTGGCGCCGGCGCCGGGGATCTGGTCCTCGATCTGGGGGCCGGGTTCGGCGCCCTGACCGGCCCGCTCGCCCGCGCCGGTGCGCGCGTCATCGCCATCGAGCGGGATCCGGCACTGGCCGCCCGGCTCCGGCGCCGGTTCGCCGCCGAGCCGCTCGTTGGTGTCGTCGAGGCCGATCTGCGGCGCGTTCCGCTGCCACGGCGGCCATTCCACGTGGTCGCCAGCCCGCCATTCGCACTGACCACGTTGCTCTGCCGACGACTGCTTGGCGACTCGGAGATCCGGCTGACCGGCGCCGAGCTCATCCTGGAGTGGGGAGCGGCCAGATGGCTGGCGAGTGCCCGGCCGCGAGACGCTGAGGCGGCCCGATGGGCCACCAGGTACGAGATGCGGCTGGTGCGCAGGATTCCGGCGGCGAGCTTCTCCCCGCCGCCGGGCACCGATGTCGCTTACCTGACGATCAGGCCCAGGCGGTCAAGACGTTCCGATCATCGCGGACGCTAGTCGGTGCCGGCTCGCGGCGGCTGGGCATCGGCCGCGATCAATGCCCGGCGAACAACGGCCTCAAGCCGGCCGCTGTGCGCGCCGCGCCAGTAGAGGTGGCCGCAGTCGGAGCATCGCGAGAACGCCTGGTAGCTGCGCCGGGTGCCGGGCAGCAGCAGTTGCTCGATGTCGCGTTTGCGGACCGGGGACAGCGACCCGTTGCACGTGAGACACCTGGTCCAGGGCGCCAACGGCGGTGCGAACCGGTCGAGCACGTCGTCGAGCTGCTCGTCCGGGCGCGTTCCCCGGACATACCCGCCGCGTGAGAGTCTGCGCCGCCGCAGCAGCCCGCGGTCCTTGGTCAGCAGCACCCGCCGCTCGGCGTTCGCCTGCTCGATCAGCGCGTCATCGTCGCGGTCGTTGGAGTAGGCGACGTCGAGGCCGATCAGGCGCATCCGACGAGCCAGCGAGCCGAGATGGACGTCGAGGACGAAACGCGTGGCCGGTGGCCGCTGCGGCCGGGTCACGGCCGTCACCCGCACCAGATCGCCGCCGCCAGGCCGGTAGGACGGCGCGGCCGGCTGGCCGTTGACGATCAGGCTGCCGACCTCGGGCAGCGGGACCCCGAGCGACTCGACCAGATGACCAAGTGACGACACCCCGTCGCAGGCCGCCAGGACCGGCCCGGACCTATGTCGCGGCGCGAGGAACATGTCAAGCTCGGCTGCGAAGCTGAGTTCGGCCTCCGGTCTGTCCACGCTCCCCAGCATGCCGGTGCGCAGTCATCCGGCGGTCGTCCTTGCAGCAGTCGACTCAATGAGATATATCTTGGTTCGTGAGCAGCACGTCTTTAGACCCGGACGAGATCCGCGCAGCCGCCGAGGTGCACCGCGAGCTTGGCCCTGACTACCAGTCGGCGGTCATCGAGTCGTTCCTCGACAAGGTGGGCAAAGAGATCGACGCCAGGGTGGATGCGCGGATGGCGGAGGTCCAGCAGTTCAGGCGCGTTCGCGGGCAGTCGCCGATGACCCTGCCGATCGTCTCGCTGGTGTTCGGCATCCCGCTGACCGCGATCTCAGCCGCGCTCACCGGGCTGACCGGAGGCTCGTGGTGATCTGGGCCGCCATCGCGGTGATCAACGTGGCGTTCGCGCTGCATGTCCGGCCGCCCGGCCGACGCTGACTAATCGCGCCAAGCGCCGGTGGACTCCCGGGTGCGGATCCGGGAGCTAGTCGTCTGAGCCTGAGTCGTCCCGGTCGTCCCGGCGGCCGCCGAACCGGTTCATCAGCCGCTCCCCGGCCCCGACCGCCGATCCGGCCACGCCGCGGACGGCGCCGATCAGCGGGTCGGCCGAGCGGTTCCAGGAGTCCTGGTACGACTTCGCGGCCGCCTTGAACTGGTCGCCGACCGAGGTGTCGGAGTCCTCGTCTCTGCGCGGGTACTGGCCGGCCAGGATGTCGCGATACTCGCCATCGGACGCCCAGCGGTCTAGTTCGGCGAACCGCACGACGGCGAACGGATGCGTGGTGCCCTGCAGTTGCAGCAGCTTGATCAGGCCTTCCCTGATGTCCGGCACGGCGTCGTACTCGCGGGCCTGCTCAAGGAATTCGTCCGCGCTCAGCTCGGCCAGCTGCGCGCCGCCGGCCATCTTCATCAGCGCCCGGCGCCCCGCCGGGACATCCTGGCCCGCCAGCAGGCCGGCTCGGTCGCAGGAGAGCTCGGACTTGCGGAACCATTCCTCCAGGCCCCAGATGACGGCCTTCAGGCCGATCCAGGCGAGCGGCACCAGCGCGAGCCGGGCGGCTAGGGCCATCAGGTAGAAGAGCATGGTCCGGTAGACCGTGTGGCCGGAGAGCACGTGGCCGAGCTCATGCCCGATAACCCAGCGGATCTCCTCGGCGTCCATCAGGTCAACCATGCCGGTCGTGATCACGATGAATGGCTTGTCCGTGCCGATCGCCATCGCGTTGACGGCCGGGTCCTGGAGGATATACAGCTCAGGAACCCGGGGCAGATCGAGCACGTAGGCGCCGTCCAGCAGTGACTGGTATAGGTCAGGGAACTGCCGCTCGGACGCGCGGACGGAACTGGACAGGAACAGCAGCCGCAGGCTGCGGTCGCTGAACAGCCCGGCCAGGTTCTTCAGAATCACGTCGAAGCCGGTCAGCTTGCGCAGCGCGACCAGAGCCGAGCGGTCGGCGGGGTGCTCGTAGGCACGAGAGCTGATTTCCGGCAGGCGGACGCGGGAGCGATCGGGCACAGAGTTCATGCCGTCATGCTATGCGCCATAAGGAAGACTGGTCGTCATGCTGGCGAATGGTTTTGATGGGCGGTCGATCCCGGCGATGTTCGAGCCGCAGGCCGAGTCGATGCCGCCCGAGCTGCGGGCCGAGGTCCAGCAGGACCGGCTCCGCGGGATGATCGACCGGCTGCTGGCGGCCGGCGGCCTGCAGGCTCGCCGCCTGGCCCAGGTCGGCGTGACCGGCGGCGGTGACGTCAGCCTCGATGACCTGGCCGCTCTGCCGGCCACGACCAAGCAGGACCTGTGGGACGCCTACCCGTTCGGGCTGCTCGCGGTTCCGCGCAGCGAGGTCGTCGCCGTGCACGGGTCGAGCGGGACCGGAGGTCGGCCGACCCTGGTGTCCTACTCCAGGGCCGACATCGCGCTCTGGGCCAGGATGTGCGCCCGGGCACTGGCCGCCGCCGGAGCCGGGCCGGGCAGCATCGTGCACAACGCTTACGGGTACGGCCTGTTCACCGGGGGGCTCGGCATTCATCAGGGCGCGATCGAGCTCGGTGCCACGGTGGTCCCGGTTTCCGGCGGGATGACGGCCAGGCAGGTGACCCTGATCGCCGACCTGCGGCCGGACATCCTGACCTGCACGCCGTCGTACGCCATCAGGATCGGCCAGGCGCTGGCCGAGGCTGGCCTGACCCCGGCGACAGGCCTGTCGCTGAAGGCAGGCATCTTCGGGGCCGAACCATGGTCGGACGAGATGCGGGCCAGGATCGGCGAGCTGCTCGGGGTGCGCGCCCTGGACATCTACGGGCTGTCCGAGGTGATCGGCCCAGGCGTCGCCTCGGAGTGCGTTGTCGCCGCTGACGGCCTGCACGTGAACGAGGATCATTTCCTGGTCGAGGCGGTCGACCCGGTGACCGGCGAGCCGGTGCCGGACGGGACACCCGGTGAGCTGGTCTTCAGCACGCTCACCAAGGAGGCGCTGCCACTGCTGCGGTACCGGACCGGCGACATCGCGGCGCTGCGCCGGGGCAGCTGCCCGTGCGGGCGCACCCTGGCGAAGATGTCCAAGGTCACCGGCCGCAAGGACGACATGCTGGTGATCAGGGGCGTCAACGTCTATCCCAGCGAGATCGAGCGGGTATTGCTTGCCGAGTCAGCGGTGGCCCCCGATTACGTGCTGGTGATCGACGAAAGGAACGGTCAGCGCGACTTGGTCGCCTGCTGTGAGCGCATAACGGCAGGCCCGGCGGGCTCGCCCACCGCACCGCGCGACGAGCACCGGGCCGGGCCAGGGCTCGTGCCAGGTGCCGGTGCCGAGTCGGACGAGGCACTCCGGGCCGGGCTCGAACGCAGCCTGCGCGAGACACTCGGCCTTCGGATCCGGGTCGCGATCCTGCCGCCTGGCTCGGTGCCGAGGACCGAGGTGGGCAAGGCAGTCCGGGTCCGCCGCTGGTCGGGCGGCGAGCCGCCGGTACCCGGCCTACCTGGTTAGCTGGGCCGCCGGCCTGGGCGCCGCGGGCTAGAGTCGGCAGATGGCCGGGGCAGCTACGGGTCCGACAGATGAGGCTCGTGAGGTAAGCGACAACCGTGTGGTGCAGGAGGCCACTGGTGGTGCCGGGGTGAGTGGTGCGGAGCCGGGCGGTGCCCGGGCGGTCGGTGCCGGGGCGGGCGGTGCGGGACCAGGCGGTACCGGGACCTCGCCCACAGAGCGGATCGGGGTGATGGGCGGGACCTTCGATCCGATTCACAACGGGCATCTGGTGGCGGCAAGCGAGGTCGGGCACGTGTTCGGGCTCAACGAGGTCATCTTCGTGCCGACCGGCCAGCCATGGCAGAAGGGCGACCGCGATGTATCGGCTGCCGAGGACAGGTACCTGATGACCGTGATCGCCACCGCGTCCAATCCGCGGTTCTCGGTCAGCCGGGTCGACATCGACCGGCCGGGCGAGACCTACACGATCGACACGCTCCGAGAACTGCGCGCTGAGCGCGGACCGGCCACGGAGTTCTTCTTCATCACCGGCTCCGATGCCCTGACTCGGTTGCTGACGTGGAAGGACGCCGACGAGTTGTTTCGCCTCGCGCATTTTGTCGGCTGTACCCGGCCGGGACATCACCTTACGGACGACGGGCTGCCCGACGGACGGGTTAGCCTGATCGAGATTCCCGCGCTGGCGATCTCATCGACCGCGTGCCGCGAGCGGGTCAGAGCCGGGGCGCCGATCTGGTACCTGGTCCCTGACGGCATCGTCCAGTACATTTCCAAGCGTCGGCTGTACTGCGGATAGTCAGCCCGCGGTGACGGCTGACTCAGGCTGGCGGCATGTTGGTTCGGCCCGGCGGCGCCGGCCGGAGGGGTCGGCCCGGCGACTGGCGCGCTGGCGAGAGGATGGCAGTGCGGCTGGAACGGGTCGGCAAACGGTACGGCTTTCGGCAGCCGTGGATCGTGCGCGATGTGAGCCTGGATATCCCGCCCGGTCGGCTGATCCGGCTGGACGGCGTGAACGGCAGCGGCAAGTCGACCCTGCTTCGCATCATTGCCGGCGTCTCGGTGCCGACCAGCGGAGCGGTGACCGGCAGGCCGGGCGCAGGATACGTGCCGGAGCGGTTCCCGCCCGCGCTGCCATTCTCGGCACGCGATTATCTGACTTATCTCGGCCGGGTGCACGGACTGGCCGGTCAGGAACTGACGGCCAGGATTGGCGAGTATCTGGACCGGCTGGGCGGCTCGGAGTTCGCCGAGATCCCGTTGCGCAGCATGTCAAAGGGAATGTGCCAGAAGGTGGCCGTGGCGCAGGCGCTGCTGCCGCGCCCCGGTCTGCTGGTCCTCGATGAGGCCTGGACCGGGCTGGACCAGGCGGCTCGCGCGGCGCTGGATGGCGTCGTGGCCGAGCGGCTCGCCGACGGCGGCGCGGTTGTCTTCGTCGACCACGACCAGCGGCGGCTGGCTGAGCTTGGCCCCGAGCGCTGGCAGGTCAAGAGCGGCCAGGTGCAGGTCGTCGCCGAGGCTGCGGCGCATGCGGGCGGGGGAGCCGCGGCCGGCCGCTCGGCGGCGGGGATGATCATGATTGAGCTCTCCGGGTACCCGCGGGAGTCTGCTTCGCCAGCCGGGCTGCCGGGCGTGCTGTCGGCGCGCTGGCACGGCGAGCGGATGGAGGTCCTGGCCGAACCGGCCGCGTCCGACTCCGTGCTCCGGGCCTTGCTGGCTGCCGGAGATCAGGTGCACGTCCGCGGCGTCCGGTCGGCGGGGGAGGGCACGCGGTGATCGCACTCACCCGGTACCAGGTCGCCTTGCTGCTGCGTTCGCATCGGTGGATCCCCCCGCTCGTGCTGTACGGGCTCGGCGTGGTCGGCCTGGGCAGCGCAAACCCACCGTACGGTGCCGGACTGCGGGACGGGCTGAGCTGGAGCGCGCTGATGCTCGTTCCGGCCATCGCCTGGCTGACCCGGTCGATGCTGACGGCCGAGCCCGGAGCCGCTCGCGCCTGTATTGCCGCGGGCGGCGGGCCGCGTCGCGCGCAGCTTGCCGCGCTGGTCGCGTCCCTGTCGGCTGGCAGCATTCTGGCGATCGGCGGTTTTTGCTGGGCGCTGGCCAACTGCGGCGTCATAAGGCACCAGTTCACCAATACGATCGAGGTGGGCGCGACGATGTCGGTGCTGCTCGGCGGGCTGGTGGCTACCCTGATCTGCCTGCTGGTCGGCTCGGCGGTCGGTACGCTGTGCAATCCGCCGCTGATCCGGCGGCCGGCCGCCGCGATGCTCAGTACCACCGGAGCCGTGGTGGCGGCGCTGGCCTGGAATGTGTCGCCGGCCAACGCTGCCGTGCGCAGCGCCGAATCGGCACCCACGGTGAGTCCCTGGCCGACCGGGCTGCCGGTGATCGCGGCGATCGTGCTGCTCGCAGCGGCCTGGACGGTGTCGGCGCTGGCCGCTGCGCACCGGACGGGTTAGTCGGCCAGTGACCGCGCCGGTGGACTGTTGGGTTCATGGCTGCTGCGCCGCGCGGGCCGCCCGGATAGTGGCCGCCGGATCGAATGGAGGCCGCGGGCCGCACGAATGGCGGCAGCGGCGGGGGACTTAGTTGTCGTTTAGCTAACAGGAGGAGTCCAGGTGCGCCCAGCCCGTGCTATCGCATGGACCATTGCCGGCTGCGTATTGAGTACCGGGCTCGCGGCCGTGCCGCTGGCTCAGGTGCCGCCGAGCTGGGGCGGCCCGAGTGGTGCGTGGTCCGGTATCGCGGTGGTTCAGAGCCGGGGCGGCCGGAGTGTTGCACCGTCCGGTATCGCGGTGGTGCCGCAGATTCACTATGTCAGGGCAGGCGGCGCGGCCAATCCGGGCGTGGGCTACACCCCGGCACAGATTCAGGCCGCGTACGGCCTCGGGCCGCTGCTGCGGGCCGGGATCGACGGCAAGGGCCAGTCGATCGTGATCGTGGACAGCTTCGGATCCCCGACCATCCGTCATGATCTCGGTGTCTTCGATCGCACATTCAGGCTCCCGGCCCCGCCGTCGCTGCTGATCATTCACCCGGCGGGACGGATCCCGGTGTACAACCCGGGTAACCGCTACATGGTCAACTGGGCGGGCGAGACGACCCTGGATGTCGAGTGGGCGCACGTCATGGCCCCGGCCGCGAGGATCGTGCTGGTCGAGACGCCGGTCTCGGAGAACGAGGGCACCAGCGGCTTCCCGCAGATCGTCACTGCCGAGAAGTACGTCATTGGGCACCGGCTCGGCGGCGTGATCAGCCAGAGCTTCACCGCGACCGAGCAGACCTTCCCGTCCTGGCGGGCGCTGCGCGCGCTGCGCGGTGCCTACGTGGAGGCCGCCCGGCGCAGGTATAACGTCACCGTCCTTGGTGCTTCGGGTGACCAGGGAGCCACGGATTTCCGGCTGGACGGGAGCCTGCTCTATACGTTCCCGGTCACCTCGTGGCCAGCCAGCGACCCGCTGGTGACCGCAGTCGGCGGCCTTGAGCTGCAGTTGGACAGCCACGGCCGCCGCGTCGCTGCCGACCGGGTGTGGAACGACGGCGGTGCGTCAGCCGGAGGTGGCGGTAAGTCGATCTTCTTCGGCAGACCCAGATTCCAGAACGTGGTTTCCGCGGTCGTCGGCAGCCACCGCGGCGTGCCCGACATTTCGATGAGCGCCGCCTGTGATGAGCCGGTGGCCACCTATCAGAGCTTCCCAGGCTCGCCACCGGGATGGCTCGGCGTCTGCGGCACCAGCGAGGCGACTCCGCTGTTCGCCGGCGTCATCGCACTTGCCGACCAGGTCGCCGGTCATCCGCTGGGCCCGATCAACGGCTATCTGTACCGGCTCGCGGCGGAGAAGGCGGCCGGGATCGTGGACATCGTGCGCGGCACCAACACGGTCACATTCGGACAGAACGGCAAGACGTACACGGTGCGCGGCTGGGCCGCGGTCCGGGGCTACGACCTGAGCTCGGGAGTCGGGACAATCGATGCCGCGCTGTTCGTCCGGGAACTCGTCGCGCTGGCGACCGGTCGGGCCTAGCGTCCGGCGTGCCGCCCGGTGCGCCGCCCGTATCGCAATGAAATGTCTGGGTATCGGATCGACTGCGGAGCGACTTCGGCTCGGCCGACGGTCGGCTTGGGCGGGTTGGCGGGATACGCTGAACGTGCCGCTGTGGCGTTCTGTAACGGGACGGCAGGTCCAGTGGTCGCAGCCGAAGTCTAAGGAGGACAAGCAGCACACGTGACTGCCACCGACCGGGCCGTCGAGCTCGTCGAAATCGCCGCTGCCGCGGCGGCCGACAAGCTCGCCACCGACATCATCGCTTACGACGTCAGCGAGCAGCTCGTGATCACCGACGCATTCCTGCTCTGTGCGGCCTCGAACGACCGTCAGGTCAGGTCGGTCGTCGAGGAGATCGAGGACAAACTGCAGAAAGCCGGTGCCAGGCCCGCCCGGCGTGAGGGTGAGCGCGAGAATCGCTGGGTCCTGCTCGACTACATCGACATCGTGATCCACGTGCAGCACGCCGAGGAGCGGGTTTACTACGCGCTGGAGCGGCTGTGGAAGGACTGCCCGGTGATACCGCTGCCCGAGGCCGTCACCGCCGGCCGATCCAGTCGGGACCGGCGCTGAGCGCGGCGAAGGCGGGTCCTGGCGGGACAGCGCAGACGCCGCCGAATGAGCCAGGAAAAGAGCCAGCGAAAGAGTCGGCCGCGAGGCCAGCCGGGCCAGGCCGGCCGGCGACGGGGAGCGGGGCTCGCGATCGGGCGGCGACTGGTGCCGGTGCCGGTGCCGGGGCTGGTGCTAGTGCTTGGGGCGCCTCGGTCCGCGCCGGGAGCGGACACGAGCACCCGGACTTGTTGCGGCTGGTTCTCTGGCGGCACGGCCAGACCACATATAACGCTGAGCACCGGTTCCAGGGGCAGCGCGACGTCCCGCTGAACGCGCTCGGCCGGGCGCAGGCCCAGCGCGCCGCCCGGCATCTGGCAAGGCTGAAGCCGACCGAGATCTGGTCATCTGATCTGGTGCGGGCCAGCGCCACGGCGGCATATCTGGCGCGGCTGACCGGGCTTGACATCCAGCACGATAAGGATCTGCGGGAGCGGCACGGCGGTGCCTGGGAAGGCCTGACCATCGATGAGATCAGGGAGAAGTATCCGGAGGACCACGCGTCGTGGGATCCGCCAGGCGGCGAGTCGATCGAGGCGGTAACTGACCGAAGCGCCGCTGCGCTCGGACGGGTCACCGACCAGGCAGGGACCGGATCGCTGGTAGTAGCCGTCGGTCATGGCGCGTCCCTCACCTGGGGCATGTCACGCCTGCTCGGGCTGGACGAACGGGTGACCGGTGGGCTCGGCAACTGCTGCTGGTGTCTGCTGTCGCGGCGCGGTGTCGGCCGGTGGCGGCTACTTGAGTACAACGTCGGGGCGCTGCCCGAGCCGGTGGAGGTTGCCGAACTCGGCGAGGACGACTGACTCCGAGACGCGGCCCCGCCTTGCTTTCTTGTACACTGGCGTGGCGCTGGAGGCGGCAGCCGAACGCGCACCGAGGGGCTATAGCTCAGTTGGTAGAGCGCTTGCATGGCATGCAAGAGGTCCGGAGTTCGAATCTCCGTAGCTCCACGAGGTCAGAGAGTTAATTCGATCATAGTTTCGGTGCTGTTTAGGCGAGTACAGCAGCAAAGTACAGCAACCGTGCCCGCGCCCCCCCGCCGTGCGAGCCCCGGTGGATGTCGGACCCTCGCACCCTCGCGAGGTGAGCACCCTCCAACGGCGTGGGCTGTTAACTCCAGCCTGGCCGACCAGCCGACCATGATCATCAGATGGTGGATGGGTGTGAATCGGTTGATCATGATTCAAGGGTGGCAGGGCGGCGGTTCAAGATCGGAAACGAAGATCAAGATTAAGCGGATATATAGTGCAAACAAGGCGACGG
>Ga0116222_1000483_pt1 | contig 24929 bp, 19 predicted proteins | sample Sb_taG_12_FD_88963 | JGI IMG/M metagenome (GOLD analysis project Ga0116222, IMG submission 88963) | Peat soil microbial communities from Weissenstadt, Germany - Sb_50d_9_AC metaG | ecosystem: Environmental > Terrestrial > Soil > Wetlands > Peat | place: Germany: Weissenstadt | collected 2010-09-21
ACAACCTCAGCGAGAACTGGAACCTGGGTTTCTCGTACAAGAGCCCGATCTGGCAAGAGCGGTGGGGCTTCAATGCTTCCACTCCCGACCTGGCCGCGCGACGGATTGGCATCCAGGCGCAGGTTCCCGAGATCATCTCCTGGGGCATCGCCTACAAGGGCTTCGAGCGGGCCCTGATCGACGTCGATTTCCGGTACTTCGACTACAAAAACACCAGCCTGTACGGCACCAAACCGATCGATGGCGGCCTGGGCTGGAGCAGTGTCTTTGCTGTGGCGATCGGCGGCCAGTACCAGGCAACTGACCGGCTGACCTTGCGGTCAGGCTACCTCTACAACACCAACCCGATCAAGGAGACGGACACGCTGTTCAACATCCAGTCGCCCGGATTCATGCAGCAAATGCTGGCGCTCGGTCTCTCGTACAAGCTCACCGACGATATTGTCCTCTCACTTGCCTGGACCCATCAGTTCCGCAATTCGATCTCGGGCCCGATTTTGCAAATCCCGGGTGAGCGGATCAAGCTCGACGCCCAGATGGATTCGATCGTCATGGGGCTGAACGTCCAGTTCGGATCGCCAAAGAAGAAGCTCGACAATGCCGTTCCCAGCGGCGAGACTTACACCGTTCCGCCTGCCATGAATTCGGTTCCCTCTCCGGCTTCCCCGGCAATGCTGCCCGAGCCTGTCGTTACTGGGGCTCCACCCGCTGTTTCCAGCACGGCACCGGCCGAAGGAATTCAATGATGTCACCGGGACGGAACCTTGCGCGGCCGGCGAGGCGTATTCTCTGGGAGTTGGCTTGGTCGGGCTAAACCCTGCGCCAAACTATCAGTCCACGGAAGAGTGCTTCGCGTGATGGAACGGCCGAAGTGTCATCACCCGATTGCTCGGGTACGGCACCTCTGGCTGCCGCTGGCGATGGTCCTGTTTCCGCTGAGTCTGCCAGCCCCGGGCCAAACCGTGTCCTCAGAGTCTGTCTCGGCCACCGATTCAGCGCGGCTCGAACGGCTGGAGCAGATCGTTACGAGGCTCGTGGAGGAGAATCGCCGCCTCACGCAGGAGGTCCGTGCGCTCAAGGATCAGCAGGGAGCACGACAGCCGCAGCCACCGTCGCCAACGCTCCCCGCCGGGAGCTCGTTGGACCCCGTTTCCGCGAATGCGGCCCCACCCCCGCCTCAGAGTTACTCGACAACGGTCGTCCCTCCCGAGCCGCTTCCCGGTTCACAGGGCGACCCAGCTCGGATCTCCAAGCGGTTCCGGGTCGACTACGAGAATGGATTTGCGATCCTCCCGGAGAACTTCGACGACACTCCGTTTTCGCTCCGAGTCAGGAGCCAGAACGTGTTCCGTTACAACGGCTTCGCCCGCGGGGCGAGCTACTGGACGGACAGCGCCGGAAACCGGAGCCCGATCGCCAACAGCAACTACTTCGCGATCCCCCGAGGCCGGGTCATCTTCTCCGGGACGGCGCTGCTGCCCCGGCTCTCGTATCTCCTGAACATCGACTACAACTCGGTTACCAGCAACCCGATCGGCTTCCGGGCCTACGAGCTCAGCTACCGCTTCAGCCGGGCGTTCGTGCTGAGCGTCGGCCAGAGCAAGGTCCCGGGCTCGCGCGAGTGGCTCGAGAGCGCCTTTGCCCCGCTGCAGGGACCCGATCGCTCGATGGCGACCACCTTCTTCCGGCCCAGCTTGAGTCAGGGGGTGTGGATCACCGGCCAGCCGGTTGATGGGTTGTTCTATCACGCGATGATGTCGAACGGGTTCAACAGCCTGAACCTCCTGCCCACCCAGCTCAACAACCGCTTCTGCTATTCCGGCTCGACGTGGTGGGAGCCCTGGGGCGAATTCGGCAGCGGCTACTCGGACCTCCAGGACCACAGGGATGCCGCGGTCCGCATCGGGACCAGCTACACCTACGCCATTGGGCGAGGGAACCAGGCCGACAGCGATGCGGTCGAGAACTCACCGGTCCGGCTCTCGGACGGCACCTTGATCACCACTCCGGGTGCCCTGGCGCCCGGCGTGACCCTCCAGTCTTACGACATTTCGCTTGCCGCGCTCGACCTGGCCTACAAGTACCGCGGCCTCGGCCTCTCGACGGAGCTGTACTTCCAGGAACTGCTGGCCTTCCGTGGCACCGGCCCCTTGCCGATCAGCTCCACGCGCGCCTTCGGCGGCTTCGTCCAGGGCGGGTACTTCATCCTGCCGCAGCGGGCCGAGCTCTACGCCCGCTCGTCGCTCGTCACGGGTCATTACGGCACGGGCTCGGAAGTGGCCGGCGGCCTCAACTGGTTCATCCAGCCTGGTAAGGACAACCTGCGTTTCACGTTCGATACGGCCTGGCTGGAGCATTCGCCGGCCGGCCAGAACCGGACCGGCTACGTGGCCGGTCAGACGGGGCTCCTGATCCGGACGCAGATCACGGTGCATTACTGATCGGGAACGGTCACGCGGTGTTCGGTATCGCTTCGGTCCCGGGAGCCTCGATTTTGGCGGTGCGACGGGCTGAGACCCCGGATGAGACGGCCCCAACCGCCTCCGCGCGAGAATGCGCCAACATGCGGCCTGCTCCCAGCCGTGACTGGGGAGTGGTCGGGTTTCGCTGACTTTGCCGATTGTGCGGATCATCGCGCCATCAAATCTGAACGGTCGCGCGCTCCGATGCGTTTGCATGCAGGAGATATGCAGGTCGTGTCGATCGTTCTATCGGCTCGTCCCGTGACGTTCACGTTCGACGCGGCCTGGCTTGAGCATTCGCCGGCCGGACAGAACCGGACCGGCTACGTGGTGGGTCAGACGGGGCTCTTGATCCGGGCCCATATCACGGTCGTGTATTGAGGGGGGAACATGACTCGCCGTATACCGTTGGTGATCCTCGGAATCCTCGTGCTGCCAATCCCTCGCGGCCATGCGCAGGAGGACGCGCCGAGCCCACCCCCGACCCCGGTGTCGGAGAGGGTCGCGCAACCACCCGACCAAAGCAACCAATCGGGTCGGCAATCCGAACCAGCCCCGACCCCGGTGACGGAGAGGCTCGCGGAACCGTACACAATCGATCTGTTGCCGGACGAGCTCGATGTACCGCTGACACCGCCCGAAGCTCCCGCCGCCCCGCCGGCCGGTGAACCAGTCGCCGCGGCCCAGCCCTGGGGGCGCAAGACGGTGACCGGCGACCTGTTCGATCAACTGTTCTCGACCCGGGACCTGGGGATCACGTTCGGCGGCAGGGTCACGCAGTTCGGGTTCGGTATCGCCGGTGGGATCAACCGGCCGGTGCCGGCCCCGCTGGGTCGGGGTAACGTGTTCGACTACACGGGACGCAGCGAATACGACCTGCTTTTCGACCTCGAGAAGTTCGGTGGGCTGCCGAAGGGGCGCTTGCTCATCCGGGCTGAGCAATGGTACGGCCAGTACGGAAACGTCAGCCTCCGCGCCGGCACGTTCGCCCCGCCGGTGTTCCCGGCGCTCTTGCCGCCCCGGCCCAGGGACCCCGGCGTGCCGTACATCACCAATTTCCTGTTGACCCAGCCGCTCTCGCCGAAGTGGGTCGTGTTCGCCGGCAAGAAGGACATCCTGGGGACGTTCGACCAGGACATCTTCGCCGGGGGCGACGGTACGGACCAGTTCCTCAACCAGTCGTTAATCGCAAACCCGGCGTTCCTGCTGGGGATGCCCTACAGCTCGTTCACCGCCGGCTTGGTCTCGCCGCGCAAGTGGGGCGGGTTCAGCGCGTTCGTCCTCGACCCGATGGACCGGACCGCGGATTTCATGCAATTCAGCAATCTGTTCACCAGGGGAATCATCGTCGGCGGCGAGGTCAAGGCGAAGACGATGTTCTTCGGCCTGCCGGGTCAGCAGCACGTCGGCGGCGTCTGGAAAGACAACGCCCAGAACGACCTTCGGTTCGGCTTCGGGCTGCCCGGGACCTATCCCGAGACCCCGGCCGCCCGCGTGCCCACTCTGCGCAGCTCCTACGTGGTCTACTACGGCTTCGACCAGTACTTCGTCCGCTATACCGAGAGGCCGGACCGGGGCTGGGGCATGTTCGGCCGCGCCGCGATCACCGATGGCAACCCGAACCCCTTGAGGTACTTCCTCAGCACCGGCTTTGGCGGTTTCAGTCCCCTGGGGCAGCAGCGCGGTGACACGTTCGGTCTCGGCTGGTATCTTAATGGCGCCAGTGACCAGTGGGGGCCGATCCCAAGGGCATTGTTCGGGCCGCGGAACGGGACCGGAGTGGAGCTCTTCTACAACTACCAGGCGACCCCATGGCTGAACGTCACCGGAGATCTCCAATGGCTCCGCCCGGGCGCCGGGGCGCTCGCCACCGACAACGCATTCATCTACGGGTTGCGGATCAACGTGACCTTCTGAACCAGGCGTTTCCGTCTCAATCGAAAGCAGCACCATGTCAAAACGCATCCTCTGCGCCGTCGCCCTCGTTGCCGCGAGCGGCACGGCGAATGCGCAGCTTCCGACCACCGGGTCGATCGATTCGCCCCTCGGCAAGCTCGAAGTGAAGAACGGGTTCCCGACCGCCCCGACGGCCGCGAAGCTCTACGACAACCTCGACTTCAACCGAGCCGTCCAGGCCTACCTCTGGGGGCTGCCCCTGGTCGCGATGGGCCAGTGGCAGGACGAGCAACGCGAGAAGTTCGGCGCCGGGACGTTCGACTATGTCGATTACATTGACTTCAAGGACAAGCTGGGCCTCCTGACCTCGAACGCCACGACGCCGTACACGATCGCCTTCCTGAACCTGGAGAGGACCGGGCCGCTAGTGTTCGAGTTCCCGGCGGCCCCGTTCGCGGGGGGAATCGTCGATTTCTGGCAGCGGCCGGTCACCGACACCGGGGCGCTCGGCCCCGACCGCATGGAGGGCGCGAAATACCTGATCCTGGGGCCGACTCACAAGGACATCAAGCCGGAGGGATATCTCGTCTTCCGCTGCCCGACGAACAACGTCTGGTGCGGCCAGCGGGCGCTCGCCGAGCATCTGGACGAGGCGAAGGCGACGCTCGCGGGGATGCGGATCTACCCTTACGCCCAGCGCGACAACCCGCCCGCGACCCGGCACATCGATCCGGCGGGACGCCAGTGGTCCGGCGAGCAGCCCCGAGGCCTGGAGTACTGGCAACTCCTCTCCCGCCTCATCAACGACGAGCCGGTCCACGAGCGCGACCGCATGATCCTGGCCATGCTCGTGCCGCTGGGCATCGAGAAAGGCAAGCCGTTCCAGCCCGACGAGCGTCAGCGGAAGATCCTGGCCGAGGGAGCGAACGTCGGCGAGCTGACCGCCCGGGCGATCGGCTACGCCAAGCGCTTCCCGGCCGTGCGCATCTGGGAGGGCACCCACTGGGAATACGCCCTCTTCCTCAAGGAAACCAACCAGGAGACACCCACCCACACCCAGCTCGACGAGCGGACATCGTGGTTCTACGAGGCGGTCGGGGTGTCGGTGGCCATGCTGGGCCGCACCCTCGGCGCCGGCCAGGTCTACCTTTCGTCCTCGAAGGACGCCACCGGCGCGTACCTCGACGGCGGCAAGCACTACACCCTGCGCTTGCCGAAGGATCCGCCGGTCAAACAGTTCTGGTCGTTCACGATCTACGACAACGAGAGCCGCTGCATGATCGACACCGGGACCTACCCAGACCGCTCGTCGCGCCAGGACATCCAGAAGAACGCGGATGGCTCCGTGGACCTCTATTTCGGCCCCACACCGCCCGCGGGCAAGCCGGCGTCGAACTGGATCAAGACCCTACCCGGCCGCGGATGGTTCACCTACTTCCGGCTCTACGCGCCAACCCAGCCGTACTTCGACAAGACCTGGCGCCTGCCTGATATTCAGATCCTCCAGCCCTGATGCCCGGAGCCGCAACGATGCAAAGGCGCACTCTCCTGTCCCTGGCCGCCGCCACGCCCCTGGGAGCCCTACTGGCCCGCCCGCGTGCGGCCGCCGCCCGGCCCGCCGACACCACCGAGCGCTTCGCGGAGCCGAGCCGTCTGCCGTTCCGGGAGAACCGTCCGACCCCCGAGACCGCGCGGGCGCTTCGCGACGAACTGCTCTTCCAGCGCGCCACCCAGGCCTACCTCTGGGCCCTGCCGCTGGTCAACACACTCGGCATGAAGGCCGGGTCGGAGAAGACGTTTGGCGCGGGCTTCCACGTCATGCCCGTGTGGAAGAAGCGGCTGGACGCGAAGACCCTGATCACTACGCCGAACTCCGACGTGATCTACGCCATGAGCTACGTGGATCTCGGGAAGGATGGGCCGCTCGTCTTTGAGGCGCCGCCGCGCCTCCAGGGCATCCTGCTCGATTTCTGGCAGCGCCCCATCCCCGTCGACGGCGGCACGTTCCAGGGCGATGTCGGCTTCTTCGGACCCGACCAGGGCCAGGGGGGCAAGTTCCTGCTGCTGCCGCCGGGGTACAAGGGGGAAGTGCCCGAGGGCTACTTCGTCTACCGCTCCGGCACCAACAACGTGTTCATCTTCCTCCGGGCCTTCTACCCCGACCCGACGAACCTGAGACCGGCTGTCGAACTCATCGAGCAGTCGAAGGTCTACCCGCTTGGAGCTAAGGCCCGGCCCATGCAGTTCCCGGACGCCTCGGGCGTGCCCGTGGACATGCTGCCCCTCCGCGACGGCGCCGCTTTCGACCGCCTGAAACAACTTGTCGACAGCGAGGGCCCGCACCTTGACGACCCCGATGCGCGGGGCCTCCTGGCCGCGATCGGGATCGTGAAGGGCCAGCCCTTCGCGCCCGACGCGCACACCCTCGAGATCCTCGACCTCGCCGCGCGGACCGGCTACCGGATGAGCCGCGTGATCGGGTTCGAAGAGACCGTCAGCGGTCGGTCGTTCCAGGTCTACCCGGACCGGCACTGGCTGAACCCCATGGCCGACGCGACGCCAGAGCGGCCGAGCGGGCCGCTGGACCTGGCGTGGCATCGGACCGAGGGCGGTCAGCTCGACCTCGACACCCGCATCTGGTTCTTCACCAACTACTACTCGATCAGCCCCGGCATGCTCTCGCAGGTCCCCGGCAAGGGGGCCGGCTACGTGATCGCGTTCCGCGACGCCGACGGCGTGCCACTGACCGGCAACCCACACTACCGCCTCAACCTCCCGCGCGACGTGCCCGCGGCGAATTTCTGGTCCGTCACAATCTACGAGGCGGAAAACGCCTCGGGCCTGGCCAACGGCCAGCCATTTCCCTCGCTGGGCTCGCGCGACGAACCCGCGAAGAACGCCGACGGTTCCATCGACCTCTATTTCAGCCCCAAGCCTCCCGCAGGCAAGGAATCCAACTGGCTGGCCACCGTGCCCGGCCGAGGCTTCTTCGCCGTCATCCGGCTCTACGGGCCGACCAAGCCGTTCCTCGACCGAAGCTGGAAGCCGGGGGACTTCGTCAAGCTCAAGCCGAGCGTCCCTTGACGTTGACGTATAGGCGGATCACAATCCAAGTTCCCTTTCCATTGTTCCCTTTCCATTCAGCACCGAGAGTCGACAAACATGAAAGCAAGTACTGCGTTCGGACTCGCGATTCTGTCGCTCGCCGGAACCTCGCCCGCCTTGGGCCAGGCGGTCCCCGGCGCCACGTCAAACTACCCGGAACGCTACATGGGCGGACCGGCCAAGCTGGCGACGGCCCCCAACGGCGCGATCGTTTACCAGCGCGTGCTGGAGGTCGCGCCCGACGTCTTCTACCTCGAGAAGACCGTGCAGAAGGTGGCAGACGGACTCTGGGTCATCGGCGGTTACGCACTCGTCAACTGCATCGTCATCGAGGCGCCGGAAGGGCTGATCGTCTACGACACCGGCGACAACGCGGAGACGGGCAAGCTATTCCGGGAGATCATCGAGACGAAGATCAGCCGGAAGCCGATCAAGGCGTTCATCTACAGCCACTCCCACTACGCCCTGGGCACGGGCGCGATGGTGGACGACCCGAAGTCGGTCGAGGTGATCGGCCACCCGAAACTCAACGAGACGGTGGCGGCCAACCTTCGGGGCGGCGGCGCGCCGTCGGCCATCCCCGAGCTCGGGCCGGTCCTCACGGCTCGGGCGGCCGTGCAGTTCAACAACTTCCTCCCTGACACCGGGCCCGACGCCGGGCTCGCGCCCGGGCTCCAGGTCAAGGAGTTCGTTTTCCTGCCGGTCACCCGGACCGTCGAGGATGGCGAGACCCTGACGGTGGCCGGACTGGAGCTCCAGTTCTTCACCAGGTACATCTCCGACGACCACAGCGTCACGGTCTGGATCCCGGGCAAGAATGCGGTCGTCAACAACTTCTTCTGGCCGGGGACGCCCAACCTCTACACAATGCGGGGCGCGGTCTATCGCGACCCCACCGAGTGGCGCAATGGGCTGAGAGTGATCCGCGCCCTGCAACCGGAGCACGTGCTCAGCACGCACACGCGGTCGCTCTCGGGCAAGGAGAAGGTCTTCGAGGTCCTGACCAACTACATGGACCTCATCAGCCTGACCTACGATCAAACGCTTCGCGGCATCCTGCGCGGCCTCGGCCCGGACGACCTGCGCCACTTCGTCTACAAGCCGAAGCATCTGGCCAAGCCCGCCTACAACGCCGAGACGTACGGTGAGACGCCCTGGTTCACCCCCGCGACCTTCTACTACCAGATGGGGTGGTACGACCGGGATGCGACGAAGATCTTCCAGCTCCCGCCTCGTGAGGAGGCCGCACGCCTCGTGGCCCTGATGGGAGGCAATGATCGCGTGGTGGAGCAGGCCCGCCAGGCCCTCGAAAAGCGGGAGTACGCCTGGGCGGCGCAGCTCATCGACTATGTCTTCCGGATCGACCCGAACAATCCGGCGGTTCGCCGGCTCAAGGCCGATGCCCTCCGCAAGCTGGGCCAACTGGCTTTCGGGTCGATCGGCCGTGCGTTTCTGCTCAGCGAGGCGCGAGCCCTGGAGGGCAAGGAGATCATCCCCAAACTCATTCCCCCGCCTCCCGCCGTCATCGCGGCCTCCCCGGCGACCTTCGTCGACTATCACCGCGTGCGCATTGACCCGCGCAAGGCGGAGAACGTGGACAAGGTCATCACGTTCACCTTCGGCGACAAGACCGTGGGGCTGCACGTCCGGCGCGGCGTGGCCGAGTTCCTCCCCGAGCCCGCCAAGTACGCGCGCCAGCCCGATCTGGCCTTGATCATGGACGGCTCGACCTGGGCCCGTCTATACCTGAACCAGTCGGACCTGGGCGCCGAGATCAAGGCCGGCAACGTGAAGGTCACGCACGGCGACGCCACTACCGCCGTGCAGGTGCTGGCATTATTCGACCGGTTCGACCCGGCGCGGAACGTCACGATCCCGCCGCTTCATGATTGAGAGGATCGACGGACCCAAGACTGATATCCGGGTGACTGCCCGCACCCGCCGACGAGATCGACTTGACCATCCGCGTGTAGGTCGAGCGCATCGGGCTGACCCGCGAGGGGTTCGATGGACAGCGAGAACCCCGAGGACCTCTGGAAGTAAATGGAGGCCTGGGAGAAGCAGACCGGCGGCTCGCTCCCGGCGATCCCGCACAACGGCAATCTCGAACGGCCGGATGTTCGCGATGACGACGTTCGCCGGCGACCCGCTCACCCGCGCGTGGGCCGAGCAGCGGGCCCGCTGGGAGCCGATGTACGAGATCACCCAGGTCAAGGGGGACGGCGAGACGCACCCCCAGCTCTAGCCGAATGAGGAGTTCGGCCCTATTGCTGGACCGGTAATCCGCGGCGTTGCGAGGTGCTGAAGTATTGACAACCGTTGCTTTCTCCCGCCTACCGCAAACATTTAGGAACCGAGGTAATCTCTCATGCCACGCGAAACTTTCTCCCGCCGCGAGTTGCTGGCTAGCTCAGCAGCAGGCGCCGCCGCGCTCTTCCTATCTGCAGAACCAGCCGCAGCAGCGGACGGGAAGAAGACCTTTACCATCCTGCACACCAACGACCTCCACTCGAATTTTATCGGGCTGGGCCCCGCCTCGGACTACTCTCCCTTCATTCTCAATGACGACAAGACGCGAGGCGGATTCGCGCGTCTGGCCGCCTTGATCGCGGAGAGGAAGGAAGCACGCAAGAGTCAGGGTCCGGTACTGATGCTCGATGGGGGTGACTACAGCATGGGGACCGCGTTCGGTGCCGCCATCCGCGAGACCGGTGCTGAACTTCAACTTATGTCGCGGATGGGTTACGATGCCACCACCATCGGCAACCACGAGTATGATCTCGGGCCTGACGGCTTGGCCATGGCCATCGACGTGGCAGTCAAGGCCGGTCGGATTCCGGCGGTGGTCGCGTCGAATGCCAACTTCGCGGCCGTGGACGCCGCGCTGACCGATCTCCAGCGTCTGGCCAAGGACGGGGTGATTCGCCGATATCTCGTGCTCGAGCGCGGTGGCATGCGATTTGGCATCTTCGGGTTGATCGGCAAACAGGCCGTTTTCTATGCCAGTGCCGCCGGTGCCGTCACGTTCCCCGACGCGATCGAGACGGCCAAGGAGATGGTGAAGCTGCTCCGCGAGAAGGAGAAGGTGGCTGTGGTCATCTGTCTTAGCCACGGCGGACTAGATAAAGGCAAGGACGGGCGCTTCACCGACGGGGAGGATGTGCATCTGGTGAATGCCGTGCCCGGTATTGATGTGGTCATCGGCGGCCACACCCACACCGCACTCGAAGAGGCAATCATCGTCAACGGCCGCACGCCCGTGGTTCAGGCTGGAAAGTACGGCGAAAATCTCGGCGAACTGGTGATCACTTTGGACGGCGACAAGCTGCAGGTCCAGTCGTACAAGCTGCACCCAATTGACGACTCCATTGCTGGCGACCGGGCTATCGCGGACGAGATCGAAAAACTCAAGAAGATCGTCACCAAGGTCGTGTTCGCGTCGCGCGGTTACCGAATCGATCAACCGTTGGCGGTGGCACCTCGGGACCTGCCCAACACGTTCACCGACATCGCCGCGGGCACCATTCTCGCCAACCTCGTCACGGACTCCTTCCGAAAAGCCACGAAAGCGGACATCGGATTCACGGCCAACGGACTGATGCGCAGCGGCTTGCCCCGGGGCAAGTCAGGCGTGCAGACGGTGTACGACGTGTTCGCGGTGGCGCCACTCGGCGACGGCATCTTGGATACGACGGTTGGCAGCGCCCTGGTCACTGCTTACTTTACGGGCCAGGAACTCAAGAACCTACTTGAGTTTTGCCTCCTGGATAACCCGACACGCCCCGGGTTGCATTTCCCCCGCGCTTCCGGCATGAGGTTTCGCTACGACTCGTCACGCTCCCAATTCGACGTCGTGACGGCAATCGAGATTGGCGACTTAGATCGCGGCTATCGTGAGATCGACATCACGGGGAAAGACGCAAAGTTGTATAGCCTCACATGCCCCCTTTACCTCGGCCTGTTCATCGTGGCCATCCCGAAGTTCACGAAGGGCATGCTTACTCTTGTACCGAAGAACAAGGACGGCCAGCCCCTCAGGTCAAGGACCGAGGCGTTCGCCCCTCCCCCACCCGGCAGCACTCCGGACTTGCTCCCGCCGCGGGGTTCGGTGGACAAGGAAAGTGTTGTCACCGTGGCAGAAAAAGGCGCGGTCCGGGAAATCAAGGAATGGCAAGCGATCATGGACTACCTTCGCGGCTTGCCGGCCAAGAATCAGGGCGAACTGCCCACGATCCCAGTCGACGATCGCGCCGCTGAAGTCCGGTCGATCAAAGCGGAGTGATTGGCTTTGCACAGAGAGGACGCAACCCGCAAGGCTGGAGCGCAATCGACCGGCATTACAGCATGCCCGCAGGTCTGGAAGGTCCCCGGCCGGGGCGAGGACCTCCGGCTGGGGCTGTACGTCGAGCTTCCCGAGGGGACCGAGAACACCAGCGAGCCCCGGGCCATGATGAATCGCGGGGCCTTCTCCGAGCGCTGCGCGATCCGCCGCGAGGGGGGACTGACGGGCGGGAAGATCCGCGTCCGGGGCCTGAGCCACACCATGACGGACGTGCTGGTTAGGCTGGAACGGCTCGACGGCACGTCCCAGGTCATGCGGCTGCTGCCGTCCTCTCCGCAGTTCACGGTGGAACCCGCGCAGCGAGCCCTCGACGTGGCCCACGCCTACACGGTCTCGGCATCGAGCACATCTTGAAGGGCGTCGATCACCTGCTGTTCGTGCTGGCACTGATCATTCTTACCCGGGGCGGCTGGTTTCTCGTCAAGACCGTGACCGCGTTCACCGTCTCCCACAGCCTCACGCTGACGGCCGCGTCACTCGGGTGGGTGCACGTTCCGCCGCCGCCGGTGGAGGCGACGATCGCGCTGAGCATCATGTTCGTGGCCGCGGAGATCCTGCGGGTACGCGGGGGCGAGCAGACGGTCACCGCGCGGACGCCCTGGCTGGTGGCGTTCGTGTTCGGGCTGATGCACGGGCTGGGATTCGCCGGTGGCCTGAGCGAGGCCGGGTTGCCCGGAAGCCACATCCCTGTAGCCCTGCTGTTCTTCAGCATCGGCGTTGAGGTGGGGCACTTTCTGTTCATCGGTGTTGTGCTCGCGGCGATAAGGGGCGCTCGGCTGGCGCCGATCCCAATGCCGAACTGGGCCGCCCTTGTGCCGCCGTACGCCATTGGCGGCATCGCGGCGTTCTGGTTCATCGAGCGGACGCTGTCGTTCGTCGCCCCCTGATCGCGAGCGAGAGCGCACGGGCGCGCCGGGATTTCACCCGCGGATGGCGCGGGTGACGCTCAGAATGCCATCGGGCATGGCAGGGATGAGCCAGGAATCATGGCGGTGAACGAGAATGCAGGCGCTGACAAAGGGGATGCTCGCAGGACCGCCCCGTGGCGGGAAACGCGCCCGGCGCCGGGTGGATCAACAACAGCGGCATCCCAGCCCACACGCACCCTTTCAGCATCGCCCGCGCCGCGTCCGACGCCTTTTTCTGCGAGTGATACAGCGCCAAAAGCGGCGCGCGGTCGAGATCGCCCGCCGCTCGTTCAATCGGGCCTCTGCTTCAGCTTCTCCATCACCTCATCCATGTTGAAGCTGGCGGCCTTCTGGCGTTGCGGGTATTCCCGGAGCGTCATGAGGAACTTGCCCACGTAATCCTGCGCGGGGACCATCAGGAAGGCGTGGTCGAGGAGCCAGTCGTAGTAGGTGTTGGAAGTGACATCCGCGCGCTCGTACGGGTCGAGACGCAAATTGAAGACCTTCGGTACACGGAGCGTCGTGAACGGTTCGGCCCAGACTCTCAGCGTGCCTTGGACGCGCTGCTCCATGAAAACCAGCTTCCAGTTGTCGTACCGCAGGCCCGTGAGCTGCTGGTCGTCGTTGCAATAGAGGAACGACTCCCGTGGGCCTTTCTCGAATTGGCCAGTCAGGAGCGGGACGAGGTTGTAACCATCAAGGTGGATCTTATAGTCCATCTCGGCGACCTTGTGTCCCTTGAGGAGCTTCTGCGTGATCTCCCCATCGCCCGCAATCGCCACGAATGTCGGCAACCAGTCGAGGTGGCTGACGATCTGGTTGGAGACGCTCCCCGGCTTGATCTTGCCCGGCCAGCGGGCGAGGCACGGGACGCGATAGGCCCCTTCCCAGTTAGTGTTTTTCTCGTTTCGGAACGGCGTCATCGCGCCGTCCGGCCACGTGTTGATGTGCGGGCCGTTGTCAGTGCTGTACATCACGAACGTGTTCTCAGCGATCCCTGCGTCGTCCAGGGCCTTCAGTACGGTGCCGACATTCTTGTCGTGGTCGATCATCGCGTCCACATATTCATCCAGCCACCGGCCGGATTGGCCTTTGCTCTCGGGCTTCACGTGTGTTCGGAAGTGCATGTGAGTGAAGTTCACCCACACGAAGAACGGCTTCTCCGCCATCGCCTGCCGCTGAATGAATTCCGCGGCGCGACCCGCGATGTCGTCATCGACCGTCTCCATCCGCTTCCTGGTGAGCGGACCGGTGTCGTGGATTGTTTGTTTGCCGACCTTGCCGAACCGCGGATCGACCGTCAGGTCGTCCTGATCCGTGGCCTTGCAATCCAGGACCCCGCGCGGGCCGTACCGCGCCCGGAAGGCCGGGTCTTTCGGGTAGTCCGGCAGCTCCGGCTCTTCCTCGGCGTTGAGGTGGTACAGGTTGCCGTAGAATTCGTCGAAGCCGTGGACGGTCGGCAGGAACTCGTTCCGGTCGCCGAGGTGGTTCTTGCCGAACTGCCCGGTGGCGTAGCCAAGCGGCTTGAGCAGCCCGGCGATCGTCGGATCTTCCTTCCTGAGGCCCAGCGTTGCGCCAGGCAGGCCGACCTTGCTGAGGCCGGTTCGCAGGACGTGCTGGCCGGTGATGAAGGACGAACGGCCTGCCGTGCAGCTCTGGTCGCCGTAGTAATCGGTGAAGATCATCCCCTCACGGGCGATGCGGTCGATGTTCGGGGTGCGGTAGCCCATCAGCCCCATCGTGTAGGCGCTGATGTTCGACTGGCCGATGTCGTCTCCCCAGATGATGCAGAAGTTCGGCTTCCTGCCCGATTCCCGGGCCGCGGCGGCGACGCCTTGATTGTGAACGGCCAGGGCGAGCAACTCGGCCTTTGTGGCGCTTTGGTCACTGCAAAGGGCAGCCGTTGTCACGGAGCTTTTGGGGGTCGGGGCCCCGCTCGCCGCCGTCGGATTACCGTTCGTTGCCGCGGCGAGGCATCCGAGCAGCGTTCCGGCGGCCAACGACAAGATTGCACAAACTCGATACGCACTTACCATGAAGACATCCTTTGGTGAAAATAACCCTGTACCGCCTATTTGATGGTAGAAATCGGACGGACCTGGAAACTCGCAATTCTTCACGCTGCCGGGAGAATCGGGCCGACGGGCGGAGCATGCCGAGGAGACCACAAGATCGGTCAGGCAGCGATTCGGCTATCAAGGACCGGAGGAATCTTAACCTTGCCCCACCCGATACGCAATGACCCCGGGTTCTTTTGGTGTGCCGTCCCGGTGCGATCACGATTTCCCCGCTCGAGGCGAGGCCCGACCCAGCGATTCGATAGCCCGGGGTGCTGGCAATCGGGTGCAGGGGCGCCGCCCGGCCTCGCGCCGGGGCGGTCGCCCCTCGTATCTGCTCGGCGATCCTCCCTGGTCACTCCGCGTCGCTCACTTCCGGAACGGCCTCGAACGGGTCGGCCTTCTTCGCCACCGCGGGCCCGCCCTTCGTGCCGGGCAGGATCTCGAAGCGGGGGTCGAACTCGATCATCGTGGCGGCGAGTTTCGCCAGGACGGTGAGGTCACCCTGCGCCTTCGCGGTCCCGTCCTTGATCTGTGCCTGGAGCGGCTTCTTGCCCATCATCGTCTGCTCCAGGTCCGAGCGGTTCATGGTCAGGGTCAGGTCGGGCTTCTCGGCCAGGAAGCCCTTCAGGTTCGTGAGCGTGGCGTTCTCGAGCTCGATGACGAACTTCTCGCCGTTGTCCGGCGTGATCAGGTTGATGGTGAACCGCAGCCCCTCGGCCTTGCGGCTGTCCATGCGGATGCCCAGGAAGTCGAGGAAGAGCTCGGTCGTCATCGCTCGGATGACGTCGGGGCCGCTCGATTTGGGCGACGCGCCTTGCGGAATGCCCGTCCTCAGCTCATAGGAGCTGGCGAGGAAGCTGTTGCGCAGCCCTGGGTTTTCTTGCTGGTATCCGATCTGCTCGAAGACGTCGGCCAGCAGGTCCTTCGCCTCCTGGTTGGCGGGCTCGGCGTGCACGAGCTTGTTGAGGATCTCCTGCGCCAGCAGGTACTTCCCCTCGTCGTGGAGCTTTTCTACAACCTCCAGGCGACCCCGTGGCTCAACATCACGCCGGACCTCCAGTGGATTCGCCCTGGCGCCGGGAACCTGGCCACCGACAACGCGTTCGTGTACGGAATCCGTATCAATGTGACCTTCTGACCTCTCCGAGGTCGAAGCATCTTGCTCGCCATCGCTCGACCCGAACTCTGCTAAAGCCGTCTCGAGACGTGCGTGACGACCCAGGCAAAGAAGATGCAGGAGAGGATATCGCCGGGGCCATAAACCGCATAGAAGACGGAAGTCAGTAACGACTCCGAAGCGATCGAGGGGAGCGTGTGGCCTCTGGTCCCGACCCACACGACCCAGACGATGGAGTAGACGAGCTTCTCGACGGCAAAGACGGCGATCAGCCATGGCACGTGCTTGTAGGTGGAAGCGACCGAGCAGTAAGCCAGCCCCCACAATACGACCGCGATCTGCCCCACCCGGGAGAAGACGGCAGGATCGACGGCAGCCATGACGGTATTGGTGAACAGTTCCGAGAACAGGAGCATGCCGAGGACGTTGAAGCCCCCGGCGATCCAGAAGCCGCGCGTGACCCAGCGGTCGAGGACGGAAGGACTTGACATGGTGATTTACTAACCCCCTTCCGGGTCAAGGCCTCCGACCCGACGTCACGCTCCGAAACCAACGGGCGGCCTCGCTCATGACGGCCTCGCACGCGGCAGCGTGAGGCATCAGACGTGCTGCCCCAGTGGTCTCCCTCCGGATGCAGAGGATGAACGTGGCGTCGGATCGGACGGGTCCGCGGCGGCCGCTATTTCTCGCCCTGCGCGCTCTCGAGCTGCTTGATCACCGAATCGAGGGTGAACGACCCGGGCTTCTGGGTCGGGGGAAACGCCCGAAACGTCATCAGGAAGCGCAGGGCGTAGGCGTTGGTGCCGTAGACGATGAACGCGCGGTTGATGAGCCAGTCGTTGTAGGCGTTGGACTCATGCTGGGCGCGCTCGAACGGATCGCGGCGGAGGTTGAACAGGAGCGGCACACGCAGTTCGATGAACGGCTCGCGCCAGACTTCGAACCCGACCCCCCGGTTCTCGTTGTACACCACCTTCCAGTCACCGTGGCGGACCGCGACGATCTGGCCCCCGTCGCTGACGTAGATGAACCCCTTCCGCGGCGACTCCTTCGCCTTGCCGGTCAGGTAGTCGAGCAGGTTCTCCCCGTCGATGTAGTTGCGGTAAGTCCGGCCGTTGAGCTCGACCCCCTTCGCCAGCTTGCTCTTGATGTCGGGGTCCCCGGCGACGGCCGCGAACGTCGGCAGCCAGTCCTCGTGCGCCGCGATCCCGTTCAGTGCCACACCGGCGGGGAACTTGCCCGGCCAGCGGACGAACGCCGGCACGCGATACCCCCCCTCCCAGTTGCTGTTCTTCTCGCTGCGGAACAGCGAGTTCGCGCCGTCCGGCCAGGTGTTGTAATGGGGCCCGTTGTCCGTCGAGTAGATGACGATGGTGTCGTCCGCGATCCCCAGGTCGTCGAGCTGCTTGAGCAGCTCGCCGACGTGGCTGTCGTGTTCGATCATCCCGTCGGTGTACTCGTCGTGTCCCGGCACGCGGTTCTCCTTCTTGACGTGCGTGTGGAAGTGCATCCGCGTGCCGTTCCACCAGCAGAAGAACGGCTTGCCGGCCTCGTGCTGCCGGGCGATGAAATCCTTGGCGGCGGCCAGGGTCTCCTCGTCGACCGTCTCCATCCGTTTCCGTGTGAGCGGGCCGGTGTCCTCGATCGTCTGTCCGCCCTTGCCGTCAGTCTTGCACTTGAGCACGCCCCGCGGCGCGAAACGCTTGCGGAACTCGGGGTCAGCGGGGTAATCTTCGTGTTCCGGTTCCTCCTCGGCGTTGAGGTGATACAGGTTTCCGAGGAACTCGTCGAAGCCGTGCATGGTGGGCAGATGCTCGTCGCGGTCGCCCTGGTGGTTCTTGCCGAACTGGCCCGTGGCGTACCCGAGGCTCTTCAACACCGTGGCGATGGTGACGTCGGCTTTGTTCCATCCCTCCTTCGCCCCCGGGAGGCCGGCCTTCGTCATGCCTGTCCGCAGGGGGACGTTCCCGGCCAGGAAAGCGGACCTTCCCGCCGTGCAGCTCTGCTGTCCGTAGTAGTCGGTGAAATAGATCCCCTCCCGGGCGATGCGGTCGATGTGTGGTGTCCTGTAACCCATCATCCCGCGGTTGATATAGCTGATGTTCCAGAGGCCAATGTCATCCCCCCAGATGACGAGGATGTTCGGCTGCTTGCCCGATTTCTCGGCTGCTGCTGTGGCGTCTTGATTGTGCTCGGCCAGAGCGAGCAGTTGGGCCCTTGTGGCTCGCTGATCCGGGCAACTGGCAGCGGTTGTCACAGAGCGTTTGGGGGTCGTGGCCCCGCTCGCTGCCGTCGGATTATCGTTCGTTGCCGCGGCAAGGCATCCGAGCAGCGATCCGGCGGCCAACGACAAGATTGCGCAAACTCGATACGCACTCACCATGGAGACATCCTTTGGTGAAAACGGTCCTGGGCGGCCTATCGATGATGGAAAGCCGACGGACCTGAAGACCCCTGGTTCTTGAAACTGCCGCGAGAATCGGGCCGACGGGCGGAGCAAGCCGAGGAGACCACAAGATCGGTCAGACAGCGATTCCGCCATCAATGACTCGACGAAGCTTACCCTCGCCCCACCCCATACGCAACCCCCCGGATTCTCCTCCTAGCTCCGTCCCGGGTGAGAGCACCATTTCCTCCGCTCGGAGCGAAGCCCGACCCAGCGGTTCGATAGCCCGGCGTGCAGGCAATCGGGTGAAGGGACGCCACGGGGCGTCATGCCAGAGCGGACGCCCCCTCGCCGGTTGGTGCCCCACCGATGAGCCGCGCCTACTCCGCGTCGCTGACTTCCGGAACGGCCTCGAACGGGTCGGCCGTCTTCACCACCGCGGGCCCGCCCTTCGTGCCGGGCAGGATCTCGAAGCGGGGGTCGAACTCGACCATGGTCGCGGCGAGCTTCGCCAGGACGGTGAGGTCTCCTTCCGTCTTCGCGGTCCCGTCCTTGATCTGTGCCTGGAGCGGCTTCTTGCCCATCATCGTCTGCTCGAGGTCCGAGCGGTTGATGGTCACCGTGAGGTCGGGCTTCTCGGCCAGGAAGCCCTTCAGGTTCGTGAGCGTGGCGTTCTCCAGCTCGATGACGAACTTCTCGCCGTTGTCCGGGGTGATCAGGTTGATGGTGAACCGCAGCCCCTCGGCCTTGCGGCTGTCCATGCGGATTCCCAGGAAGTCGAGGAACAGCTCGGTCGTCATCGCGCGGATGACGTCGGGGCCGCTCGACTTGGGCGACGCGCCCTGGGGGATGCCGCTGCGCAGCTCGTAGGCGCCGGCGAGGAAGCTGTTGCGCAACCCCGGGTTCTCCTGCTGGTAGCCGATCTGCTCGAACACGTCGGCCAGAAGATCCTTCGCCTCGCGGTTGCTGGGATCGGTCTGAACCAGCTTGTTGAGGATCTCCTGCGCGAGCAGGTACTTCCCCTCGTCGTGGAGCTGGCGGGCGCGGGCGAGGATCTTCTCTGCGCCGCCCATCATCTCGACGTACAGCGGGGCCGAATCGCCCGGCGAAAGCGGGATGAGGGTGGCCGGATTGCAGTCCCAGTAGCCGAGATAACGGTTCACCACGCCCCGGGCGTTGTGTTGAACCGACCCGTGGTAGCCGCGGCAGTCCCACTTCTGCCGGAGGCTCTTCGGGAGCTCGTAGACGTTGTGGATCTCGTTGACCGTCACGCCCTGGTTGGCCAGGTGCAAGACCTGGTTGTTCATGTGGGCGTAGAGGTCGCGCTGGCCGCGGAGGATCTCCTGGACGCGTTCATTGCCCCAGCGCGGCCAGTGGTGCGAGGCGAACAGCACCTCGGCCTCCCGGCCGAACAGGTAGAGCGCCTGGTTGATGTACTTCGACCAGGTCAGGGCATCGCGGATCAGGGCGCCGCGGAGCGTGTAGATGTTGTGCAGGCTGGCGACAACATTCTCCGCCATCCAGAGCGCCTTCATTTCCGGGATGTAGGTGTTCATCTCGGAGGGTGCCTCGGTATTCGGCGTGTTCTGGAAGATCATGCGCACGCCGTCGACCTCGATCTCCTCGATGTCCTTCTCGACGATCCGTGTCGGGGCGATCAGGCCGGAGCTCCCCTTCGCGACGCCCTGGCCGAGGCCCTGGCTGACGAAGCCGTAGGGGCTCACGGGCAGCAGCACCCCGTACTGGTAGAACATCCGGCGGTTCATCGCGTTGCCGGCGTAGACGTTCTCGGAGACGGCGTACTCCATGAAGTCGCGCGGCGCGAGGATCTGGACCTTGCCCGCGCGCACGTCCGCCTCGTCGACGACACCCCGCACGCCCCCCCAGTGGTCGCCGTGCGAGTGAGAGTAGATGACCGTCGTGATCGGCAGGCCCTTCCCGACGTGCTCCTGGAATAGCTTCCACGCCGCCCGAATCGTCTCGGCCGCGACGAGCGGGTCGAAGACGATCCAGCCCGTCTTGCCCCGCACGAAGGTCGCCTGCGTCAGGTCGAATCCGCGCACCTGGTAGATGCCTGGGATGACCTCATAGAGTCCATAATTGTTGTTCTGTTTTGCGATACGATGCAAAGATGGATGAATGCTGTCGAACTCCTCCTGCTGTTCGAGGAACTGGAACTTCTCCATGTCCCAGGCGACGTGTCCGGCGTCGGCCTTGATCTGCATTTCCTTCATCGGGGCGATCAGGCCCTTCTTCTGCTCGTCGATGTCGCGGGTGTCGCCGAAGGGCAGCGATGCCTTGGCCTTGCGGAGCACCTCCTTGGTGAACTCCGACGGGGCCTTGCCCTTCGGGTGGAAATGGCCCTGAGGCGGAGTCGACGGCTGCGCCTGGACGGGGCTCGCGTCGAGCATCATCTGACTGGCCACGGCGAAGGCGGGCAGGGACTGAACGAACTGACGTCGGGTTGCCATTGTCAACTCCCTGGTTGGGTTCTCGATCAGTGAGTGCGAAATCATTATGTCTCAGTCTATCGTCGGTGACGAGGTGGGTTCTGGCCCCCCGAGTAACCCCGGCCGGGCGGAGGCCCGGCCCGGGAAGAGGAACCCATCCTGGGCGGTGGACAACAGTCGGCACAGACGAAACTACCTCACTGCGAGGTGATTATCTCACGTCGACTGGCTACTGGATACGCATTCGAGCCGGATTCGAGGGAAATCGGGGCGGCCGATCCGGAAGGTCGAGGCTCTTCTGCTCTGTTTGATTGAAACCGTAGGTTAGCCTTAAGACCATTAAGCCGGGATTTCCCAGATGGCGTTTGAACTCGGCGTCCCGGAGCCCGCAGAGGAAGAGCAAGGCGGGAACGAAACGGGGACGCGACTAGTTTCTCGGTTCTGCCAATACTATTTGCGTCCCTGTTTCCGTCCCCTATTTGCGTCCCTGTTTCCGTCCCATTCCGGAAGGCGCGTCCCCGAAGTCGAGCGGACCCGACGTGATCCGGGCGATGACCACGGAGCTTTTCCTCAACTTCCTCGGCATCCGCATGGACAGCCGCAAGGCCGAAGGCTTGCGCTTCACGATCAACCTGATCACGCCTGACAATGGCGAGAAGTTCGTAATCGAGCTGGAGAATGCCACGCTCACGAATCTCAAGGGCTTTCTGTCCGAGACTCCCGACCTGACGCTGACGATCAATCGGTCGGACCTGGAGCAGACGATGATGGGTCTCAAGACCCTCGAGGCTCAGATTGCGGACGGAACCGCGAAGGTGAAAGGGGACGCCACGATCCTGCCCAAGCTCGCCGCGACGATGGTCGAGTTCGACGGACGCTTCGAGATCCTGCCCGGCACGAAGATCCGGCCGACTGAAACTGAAAAAGCCAATGCCTACGAAGCCGTTCCGCGCCAAAGCATTGCCGAATAGCATCGGCCTCATAAAGGCGGACGCGGAGGAGGGGACAGCTCGCGGTGAACAAGCTGATGATCCGGGTCAACCCCGCGGCGCTCGAGAGCCTGGAAATGGAAGAGATGACCCGGCTGCTGAATCTCCGGCCGGGTCAACTCTATTACGACGTCGTTGTCGCACCCGGAACCGTTCCCGATCCGCTCCTTTATCCGCGTCCGCCTTCCGCCGAGTTGCGGATCACGCCTCGGTCGACCTCCCAGGTCTACTTCTACCTGTCCAACGGCGTCGAGGTGCCGTGCGAGCACCTGGAATGCGGCCTGGTCAAGGCGACGTCGGACGCCGACGGAAAACCCATGGACGGGAGAGAACTGACCCGCGGCCTGTTCGAGGTCCACGCCTGCAAGGGTCACAAGCCCCCGCCCACGGCGTATGTCGCGATCAAGAACCGAGGCTACTGGTACTACATCGACGACCGCGATCAGGCGAGCAAGTCGACGCTTGCTCTCGTGCTCCAGCTCAGCAGGCTGGACTTCGGCACCCAGAAGGCCACCGGGCCGATCTTGACTCTACCGGTCGGACGCTGAAACTGGGATCATGGGTCCCTCGCCCATCCGCGGTCGATACGTCCCATGGCGCGAACGGGCGCTCTGTCTGGTAAGATGGCGGACGGTACAATCGAGGGCTATGGGGTCCGAGGGGTATGGGGTCAGGGGTATGGGGTCCAGGGGTATGAGGTCAGACCGAGTTTCAAGTTAACTTGAAACTCGGTCTGACCTCACCGGCTTGAGGGTTCTCGGAGGGAGCGATGGCCGAGGCGGTGCCGATGGAGGGATTTGTCCGAGGATCGTTCACCGACGGCGGTAAGACCCGCGACACATATACCTGCGGGAGCGGCCCCGGGGTGGTGGTGATCCACGAGGTCCCGGGGATCACGCCCCAGGTGGCGGCGTTCGGGCGGCGGGTCGCCGAGCGAGGGATGACCGCCGTCTTGCCCGTGCTGTTCGGGACGCCGGGCAAGCCCGAGAGCGCCGGTTACGGCGCGGCGCAGTTCGCCCGGGTCTGTCTCAGCCGGGAGTTCGCCTGCCTGGCGAAGCGGCGGTCAAGCCCGGTGACCGTCTGGCTGCGCGCCCTCTGCAGCGATGTGCATCGGCGGTGTGGCGGGCCGGGCGTGGGGGTCATCGGGATGTGCGCTACCGGCGGGTTCGCGTTGGCGCTGATGGCCGATCCCTCGGTCATGGCGCCGGTGCTCAGCCAGCCGTCGCTCCCCCTGCCCATCACCGCCGCGCACCGCGCCGCGCTGGGGGTTTCTCCGGAAGACCTCGCCGCCGCGAAAACGCGGTGTCAGGAAGGGATCACGATCCTGGGGCTCCGGTTCACCGGGGACTGGGCTTGCCCGCCCGAACGCTTTGCCACCCTGCGGGCGGAGTTCGGTACGGGTTTCGAGGGGATCGAGATCGACTCGTCTCCCGGCAACCCGTTCCACATTCCCCCCGACGCCCACTCGGTCGTGACAAGGGCCCTCGTCGATGAGCCGGGCCACCCCACCCGCGAGGCGCTCGAACGGGTCCTGACGATGTTCCGGCGCAGGCTGCTCGACTCGCCGAATGGGGGTTGACATCGACCCGAACTCCCGAGTTACGAAAGAGGGCTCGCGCCGTTTTTCCTTGGACACGGGAATGCGGCGCCTGTCTAATGCGAGTTCAGGAGGGCCGGGCGAGGTCCCGGATCACGAGGTCAACGCCCCTTGGGGAAATCCCGGTGAAGTTGGGATCCGCGCCATGAGACGAATTGTCACGGGGGTCGCCGCCCTGATCCTTGCCTGGATAGGAATCAACGCCTGGGTGCTGAGGACCCAGTCGTTCGACCCCCCGCCGCGGCTGCCGCCGCACCTCCACTGGACCCATTCGCCGGTCTTGGCCATCGAGTTGGCCCGATCGGCCGACGAGGTCCGGTCGATCCTCCGCGACCCAACGGGGGACCACAATCGCGCGGTCCAGCGCCAGTTGATCCGGGAGGACTGGTACTGCATTGCCACCTACTGGCTCTACTTCCTCGGGATGGGCACCATCCTGGCCGGTTGCCCGTGGCCCGGTGCCCGGTGGCTCGCCGTCGCGGTCGCCCTGGCGGCCACGGCGGCCGCGCTCTGCGACGTTCTCGAGAACCGGGGCATCCTCCGCCTGCTGGACACCGAACCGGGCCACCTCAACGACACGATGGCCCGGACGACCCGCGGGGCCTCGCTCGCCAAATGGGGGCTGTTCGCCGTCGTCGAGGGGTTGCTGAGCCTGCTGTTCCTGGCTTACCGAGGCGGGCCGATCCTCCCCCGCCTTCTCTCAACACTGGCGGGCGGGGCGCTGGCCACCGCGGCGCTGCTGGGCTTCGTGGGGCTCGTGTGGAATCCGGCGATCCTGTGGTCGATGGCCGTCGGAGGGCTCGGCATCACCGCGGCGCTCGCCGTCTTCCTGTTCTTCCCGGGGGCGTTCCTGCTTGGTGTGGGGGTGGCCGGCGCTCCTGTGCCGGGGACCGGAAGGCGGTAGCACCGACGGAACCGTGGAGCCGACGTGAGCGAGAAGCTGAGGCTTAATCAAGAACAAATCCACCGCCTCTGGCGGTGAGACTACCGGGCGGCTCGCTACGCCTTGCCCGGGCGGGGCTTTCACCCGCTGGATCGCGCCAGCTTCTCCTGGCGCACCCGTTCCTCCCTGAACCCCAATGTCAGTTAAGATCGATATATAAAATACATCCGTAGGCAGTAGGGGAGGTGCCATCCCCCGGCACAAACACATCGCTGTGGACATACTGGCGGGTACCCGTGTCGGAGCATGTGGTCCATCCACCAGGATTGTAGTACGTGCTGATCCTGCCTCTATCATGATCCTCCTTCAGTAGTTGATGTAATTTGCCCAGATATTGTCCACACGCCCTAGTGCGCGAAGCCGAGCTTTCACTGCTGGCGTGCCAGCTCTTGTTGGGGCAAGGGGCGTTGGCCCTGAAAGTGGGAGGGAAGCGAGCGGGTCGGGATGAGTTGAAGTGTAGCGCGGCGGAAGTGCTACGGGAGATCCGCCGAGAGCTGGACGCGGCTCGCAAGCCGGTGCCGCGGAGCAGTTTTGCCAAGCGGTTGCAACAGACCGGACGGGATCGACGGGAGCGAACCAGTCCCAAGATGAAGAGACAACCACCGCGGCGGAAAAAGCATGTGGCTCCCCGGCCGCCGCGGTTGAAGGTTCTCAGTGCGGAGCAAAAGCGCCAG
>Ga0116222_1000486_pt1 | contig 24913 bp, 26 predicted proteins | sample Sb_taG_12_FD_88963 | JGI IMG/M metagenome (GOLD analysis project Ga0116222, IMG submission 88963) | Peat soil microbial communities from Weissenstadt, Germany - Sb_50d_9_AC metaG | ecosystem: Environmental > Terrestrial > Soil > Wetlands > Peat | place: Germany: Weissenstadt | collected 2010-09-21
ACGACCCGATTCTGCGGCCGGGAACGGGGAAGGGGAAGCCGACCGCAGGAAAGATCATGAACGCGATCATGATCAGCACGCAGGAGGCTGCTCAGCGTGTCGCGGAATTAGCCAACAGGGCCTCCGCAGCCCGAAAATGCCTTTCTTGCGGCCAAACCGCTAAGGCAGACTGCTCCGGATTGCCAGTGAGACGGACGAGACCGGGCCAGCACATGGAGATCACCGAGCCGCCTGCAGCCAGCGCGACCCGACGGCTTGGCGGGCTGCTGTGGCAGCGCAACTTCCGGCTGTTGTGGACCGGCGAGACCATCAGCGGGATCGGCAGCTCCATGGCCGCAGTCGGCGTCCCGCTGCTCGCTGTGGTCGTCCTGCACGCGAGCACTTTCGCCGTGTCGGCGCTGACTGCGGCAGAGTTCCTGCCCTGGCTCATCATCGGCCTTCCGGCCGGCGCCTGGGTTGACCGGCTGCCGGCCAGAACCCTGATGATCGTCTGCGACATCATCGCGGCTGTGCTGTATGGGAGCCTGCCCCTGGCCGCATGGGCCGGGGTGCTCACGGTCGGCCAGGTGCTGGCAGTCGCGCTGCTGGCGGGGGCGGCGGATGTCTTCTTCTCCACGGCTTACATGGTCTACCTGCCGGTCCTTGTGCAGGCCGAGGAACTCATGGAGGGGAACGCTAAGCTGCAGGGCAGCCAGTCGGTCGCGTCCATCAGCGGACGGGGGCTGGCGGGCCTGGCGGCTGAGGCGGTCGGCGAGGCGACAGCGCTGCTGTTCAACGCGGGCAGCTTCCTGGTCTCGGCCGGCTGCCTGCTGTCCATCCGGACATCGGAGCCGCCGCGTGAGCGTGCTTCGCGCGGCACTACTGTGCGCGCCGACATTGCCGAGGGCCTGCGGTTCATCTGGCGCGATCCGCTACTGCGCTGCCTGGCTATCTTCCCGGCTGTCGCCAATCTCGCCTATGGCGGAGTCCTGGCCGTCGCAGTGGTATTCCTGGTCCGCGTGGCGCACTTCGACGCGGCCGGTGTCGGTCTGCTGACGGCGGCGGGCAGCGCCGGAGGGCTGCTCGGTGCGCTGGTCGCCAGGCCCGTGGCTCAGCGCGTGGGGACCGCACGCGCCCTGCTGCTGTTCGTGCTGGTGTCCGGGCTGTCCGGGCTGCTCATCCCGCTGACGGCGACCGGGCCGCGGGCTGCGTTCTACGTCGCAGGTACAGGCATCGTGACGGCCGGCATCACAGCGGCGAATGTCATCCTGATCAGCTTCCGGCAGGCCTACTGCCCGCCGGGCATGCTCGGCCGGGCCACCGCCAGCCAGCGGTTCCTTATCTACGGCACGGCCCCGCTCGGCGCATTGCTGGCCGGATTGCTCGGCACCGTCCTGGGTGTCCGGACCGCGTTGTGGGTCCTGCTCGCGGTCTTCGCGCTGTCCGGCACCCTGCTGCTTACGCCCTCGATCCTGACCAGCAAGAACCTGCCTACCGCGCCCGCCACCGCCGACCAGGGCCGACAGTAGGGGCTGGTCCGCAGAGAAGAACAGCAAGACACAGGATCAGGTCAGACCGCCGGTGAGTAGCAGGCGCTCGGTGTACGCAGACGCACCGGTTTCTCAGCTCGAGCAAGGCAGGGTCACTGGGCTGGACGCCCTGCGTGCCTATATCGAGGCGCTCGGCCGACAGTCGATGCCCTGGCTCGGGTCGGCGGTTGGAGGCGAAAGCCGCCTTGTCCGCAAGCGAAGTCGCCAGGCAGTCCGCTGCTTTCACAGTTCCCCGGAGAGCTGGTCATCGAGATGGCCAAGGACCCTTGGCCAGGCCTCGCAATGCCGGCCGGCGTCTGCTTCGTCGGCGAACCCGGAATGGGTCAGCCGCAGGAGGGTGCCGGCCCCAGTGCTGCTCAGTTCGAGCCGGACGACTGTCTCGCCCCCCGCTAGTCCCCGGTTTGCCCGTGATCCACGTCAGCTCGACGAGGCGGGCTGGGCTGAGCTTGAGGAACCTGCCGTAGTGCGGGTGCCGCTTGCCTTCGTACTCGGTCTCGAAGAAGAACGGCTCGCCCTCCTCAGCGCGCATCCGGACGCTGCCCGGCCGCGCGAACCACAGGTCGAATCGCTCCGTCCAGGCCCGATAGATCTCCTCAGCCGAGCTGCTCATCTCGCGTTCGATCGTGAACGCGCGGGTCTGGTCCAGTGAATCCGGACGGGGAAGCTTCCCCGATGCTGATCTTCGCGCCGCAGCGCAGGATTCTGGCCCGTTTCACCCGGGCGATCGGCCAGTAGATCAGCCGGATCGGCCAGTAGATCAGCCGGGAGAGTCGCACCAGAAGAGCCAGCGAGACCGGGACTGCCGAGACCGGGCTCTGCGCGTCGGGCTGGTCAACATGCCGGACCTCGGATCTGCCGCTGACTATGGGGCCTGCCCAGAACCGCGGCCAATTAGCCATCCCTAGCCGCAGGGATGGCTACCTGCCCTTAGGCGCTCGAAACAGGCTGTCGCCCGGGGAACCGGAGATGAGTCCAACGACACTGTTGTGCTGGGTCCAACGGCACTGCTGTATCGGGAGCGTGAGCGCTAACGTGTTGAATGGAGGTCCTGGAGAATTCGGGTCGTTCGAGAGGACGGGCCGCTGAATCCGTAACCGGGCCAGGGGAGGCACAGAATGAGTACGTCAATCGGGATGCTGCATTTCAGCGGCAGTCCGCGACTCGGGCATCTCGGCGACCTCGACGTCTACGTTTTTGACGATGCGATGGTCCTGATTCAGGGCTTGACCCCCAAAGGTGGGCTCGCCTACCGGACACTCCAAAATCGTGGTCTTCTGGGCATGGCGGTCACGGCCAGCAGCGTACACCGGAGTATGCGGCATCAACGCGAGCAGGCGGAGACAGCAGGCGACGTAAGCGCGGTCTCGCTCGCCAAGGCGGTCGATGGCGCCGAGTTCATTCCGCTTACGGCGTGGGCTGGCGCACGTCTTGAGAAGGGTGGCCTCGGAAAGGTCTGCAAACTGACTCTCACAACTGTCAGTGGGAAGTCGGAAACGTGGCGGTGGAACTGGAAGAAGAATGGCCCAACGCTTGATGAGGCTGCTGCCGACATCCTGGGATCGGCACTAGGCGAGCGCTTTGTCAATGCCATGACTGCGCCGGGATCAGCATCTCAATAGGCAGTGACAGTAGTTACAGGTACTAGCAGAAGATGCAACGGCGACCGTAGGGTCATAGATAGCGCTCTGTCAAGGAGCTAGTTACTACCTCAGTAAAAGCAACTTAAAGTCCTATTAAGGCTGACTTGCTGGCGGCGGTATAGCAGCCCATCAGACGGGCGCCCACAAGGTGACGTGGTTATCGGCTGCGGTGGCAAGGGTCTGCCCGTCTGGACTGAACGCGACGGAGTCGGCGGTGATATCGATGGTGGCAATCTTGGCGCCGGTTGCCGTGTTCCACAGGCAGGTGCTCGTTCCGGCAGTCGCGAGGATGGCGCCGTCGGGGCTGAACGCGACCGAGTCGGCCGCGCTGGTTGTGGCAGGGTCGGCGAAGGTAGCGGTTCTGCGCTTGGTCGCGATGTCCCAGAGCACGGCGCCATTGAAGCCGCCGGTGGCGAGCATGCTGCCATCGGGGCTGAACGCGACCGATACGATCGGCCCGCTTGCGGAGGTGCCGAAAATTGCGATTTTGTGCCCGGTGGTCACGTCCCACAGGACGGTGCCGCCATCGCCGCCGGTGGCGAGTGTCCTGCCGTCCGGGCTGAATGCGACTGAGGTGACTGCGCCGATTCCGGCGCTGAGCAGGGCGAGCTTGCGGCCGGTCGCAATGTCCCACAGAAAGGCGCCGCGGCCGCCGAGGTCGGCGGCAGCGAGCGTCTTGCCGTCCGGGCTGAATGCCAGGGAAGAGGCCGCTCCCTGGCCGTAGCCGTCGTTGAAGGTGGCTGTCGTCTGCCCGGTGGCTAGGTTGTGCAGGACGATCAGCCCCTTGCCGAGCCCGGTCGCGAGGTTGGCGCCGTCCGGGCTGAACGCAAGCGACTCGACCTGGTCGCCCTTGAAGACGCTATTGGCGACGGGCTGAGTGATCGTGGCGATCTCCCGCTCGCTGGCAATATTCCACAGGTAGGAGCTGCCGTCGATGTGGCCGGTGACGAGCGTGCTGCTGACCGGGCTGATCGCGAGGCTCTGGATAGCCGATGCGGTGCGGTCGGCCAGCACGCCCAGCCGCGCCCAATGCGTGGGCAGGGATGCGTACAAGATGTGATACCCGCGGGCGTACATGACGGTGTCGATCGCGGCGTGCAGATCAGCGAGTATCAGCTTGACCCCGTCGATGAGCCAGAGCAGAACAGTCGCGATGAACGCTGCATCCGCGCCGTTGGCGTGATAAAGGGTCGGCCAGACCTTATCCAGGCAGCCTGTCGCCAGGTCGGCAGCGTTGCGGAACAGCACGCCATCGGCCTGCGGGCTTGCGGGCGCGGGACCGTGGACGAGGGCGTCGAATTCGGTCAGGCAGTCCTTGGCCTTGAAGGCTCCCGCGACCGCTGCTGCGGCGTTCACTCCGGCGATGGCGAGGGTTTTGGCTATGAAGCCGTCGGTCAGTGCGAAAGTCTCAACGCCGTACAGGATCGCGTTGATGAGGATCGACTGGACGCCGACGGTGGCGGTCGCTTCGTCGACGTCGACCAGAGGGGGCCGGAGTTCGACCGTGTGACCGGCGGCGATGGTGATCACCCGGGTGCCAGGCCCGGAAGCCTGCAGGCTCAGCGTTGGCAGCGAGGTGAGGATCTGGTCGAAGAGGGGATCTGGCGGGCCCAGGCGCTGCAGCCGCCAGTTCGCGGGGTAGTCGAGTTCCATCCCGTAGTTGCGGTTGTCCGCCACCTGCACCAGCGGTGATCCGGGTCCGGCAATTCCCGCGCACCACTTGACCAGGTCGCCAGCGTCTGCGGTGGCGACCGTGATCCCTGCGCCGGCCAGCTGTGCGGTACCCGGGCAAGACGGCGCAGCGACGTCCGCCACGCCCAGGAATCCGGTCAGCGCGTTCTGGACCGCGGCGAGCACTTGGCTGGCATTCAGCACAAGCACCGACCAGATCGACAGATGCTGACTGGTTGCCGTCAATGTGCGTGCCACGGGATCGTAGCTGGCCGTGACCGGCTGCCAGCGGCTGGTGGCAGGGTTGTAGTAGACCAGCAGCGCCGCGTCCGGGCCGGCTAGGACGCCGGTCGCCCGCGGTGCCGGGACGGGCACTGTCAGCTGGACCGGTCCGACGAGCGTTGGGCCGGCCAGGCTCAGGTCAAAGACCGGCCCGGCGAGCGCCATACCCGGCGGCGCGGGAGCCGGTGCGCTGATAGCGGTGCCAGAGAAGGTACCTGACCGGGTTACCGAACCGGCCGGAATTGTTACCTCCCAGCCGTCTGCTAGCCGCAGCGAAGCGGCGTGCCCGGCAGCCACGCGGATGGCGCGAGTGTGACCTGTGGGCGTTGCCGAGTGCCGGGTAGGGGAGTGCTGGCCAGAACACCCCGCGGCCGCCAACACAACGACCATCAGTGCTGCTGTTGCAGGCACCGCCCGCGCTGAGCGCCCCGCGCGAACGGCCGGAATCCGCGCCAGCGCCAGCGCTCGGACAATGACTCGGCAACGATGCTTAGAACCGCTCTGATTCATGGCAGCATCTCCGTCGCCGACAGCATGTCGCCCCACAGCGTAAGGTAAAGATCGACATCAGGGTAAGTCTAAGTAAGCGGTTTCTATGCCGCACAAGAGGCGCAAAGCGCACGATGTGGCCACTTATCATGGCCCAGTCTTCCGGTCTAATCCGGAAAGTCACTCTGGATTGCACGGCAGTTGGGTGAACGTAACCTCGGCACAATTCAGAGGTATTTAGACTCGCCGACCAATATGGTCAGGCGGAGCGGTCTGCCTGCGGCGCGACGGTCCGGCGCAACGCGACCTCGGGCAGCGGCCGGTTGCCACGCTTTCCTTCTCGCGGACCGGATCGCTGGTCGGAGCGCCGCGGGCGTCTGGCAGGGTAGGAGAATGGCGACTGACTCTGCGCACCGCACCGTGACCGTCGAGCGCATCGCGAACGGCAGGTTCGCGGTCACTAACACCAGGGGCGGCCGGATCGCCTTCGGCACCGGCAGTGACGCCGACTTCACCCCGACGGAACTGCTGCTTGGCGCAATCGGAGGGTGCACGGCCATCGATGTCGACATCGTGACGTCGCGGCGGGCTGAACCGGAAGCGTTCGCCGTGCGCGTCGACGCGGACAAGGTCCGTGACGGCGATGGCAATCATCTGACCGGCATCGAGGTGACGTTCCGGATCACGTTCCCGGCTGGCGAACTCGGTGACGAGGCGCGGGCGGTGCTGCCTGACGTGGTGAAGAAGTCGCACGACAGGCTCTGCACGGTCGGCCGGACCGTCGAGATCGGCACGCCCATCGCGACCCGGATCGAGTAATGACCGAGCCTTGACGCGACGAGGAAGACTGTTCTGTGCGACCTGAACGGCCGATCGGCCGAGCTTGGCTCAGCTAAAGACCGGCCCCACCGTGACCGTCCCCCTGGTGGCTACTCGCCGGTGAGCCCATCCACCGACTCCCTGAGGAGGTCGGCATGGCCATTGTGCCGCGCGTACTCTTCGATCAGGTGGCACAAGATCCACCGCAGGCTGGGTGACCGACCGTCGGGCCAGGCGCGTCGCGCCAGCCGCTCCAGGCCGCCGTCGGCCAGCGCCTCCGTGACCAGGGAGCGGGAGCGGGCAACGCTGTCCTGCCAGAGCGTCAGGAGTTGCTCGGGGGTGTCCTGCGCGGCCGAGTGCCATTCCCAGTCGGGCTCGGCGGCCCAGTCCACCGCGTTCCACGGGGGCTCCGCGTCTCGCCCGTGCAGCCAGTGGGAGCACCAATAGTGCTCGACGACGGCCAGGTGCTTGAGCATCCCGCCGAGGGTCATCGACGAGGCGGCAACGGTCGCCGCTAGGCCTGCCGCGTCCAGTCCGGCGCACTTCCACGCCAGGGTCGCGCGCTGGTAGTCCAGGAAGCCCAGGAGGGTGGCGGTTTCGTCGGCGACGAGGGGAGGTTCCGGACGGCCCTGCTCGTCCAGGTGGGTCATGGGCGGTGAGTCTACCGGCGGGGTCACTTCCGATTCCGGACAACGACCTGCGGACGACGTCGAGATGTCAGCGCCTGCGCGGTTGCGCGCACCGAGCTATCACGCGCGAAGTCAGGCCGCGCGAGTGGTCGGCACGCTGGTCTGGTCAGCTGTCGGGATCGGCGGGGGTCACGGCGAGCCCGGCCGCGACGGCCTTTGCGCGACTAGGTCGCAGCGCATCCCTGAGCTCGCTGATGTCGGGTGTGATCACCGTGTACGGGCCGAGCCCTTGCCCCCGGCGGAGTGCGACGTACCGGGATCGGCCGCGAACGGATTCCCGCCAGATCTGGTAGGCCGGAAACTCGGCCTGCAGCGCCACTAGGTCCTCGTTCACGGCTGCCCCTTTACGTTCTTTGCGGCTACGTTCATTGCCGCGTTTGCGCCGGGATGCACGCCGCGCAGCCGTTTGGCATCGTGTTCTTTGCCCTTAGCCGCATCGGTCGCCGCCGGGTCAGCATCATCGGGCCAGGGCTCCGGCCGGTTCGGCTTGCTGGAGGAGGTGCCGCTTGAGGATCTTGCCGGTGGCGGTCATGGGAAAGCTGTCCCTGAACTCCACGATCCGCGGGTACTTGTAGGCCGCCATGTTCTGCTTGCACCACGCGATGAGCTCCGCCTCGGTGACTGTCGCGCCGTCGACGCGGACCACGAACGCCTTGACCTCCTCACCGTGACTGTCGTGCGGTACCCCGACGACCGCGGCCAGGCTCAGCTCAGGGTGGGTGAGCAGCACCTCTTCCAGCTCACGCGGGTAGACGTTGAAGCCGCCGCGGATGATCAGGTCCTTCTTCCTGTCCACGATGTACAGGTAGCCGTCGCCATCCCGGGTGCCGACATCCCCGGTGCGGAACCAGCCCTCGATCGAGCAACTGCGGGGCCACCGCCTGGACCGGTCGCTGCCGCTGTGGCAGATGTGCTTCCTCACCGGACTGCCGGAGCGGCGGATCGGACTGTTCATCAAGATGCACCCCGACATCGACGTGTTCACCGCCGGCGTCCGCGACGAGCTGAGGGCACTTGCCGCGTCGACGCGGGCCGAGCCGTCGTGATCGGTTCACGGTTGAGTCATCGTGCAGCGGTGACCGGCATGCCGCTCGCCCGGATCAAGGAATTGCTCGCCGCCGACCCCGACCGGTTCGCCGTGGCGATCGCCGACATCGACCGCAACCTGGCCGAACGGGCCACCGAACTTCTCCGCACGCGCGAGCGAATCGCCCAGCTCAGTGTCGGCGACCGGCTGTCAGCCAGGCTGTGGCCCATCAGTTGTCGTAGAGAGCGACGATCCGAGCCGCGTACTGCTCCATGATGACGTTGCGTCGCATCTTCAGCGTCGGCGTCAACTGGCCGCCCGCCTCGGTGAAATCCTCGCCGAGGATCGCGAACTTCTTGATCGCCTCCGCCTTCGACACCGCCTTGTTGGCGTCGTCGACGGCCGCCTGGATCTCCGCCCTCAGCGTGGGGTCATCACAAAGGTCTGCCACGGTCGCCATCTCCGGCTTGCCGCTGTCCGCCTTCCACTGGGCGAACGTCTCCGGGTCGATGGCCACGAGCACCGCGATGTAGGGCTTCGCGTCGCCTACCACCAGACACTGGCTGACCAGCCAATGGGCGCGCAGTCGATCCTCGAGCACGGTGGGCGCCACGTTCTTGCCGGCTGAGGTGATGATGAGGTCCTTCTTGCGCCCGGTAATCGCAAGGAACCCCTCGTCGTCGAGGACGCCGAGGTCGCCGGTGTGCAGCCAACCATCCTCGTCGATCATCTCCTTGGTGGCCATCTCGTTGTTCCAGTAGCCCTGGAAGACCATATGGCCCTTGACGAGGACCTCGTCGTCCGGCGCGATCCGGATCGTACAGCCCGGGATTGGCCGACCCACGGTGCCGATCTTCTGCGCCTCGGGTGTGTTGGAGTTGGTCGCAGGGCTGGTCTCGGTCAGGCCGTAACCCTCGAGGATGTTGATCCCGCTGCCACGGAAGAAGTGTCCGAGCCGGGTGCCGAGCGGGGCGGCCGCGCTCCACGCGTACTGCACGTCACCGCCGAGTGCCGCACGTATCTTGCCGTAAACGAGCCGGTCGAACACGGCGTGCTCGAGGCGGAGCAGGAGACCGGGACCGCCGGCGTCCAGCGCCTGGCTGTAGGCGATGGCCGTGGCCTCCGCTCTGGCGAAGATCTTGCCGTGCCCCTCGGCGTCGGCCTTGTGCTTGGCGCTGTTGTAAGCCTTCTCCCACAGCCGCGGCACCGACAGCACGGCCGTCGGCTGATAGGCCGGCAACTCGGCGACGGCGTCGGCCATGTCGACGAGGCCGAGCACGGTGCGCGAGTAGATGGCGCCGTACTGGATGACCTGGGCGTAGCTGTGCGCCAGCGGCAGGAACAGCAGCGTCGAGTGGTGCTCGTTGAACACCTTCTTGAAGCCGTCGTTTTGCATGCAGTTGCGGGCGTTGGCGACGATGTTGCCGTGGCTCAGCATGCAGCCCTTCGGGCGGCCGGTCGTGCCCGAGGTGTAGACGATCTCGGCGAGGTCGTCCGCGCCGCGGGTCCTACGCCGTTCCTCGACCTGATCCGGCGTCACCTGCGCACCGAGCGCCTTGATGTCGGCTAGGCCGCCGAACTGGTTGCCATCGATCTGCCACACGTGGGTAAGCGCGGGCAGGCTGGCCCGTGCCGAGGCGATCATCTTGGCGTGGTCATCGGTTTCGACCACCACGGCAACGGCACCCGAATCGCCGAGGATCCACTCGACCTGTTCCAAGGATGAGGTGGGGTAGATCGGGACGGTCACGGCACCGGCGGTCAGGATCGCGTAGTCCAGGAGTGTCCACTCGAACCGCGTGCGCGACATCAGGCCCACACGGTCACCGGGACCGATGCCGGCGCCGATGAAGCCGGCTGCGATGTCGCGCACTTGCCCGACGAACTCGCGCCAGGTCACCGGTGTCCAGGCACCTTTTACATTCAGCTTCAGACCGACCGCCTCTGGCCAGTTCTCCGCATTGCTGAAGACATCGTCGGTGACGTTGTCATCCGGTTTCACGACGTATGCCACTGGCACGGAAAATTCCTGCATCGGGTGCCTCCCTGACGAGCCAAGCCCTCTATCAGCCCGCTATTAAGGCTAGGTATGCCCAGTTCACCGGGCCAGGGCCGAAGGTCCCGGCGGAAAGGGTCAAGGATCCTCGTATGGTGGATTGAGCAGGCGACTGGCACGGGCCGCATGCGCTTTTCCGGCCCAGCTGGGGGAAGCGAGGCTGTCGTTATGCGCAGTGTTCCTGAGCCGGACCGCAGCGAGTGGGTCGCGCGGATGCGCGAGCGTGCCCGGCTGGATGCGGACGAGCTCGTGCCCCGCCCCCCGTTCCGGGTCTTCGGGCTGGCGGCGCCGCAGCTGCAGCCGGTTGCCCTGGTCGAGGCCGGGCGGGTGAACGGCGAGTGGGACAGCATCGGCCTGGCTTACGGGGACTGGGCACAGCCCGCCGGGCCGTGGATGATCGTTACCACCTCAGCCAGGGAGGCCGCTGCGGCTGGCCGGGAGGCTGCTGCGGCTGGCCGGGAGGCTGCTGCGGCTGGCCGGGAGGCTGAGGCGGTGCTGCTCCGGGTGATCGATCAGGAGCGAAACCGAATCGCTTCCCACGCTGGTGTCGACGAAGAGGACCCCGACGAGCCGCCGGATTATTCCGCCATGGACCTGGCCGTCGGCAGCGAGAGCGTCAGTGGCCTGGCTGTCCGGCATGGGAATATCTGGACGGCGCAGGCGCTGGCCGGCGGGCTGAGCCTGACCGTTCTCGGTCGCGGTGTCGATCCAGGCTCGGTGCGGCTGGACCAGGTGGTCGATCTCGCCCCGTATCTGCATGGACGGAGCGAAATGCTCGGCCGGCTAGCCGAGCAGTACCGGCGGCAGCCGCCGCCGGTACTGGAACCGGCGAGCGGTGTCGCGGCGTGCCGCGCGCTGGCCGAGGCGGCACTGGCCGCTCAGGCGCGGCTGGTCGAGGCGTTGCGGGCCGGACGCTCAGCCAGGCACCGGGCTGGTGACGGCGCGACCATGCATGCGCTGTGGCAGCGAGCGGTACGCGAGCAGGCGCGCATCGGCGGAATCGGTGAACGCCAGGCCGACGAGATCGTGACCCTCATGGTCAACCACCTCACGCATCTGCAGGAACAGGCTGGGTGGTTCGCGACCGAGCCCCGGCTGCGCGAGGCCGCTATCGATGAGACGCTCCGGCACACGGTCAGCGGCGAAGATGTCCCGAGTAAGCCGGCCCAGCAGGGCTGGGCATACTACTGGGCGCAACGCCGATCTGTGGCAGACCAGGACCCCGGACCGGCCCTGATAGCTCGCCGGGAGGTGGGCGAGCCGCTGCTATCGGCCTGGCTGCAGGCGTGGACGGCCTGGGCGGCCGGACGTTGATCACCGTCCTGACCGTGGCGGAGGCGGAGTCAGCTGGGTTTGACCACGCCGGTCAGGCCAACCACGCCGACGGCCAGCAGGCTGACCAGGAAGACCAGGTAGCACCAGGCCTGTGCGTGGTTCCAGTGCATCGAGCCGGTGAACCCGGCCAGCACAACCAGCTGCAGCGCCGCGTACACGACGATGGCCGGGAAGGCGATGGCCGCGACCTCACGACTATTGACGTACCAGGACTGAGCAGCGATGATGCCGAGTCCGGCCAGCCAGGCGCCCACGGCGCGGCCGGTCAGGGCGGTCAGCGGCCACGGCCACAGCTTGGCCGTCTGGACCGGCGCGATGAGCAGCGCTGCGCCGAGCGCCAGCATCACGGCCCCCTGTACGCCCAGGATGGCCCGCACAATCGGCGGCAGATGTCGGCCCTCCGGCGCGGTGCCGGACACGGTTCGCGCCTGGCGCCACCACAAGAAGGCCAGGACCGGCGGAACGCCGACGTAGATCGCCAGCCAGCCCCAGGTGAGCGTACGCGTTAGCATCGCGGCGGCGCCGCCCAGGTGGAACTTGCTCAGATGCACCAAGGTCACCAGCAGCGTCAGCGTGGTGAAGGCGAGCACGCCGGGGACGGCGATCCTGGCCCGCTGCCAGCTGCTCTGACGAGCCGCCAGGGATTCGAGCACCGCAGCGGACAGGTAGCCAGCGCCGAGGAAGGCAGCTGTTACCGGCACGGCGATCGTCCAGCTGAAATAGCGGGCCGTGTTGTCGTGCGCGGCGAGCAGGATGCTTCCCTGCACCAGCACCAGGCCGGCCGCGACCCACAGCATCCGCCGCATTCCACGGGTGACCAGGTCAGCAGGCGGGCTTACCATGCCGCGGCCTCCGTCAAGCTCGCTGACCGGTTCGCAGCCAGCAGCAGCAACCTGCCGAACACCATAAGCGTTTCCATGTCGCCCGCCCCAGCTCCCGGCGCCCAGCGCCCGGCGCCCGGTAATTATCGCAGCGTACGCCGCTAGGGCATCCGATGGGAATAAACCTCACCGGTCCGGCTTAGACTGTCAGCGCGCTGCGCCGCTGGCCGTTATATTGGCCGCGTGATCGAGGGCCTGATCGACCATATGCAGGCACTACTAGAACCGCTTCAAGCGGCCGATGACCCGCGGCAGTATTTCCATGCCACCTACCTCCGCACGACGATCGCGGCTAGCCAGGAGATCCGCCGCGGCGGTTTCCTTGATGCTGAATGGGTGGAACGCTGGGATGTCGCCTTTGCCGGCCTATACGTGGATGCCCTGGAGACCGCGACGGCGGGCCATCTGCCCTCCCGGCCGTGGCAGGTAGCCTTCGGCGCAGCACGGGAACTGCCTGCGCTGCGCCATGTGCTGCTCGGGATGAACGCTCACATTAACTTCGACTTGCCGCAGGCCATCGTCGGGGTAATCAGCGACAGCGAGTTCGATGACGCGGTCCTGATGGCGCGCCGGGAAGCGGATCACGAGACGATTGACCGGGTGCTTGCCGCACGGGTAGCTGCCGAGGAGACCGAGCTGGTCAAGATCTCCGGCCCGGGTCCACTGCTTGACCGCATGCTGCGGCCATTGAGCCGGGTTGGCACGCAGCGGTTTCTTCGCGAGTCGCGCAAGAAGGTATGGGCGAACGCGTTCGCGCTGAGCCGGGCCCGGCGACAAGGTCAGGACCGGTACGCCGCAGTCTTGGCCGAACTTGAGGAACTCACCGCAGCAAAGGTCGCCAGCCTGACAGCACCTGGTCAGGTACTGCTGCGACTTGCCACCACCGGATTCGGCGTTCGGTTGCGCCAGGACGAGTTAGCTTGACGACGCGGACCTAACTGCTATGGGCTCAGCGCACGGGTATGCGCTCAGTGCACGGGCGGAAGCCCGAGGGCCGTTCGCAGTGTGGCGGCTGCTGCTTGAGCAGTCTCGGCGGTTTTCGTCGTGGTTGTTGGTTGTCGAACTTAGTAAAGGTGCTGGCGAAAGGCTGGTCGACCCGGGTTACCTGAGCTGAGGTCGCGTCGGAGTGCAGGGCTTTGAGCCTCGAATCCCAAGGCTTGCCAGCGGCGCTAACTGAGGCTTCGCCGGCCAGGAACTGCTGGCGCATGCTGGACACGCTTAGAGGCCTGGGCCCCCCGGCAAGAAACGACTCGATCTGGAATGCGAAGGTCGCCCCTTCCTGAAACAAGAACGCATGCCCGGCATCGGGTAGAGCACCAGCCTTGCCCCAGGGATCTTGGTGAGCGCACGGATTGCTGCCTGCGAGGGCACCACCGTGCCGTTTCCCGTGAACGGGGCGCAAAGCACCAGGCGGTGCACCTCTTCGCCGGCGACGAGGCGCACGCGCCCAGGGTGACCGACATTGACCCCGCGACCAGGCCCAGGACGATCCCTCGCCTGACCCGCTGGCATCTTGCCGCCGGACTGCTTGGCGAGCCTGCGTGCTTCGTCATGCCGATGTCCGCCCGCCGGGTCTGGAAGCCATAGCTCGATGCTTGCAGCACGCGAGAACGAGATCCATGAGGCGCCTGGATCGGAGTCGTTGGTCATTGCGGCCGGGGACGTCCGGCCCTTTGTGGCATCGCGCTGGCCGGCGAGCCTGAGGATGTGGTCGCGGGCACTGGCGGAGTTGGGCTGAGTCGACTTGTGCGGCTGCCTGCGTCGCAGAATGACAGAACCGGCCATGAGCCGCGAGAGGGATGAGATGCCATGGGCGGAATGATGGGCGGCGCCTGGATTCTGCTGTGGAGCCTGCTAGCCCTGGCCCTGGCGGTGCTGTTGGTAACCGGCGGAGTCTGGGTGGCACGAGCTCTGACCAACCGGGATCGCGGCAGCCCGCGCCAGATCAGCGCCACCGTGCCACCCGGCGTGCAGGAAGCCCAGGATGCGCTGCGGCTGCGCTACGCGCACGGCGACATCAGCCGGGAGGAATATCTGCAGGGCAAGGTCGAACTAGAGGACTGACTCTGCGGTGTGGCGCAGGTGCGCCACACCGCAAGCCGGCCTAGACCCGAGCCTGCCGACCGGCGGGTCAGTCGATGGCCATAGCGTCCGCGCTGCCTGATTCGGCATCGCTCGGGCCGCCGATGATGTTTGCCGGGCAGGCCGCGCAGCACCAAGTTCTGCACCGAGATCGCTGCTCCCGCCGATATGGCGACCGGCCGGTCGATAATCGCGCCGTTCGGTCCTTGTGCCGATGGCTGCGGTCACCGCGTCCAGTGCGGTAACGGTGCCATCGTCATGAGGGCTCGTTACAAGGCGATTACAGGGAGTCCGCTGGTGTCGCTTCGTCGGCAATCTCGGCCGGCGCTTACGCGCGCCGGAACTAATGGCAGCGGCCCGTCCTCGGAACCGGCTCGATTACGCCGTCGGGGGAGTTGTAACGGGGCGACACCTGGCAGGTCCCCAACACGATCAGCGATATCACCGCCCCGGCGACAGTGAACGTCACCCTGATCAGCGGTCGGTGGAAGGGCCCAGGCAGCTACGGCGTCGGCGACCTGCTTGGCATATCCGGGGTCAGGATCCACGATGCCACCTACTACGACGTGAGTTCCGCGTCAGTGGCCACGCTCACCGTCAACCCAGAGGGCTCCGGCTCGTTCACCTTCAAGGACGCACCCGTCTCAGGCCAGAAGTCTCCGACCATCTCCGGTTCCGTCACCTGGACCTGCATCGACCACGCAGGCTGACGGTCCCTGGCGCCCCGCTGCCCGGCAGCTCTGGCCGGCGGTAATGCCCCGGTTGGGCCCTGCGGACGGTGTCGCACTCAGCCCGGATCTGGAACTACTGGCTGGGCGGCAAGGACAACTTCGCCGCCGACCGGGAGGCTGGTGACAAGGTGGCCGAATGTCCTTGCCGAGGCGGCGCGGACCCTCGACCTCACCGGCCCTGTCGCGCTCATGCTGCTGGGCATCTTGCACCACATCTCCGACACCGACGAGGCGGGGCGAACGGGCAGCCCGCCGAGGTGGACGAATTCTGCGGAGTCGCGCGCAAGCGGTAGGCAACCGACACGCCCACGGGCCGGACTCGGCAGCCTCGCCCGGACCCGGCAGCACCGGTCTGCGGCCAGGCGAATCTTGGCGCCCAGGTTGCGCGCGGCTGATCACCAAGGTCATGCTGGACCCTTGCCGGCATTTGGAGTGATCGTGACTCAGCCCGTAGTCCCGCCCGACCCGACCCAAGATCATCAGGAACACGAGGACCAGCCGTGGACGATCAACATCCCTGGCCATCCTCAGCGCAGTGACTCACCGGAGTACGTCCACTCCCGGCAGATAATGACCCAGATGGCGGGCCAGGTCAGCACGCTGATCTATGGCCAGCCGCCATATGAGGACCACCACGGCGGTGGCTTGTGGCTCAAGGATGCTCAGGGCTGGTTCCTGGTGCGGAATCTCGTCGGCATGGAATGGTCGTCACAGTTCTGCGCGGATCCCGGCAAGGTTGACCTGATCCGGCAAAACGCGAAGCGTCTGTACGCCGCCTTTCCTGATGCTGCGCAGGAACTGGGCATCCAGCAGTTGCTCGACACTCCGGTCACCGACGCGGCCGGAGTCGCTCAGTGGACCGACTCGATCTGCAACGCCAGCGTTCCGCTGCCGACACCGGCTCATACCGGCGTGCTGCCGACCGGCGGAGGAGTGCATCACTACCCGAGCCCCATTACCGAGATCGCATTTTTCAAGCAGGACAGCTTTCAGCTGTGGGTCACCGACGCTCAGGGCAACCCGGCGGCCGTAGCTCCGGTAGGTCCGCCTGGTTCCGGTGATGCGCGGGTCCATGTGCTTTATGCGACTCCGGGCTCCGATCTCGCCGGTCAGGTCAGCCAGGCCGAGGCGCAGAGTCAGCCGCTGATCCTTGACCCCAGCCACCCGCTGGCGCAGCAGGCGTTCGCGAAGCAGACCGGCTGACCGAGCAGGCACCGTGCGCTGAATCCTGCTCTTGCAGCCCTTCGACCGCCGTTTATTGATCATCGCTGCAGGCTGACCGGGTTTCGGCCAGATGCATCTTGATGACGGAGTCGAAGTCCGGGTCAGCGGCCAGGCCAAGCCGGGCCGCGCGCTCGGAGCGAAACCGGGCGGGCCAGCCGGTTACGATTGCGGCCACTGCCGGGTCGAGAACCCAGTCGATCAGCGCCGTCACCTTAGGTCCGGCCACCCGGTCCAGCGCGGTGACCATGTCCGCGACGGTCATCGTGAGGGCCGGCAGGTTGACCGCGGTCCGGCCACCCCAGGCCCGGTCGGACGACGTGGCGGCGCAGAGCAGCCCGTCGATGGCCCGGGTCGGCGACGCGAGCGCCACCTCGGTCTGCGCGTCCACCGGGCAGATCGCACGCTGGCCCGCCAGCGGCTCGCGGATTATGCTCGACAGGAAACCCGACGCCGCCGCGTTGGGCCGCCCCGGGCGCACGCTGATGGTCATCAGCCGGATGGCGCGTCCGCGCAGGAACCCCTTACGGGTGTAGTCGGCCAGCAGGTACTCAATGATGACCTTCTGCGTGCCGTAGCTGGTCTGCGGGTTCGGCGCGGTGTGATCGTCCAGCACCGCCGGGAGCGGTTGCTCGCTGGTCGCCCCGAAGACGGCGGCGGAACTCGCGAACACCACGACCGGGTTCGTGCCGAGTGCGCGGCACGACGCGAGCAGCGACTCGGTGGCACGCAGGTTCGCTCGGATGCCGAGGTCGAAGTCCGCTTCGCATTCGCCGCTGACGGCCGCGGCGAGATGGAAGATCACGTCCGCGCCGGCCAGCGCGCCCCGCCCGGCGTGGGCGGGATCCAGCAGTTCGTCGAGATCGCCGCGGATCGCAGCCACCCGCTGGTCCGCGGCGAGATCCGCGGGAACCGGCGAACGGTCGATGAGCGTCAGCCGGGATAGCTGGCGCGCTCCGCTGCCTGCCACGTCGAGCGAGCCCGCGGCCAGCAGTACCCGGGCGAGACGTGAGCCCAGGAAGCCGGCCCCGCCGGTGACCACCACATTCGCCACGGCATCTCCTGTCTGTGGGCCGGCCTGGGGCCTCGATTAGTGAGCTTAGGTGTTCGACTGTTTGGAGCTGGCCAACCACACGATGGCCAGCACGCCGCTGTCGCCGATGTGCGTTCCGATCAGCAGCCCGCGCATCGTCTCGCCGATCGGGGTCATCGGCTGATTCGCGGTGAACGCCTGCAGCCAGCCGGGCATGGTCTGCGTTGGCACGAAGGCGCTGCTGAGGAATGGCAGCAGCAGCAGGCCGATCATCGCGTTACCCGCCCCGTTCGGGCCGAGCAGGCAGAAGACCGTCCCCTCGGGGACGCTCAGGTCGATGCCATCAAGCACGGTGTGGTCACCGTAGGACTTGCGCAGCCCGGTCGCGTGCACAGCGGGCCGACTCGAAGTTGCAGGCATGGTCTCCTCTTTCTGGTCGCGGCAGCTCGCCGCCGGGGGGGCGAACGTTCGAGTCAATCGGGGCCGTCGCCCTTTGGGCCGGTCGGCCGCTCCGCCGCGCGCAGCGCTTCGCGGTGCGCATGCCACTCCTGCAGCAGTGCCGGCATCCGATCGGCCAGGAAGTCGCCCAGGGCTGCGGTTTCTTCCAGGATTGCCCGCCGGGCCGGCGGGCAGTGGCGCCTCGCCCCACACCGCACCCACGCGTCAGAGGCGGTCGGTCATCGGGTACCGCGAGCGACGGTTGGTCATCGGGCACCGCGAGCGGTTGTGGGTTGTCTCCGGAATGGGAAGATCGCCGCTGTGGGAGACACGCGAAGCAGCGGTGCACGCCTGCCGCTGGCGGCCGTGGTATCGCAGTTGCTGGTGGCGTTCACCATCGAGTTCGACAACGAGTTCGAGCATCAGATGCCGCATCGGACGACCAGGCACGAAATTCCGGCGCTGACCGGCGTGGCGAAGATGTCGATCGACAACTTCCTGGGCAGCCTCGAAGAGCATCGCTACCTGGTGGTCGGGCCAGACCCGGCAGGCAGCCGGTTCAAGGTGGCCCGGCTGACTCCGAAGGGCCGCAATGCTCGGGACACCTATCTGCACTGGGCCGACGCAGTCGAACTCCAATGGGAAGACCGCTTTGGCACTCAGGCCGTATGCGCCCTGCGGGACTCGATCGAGCGGCTGACCGTCGAACCCGCCCCCCAGTCGCCGCTGTGGCGTGGCATCGAACCCTACCCGGATGGGTGGCGGGCGCAGCTACCCGCGCCCAAGACGCTGCCGCATTATCCGGTGGTCTCGCCCCGCGGCGGGTTCCCCGATGGTAGCTGAGCCCAAGGGAGGCGCCAGGTGAGCGACTGGGACATCGTGCTGCGCGGAGGGCGGGTGATCGATCCCGAGTCCGGCCTTGATGCGGTGCGGGATGTCGCTGTCGCGGCGGGCCGGGTGGCAGAGATCGGGACCGGGCTGGGACCGGCGCGGGCCGAGTTCGATGTGGCCGGTCTGGTGGTGACTGCCGGATTCGTGGACCTGCACAGTCACGTCAGTGACATCGCGGGCCTGTGGCTCCAAGCCTGCGATGGCGTCACGACGGCGCTCGAGCTGGAGGCGGGCGTCAGTCCGGTGGCTGCCGCTTACCGCGGCGCGGCGGCGCAGGGCCGGCCGGTCAACTACGGCTTCGCCACGTCGTGGGCGCTGGCCAGGATGGAGGCAGTCGCCGGAGTGGCACTGGATGGCACGCTGGCCACGTTCCTTGCCAATATCTCCAGCCCGGCCTGGCAGCGCCAGGCCGCGGCTGCGGAGATCACCGCGATGCTGGCCCGGCTGTCGGCCGACCTGGCCGACGGTGCGCTCGGCATCGGCGTGCTCCTCGGGTACGCTCCGGGGACCGACCCGGCCGAATACCTGCAGGTCGCCGGGCTGGCTGCCGAAGCCGGCCTGCCCACGTTCACGCACGCGCGTGACCTGATCGAGATCGCCCCCGATGCCGTCATCGACGGCGCGGAGGAGATCGTCCGCGCGGCCGGCCAGACCGGCGCTGCGATGCATTACTGTCACGTCAACAGCACCTCGCAGCGGCACATCGACCGGGTACTTGACCTGGTCGGCCGGGCGCAGGCAGCCGGGGCGCGGATCACCACCGAGGCTTACCCTTACGGATCAGGCATGACCGGCATCGGCGCCGCATTCCTCGCGCCAGAGCGGCTCGGCGCGCGCGGGTTGTCGCCGTCCTCGCTCACCTACGCGCCGACCGGCGAGCGGATCGCCAGCGCGGACCGGCTGCGCGAGCTGAGGCAGGCCGATCCCGGCGGACTGGCGATCATCGATCTTCTCGACGAGGATGACCCGGCCGACCGTCGGCTGCTGATGCGGTCCCTGACCTTCCCTGGCGCGATCGTGGCCAGTGACGCCATGCCGCTGACCTGGACCGGGCCGGCGCACGACCCGCTGAGCTGGCCATTGCCAGAGACCGCGATCACCCATCCGCGGACCGCCGGGACGTTCTCGCGGGCGCTGCGCCTGCTCACCCGCGACGGCGGACCGCTGAGCCTGTCCCAGGCGCTGAGCAAATGCAGCCTGCAGTCGGCCCGACAACTGCAGGACCGGGTGCCAGCCATGCGCAGCAAGGGCCGGCTGCGCAGCGGCAGCGACGCTGACATCGTCGTCCTCGACCCGGTCACGATCAGTGACCAGGCCACCTACACCAACAGCACCCGCCCGTCCACCGGCATCCGGCACGTCCTGGTCAACGGCACCTTCGTGGTCCGAGATGGCGACATCGTGACCGATGCCCGGCCCGGCCGCCCCCTCCGCGCCAGTCCCCGCTGACCAGCGCAGACCAGAGCGGGATGCCGAACGGGACTGTGCCGTCTCATCCCCTGCCGATGAAGGGCATCTTGGTCGCCGTGATCGTCAGGAATTGCACGTTGGCGTCCAGCGGCAGGGCCGCCATGTAAAGCACGGCGTCGGCGACGTGCTGAGCATCGAAGGTAGGTTCCGGGACCACGGAACCGTCAGCTTGCAGTGCACCCTGGCTTATCCGCTGAGTCAGGTCAGTAGCGGCATTGCCGATGTCGATCTGGCCGCAGGCTATGTCGAACCTTCGGCCGTCGAGGGAGATCGACTTCGTCAGGCCGGTGATCGCGTGCTTGGTGGCGGTATAGGCGACGCTGTTCGGCCGCGGGGTGTGCGCGGAAATCGAGCCGTTGTTGATGATCCGCCCGCCGCGTGGACGCTGGGCCTTCATCATCCGCACCGCGTGCTGGGCACACAGGAACGCGCCGGTGAGATTGATGTCCACCACCTGCTGCCAGTCCGACCAGGAGATCTCGTCCACCGCACCTGTCGGGCCGAATAGGCCGGCGTTGTTGACCAGCAGGTCGACGCGCCCCCAGCGGCGGTGAACCGCGTCGAACAGTCCAGCGACGGATTCAGGCACGCTGACATCGGTCGGAACGGCCAGCGCGGAGTCGGCAGGCGACGCGGCGGCGGCCATGGTCTCATCAAGCTCGCGTCCGCGCCGCCCGGCCACCGCGACCTGCCACCCCGCCGCCAGCAACGTCCGGGCAATGCACCGGCCGAGTCCGGATCCTGCCCCGGTTACCACAGCCACGCCAGTCGTTGCCATCCGCGTCTTCTCCGCCGACCTCTAGGCGCCCGGCCAACGAGCCGGTCGCATCCCTGGCCGCCAAGCCTAAACCGTGCCGTGGCCGACCCATAGCAGGTGTTTGCCGGAATGGCGCAGGCTGGCTACCGTCGGTCTGGTGGCAGCCGGAGAAGTCGCCGTGGGCGTGGTGACCAGGACCGGGTCGGCTGTCATCGTCGCACTGAATGGCGTCGCTGCGGCACCCGGATTCGTGACGCGGCGGGAGGTCGGGCTGCTGACTGCCGCGCTGCCCGCCCAGCCCTACCACGTCGCGGTCGGTCTGGACCTCGCGGCGGCGGAGGAGATGATCGGCCAGGTCGAGCGGGCCGCGCAGGAGGCTGCGGCGGCCGGATTGCGCGCGGTGGCGAGCTGCTCACCGCCGGCCGCCCTTGGCGCCGGATCGAAAAGGACGCGGCACGGGCGGCCGTCACACTGCTTTAGGGTCGCGGGCCTCCCGGCGCGGGCGCTTGGCTGAACTACGTGATTCCCCGGATGCGTACCTCTGCCTGACAGCCACCCGGCCCGTGCAGCGGCCCACCGGACGGTCACTCCGGCCCGGAGGCAGCAACCAGGCAAGGAGACGCACCATGAGCCAGATCCAGCCGTCGGCCTGGCCACCCGTGACGCGACCCGCATCCTGGCTGAGCGCCGCCGCCGCTCTCATTGGCCTGGCCCCCCGCCTGGTACACCGATAGCTCTGGCATCGTGCACCTGCAAGGCGCGGCCGCCCAGACCAGCGGCTCCGGGTCCGGCGCTAACCTGATCGGCACCCTGCCCCGCGCCGCCCGGCCTGCGCGCGCCGTGTACACCATCGTGTCCACGTTCGGTGGCAGCTACGCCGACCTGGCCATCGAGACCGACGGGACAATCAGGCTGATCGATCCCAGGTCGCCGGCCGTCAAGGACTACGCCACCTTCGTCTCGCTGGAAGCCATCAGCTACCGGCGATAAGTTGCCAGGCAGCTCAGCGGCCGAACGCGTAGAACTCGCCCGAGGCCATCCCGGTGGACGCCCCGACGTACACCAGCCCGCCCGCGCTCTTCGCAACCGTGCGCGGCGTACGCTCCGCCCAACCAGGGGAACCAGGGAAGTATCCATTGTCCGCCCTCGCTCGTCTCTCTTAAGAGCGCGTCCGATCCCGAGGGGTTGCCCGCTTTGACAGACGGTCCGATCCAGGGTGCCAGGCTCATACGGTGTTGTAGAAGAGCATGTGGCCGCGACGGGTGAGAAAGAGAATGACCGCGTCAAGCGCCGGCTTGTTTGGCGGACCGTAGACGATTACCCACGTCGCGCGGGCCACGCCCGCGCCGCAGTCGGCGACGATGGCTTGCTGAAGACCGGCCGGCACGCTGCCGTTCGGCTGCAGCGGCCCGGAATAGCGGACGGATGTCCGGGTCGGCGCGAGCAGCCGGAAGCCGCCAGACTGCCAGATGGTGACGAGCAGCGGCCAAGCGGACCTGTCGCTGAGGTGCAAATCGCTGCTAAGTCCCTGGCCCAGCCTTCGCAGGACGAAGATGGCGGCGGCTGGGGTGGCCGGTCCCGGGGCCTCCAGCCCTACGGGGTCGGGGCACAGCCTCAGCGCGCCGGCTGCGGCCCGTGGCTTGGTGGCTGCCGGGTAGATGCTCGCCGGGAATCCGGCCGTCCCGACCGGAGGAAATATCGTTTGCCGGGCCGGCCGAGAAGGCACGGTCTTTGGAACACGGTTTCGCACCGGGCCTTGCGTTACTCCACGGGAGACCCGGCCCATCAGTGCGACCGGTACCACGGCTGCCGTCGTGATGATGACGGCCAGCACGGCGCACACACTCGCGGCGGTCAGCCGCTGTCGGCGCGCTGCCCGCCGCACCCGCGCCTGCGCGTCCGGCCAGGCTGGCAGCGACCATCCAGGGTCGCGCATCAGTCGCCGCAGCTGGTCCTCACTGGTCATAGGTCGCCCCCCCCGGGTACGGTCTCCGGCTCCGGCTCAAGCAGAGACCTGAGCGAAGCCAACCCGCGCGCCGCCTGACTTCGCACCGTGCCGGGTCGGCAGTTCATCAGCTCCGCGATCCTGGCGTCGGGCAGATCCTCGTAGTAGCGCAGCACAAGGACCGTCCGCTGCCGCACCGGGAGCCGGACGAGCGCGCGGCGCAGCCGATCCCAGTCCTCGCCACGCCGCATCGCCGGGTCGTCGGCGCCCCAGTCAGGCACCTCCCCGAGCCGCACCCGAGCTTCCCACCGCCGCCAGCGGGTGATATGGGAGTTGACCATGGCCCGGCGCACGTAAGGGCCGGCGTCGGCGCTTCGCACCGAACGCCAGTGGCGCAACGACCGGGCCAGCGCTTCCTGAACCAGGTCCTCGGCTTCACGAGGGTCACCGGTGAGTACGTGACCGAAGCGGAGCAGGCCAGGTAGCGCACCGGCGACGAACTCGCCGAAGCTGTCCCTGGCCAGGCTTGCGTCGGGCAATCGTCCTCCGTTACTACCCTGACCCGCTCGGCACCCAGAACGTTGCATCACAGCCGGCCCTATCGCTGGCGGGAGCCTAGTGGCCGAGCGGCCGCGGAGCCGCGGACCGCAGCATCTTGCCTTGGCCGCGCAACAATCGCGCGGCTTCGCGGGTCTCAGAGATAACGGCCAGGTACGAGTGCGCGGAGGTGCTGAGATGACAATCACGGTTGCGGCGCAAGCGGCATCGGCCGGTGCTGCCGCGGCGATGACGGCCCAGCAGCGCGAACAGTTCGAGCGGGACGGCTTCCTGCTAATCCGTCGCGCGCTGACCGGGTCGGAAGTGGCGTTCTACCGCGACGCGCTCGACCTGGTGTACGCAGCACAGCTGGCCGTAGGCCGGGTCTGTGCCAGAGGACCGATGCACCTGCTCAGCGCGGTCGCGAACTGCCGCGAAGCGGTGGGCCTGATCGACCATCCCAAGACGTTTCCGCTGGTGTGGTCGATCCTCGGGTGGAACGTGCACATCTACCACTCGCACCTCGATGTGCACCCGCCGATCCGAACGCAGCCCCCCTACCGGTTCGATTGGCACCAAGATGGCGGCCGGCAGAATCGCGAGCTGGAAGGTGAGCCACGCCCGCGGATGTCGGTGAAACTCGGCTACTGGCTCTCCGATGTCTCCGAACCAGGGCGCGGCAACCTGAAGGTCATTCCCGGCAGTCATACTCGGAACTGGATCGACGGGCCGCCTCGGCGTGACCTGGAATGGCCAGAACCGCAGGGCGCTATCGAGGTGTGCGCGCAGCCTGGTGACGCGGTGTTCTTCGACCGGCGCCTGTGGCACGCCCGGACACCCAACTACTCAGATATCGTCCGGAAGGCCATTTTCTTCGGGTACACGCCGCGCTGGGTAGCGATCCGCGACCAGCTCGGGGACCTGCATGCCGAGCAGGCATTCGAGGCGCTATCGCCGGTGCGCAGACAGCTCCTCGGCGGGATCGGCCGGGGTATCGCCGGCCAGGCTGAGGGCGACCATTGCTGGGGCCACTATCCGCAGACCACGCCGCTGTACAGATTTCTTCAGGAGCGGGGGCAGCTGGTGCCGGACTGCCCGCCGTTGCGGCCGTAACCGGTCGGGCTGACTGTAAAGTTGCCCGGTAGACATGGCCAGGATCCGTTTCAACCGGTCCACCTGCCAGATCAGCGGCACGTACGTGCCGGTGGCCGAGATGAACATGCACGAGGAGGACTGGGTCTACTTCTCGCACCATGTGCTGCTGCACACCGATACCAATGTGCGGCTGGATGCGCTGAAGATGGGCGGCGGGTGGAACCGGGTGCTGGCCGGGATGCCGCTGATCATGATGAGTGCCCGCGGGCCTGGCCATATCGCGTTCAGCGCCGAC
>Ga0116222_1000492_pt1 | contig 24831 bp, 19 predicted proteins | sample Sb_taG_12_FD_88963 | JGI IMG/M metagenome (GOLD analysis project Ga0116222, IMG submission 88963) | Peat soil microbial communities from Weissenstadt, Germany - Sb_50d_9_AC metaG | ecosystem: Environmental > Terrestrial > Soil > Wetlands > Peat | place: Germany: Weissenstadt | collected 2010-09-21
ACTGCCCTCGAAATCAAACCGGCTTGTTACGGTTAGAATGCCCGGACGCCACCACACCCGCGGACGCATCTCGCCGCGGACGTCGAAATAGATCCCGTGCTCGCCTTCCGTGTTGTACTCGATCCGGCTGGCCCAAACCTGCTCGTTTTTCACAAAATTCCGGTAGTACACGTGGCCCGTGGCCGTCACGTCGAAGGTATCCTCGTCGTAGTCGATTACGTCGGCGCGGAAGAGCATGCGGCTGTCTTCCATTTCCGCGGGAAACCCCGGCCGCCCGATCAACTCGGTGACCTTGCCCCTTTTATCAAGGGTGTCGTAACTCATGTTCCAGTGGCCTACCGGAAGGCTGGCGGGAGGGATCAGCGGGGGCGGTTCCTTGGGAGTGGGCAGGGCCTGGGCCCGGAGCCCGGCCGCTAAAACCAGCGTCCCCAATACGGTAAGAGGGAAAATGTACGTATTACTCGAAGATTTTTCGTGACAAACCAGTACCTTTGTGCTAATAAAGTTGAAAGAGCTTTTTTGGCAGGGCCTCAAGCGGCAAAGTTACCATACTTCCGGGGGCCCCCGTTAGTGAAGCTGGTGCAACGCGTGTGAAGAGCGAGTACAGTGCCTGAGTCGGGGGAGCGTGGCGGATGACGTGCATTTATTGCGGTAACCGGAATAACGACGAAGAATTGCGCTGCCGGCGTTGCGGGCGGAAGCCCGACGACACCCTCAACGGAGAGTTCGTCCTCCGCCGGGATGGCGCGCTGGCCGCCCAGTTGCAGCGCGTGTCGTCCGTCCAGGTGGCCGAGCGCGTGGCGCCCAACTTGGCCAACGCCCGGCAGCGGCGGCTGGCTTTCGACCAACCCGTATCTAACGTCATCCCCATCGAGCAGTTCGCGCCCCCGCCGCGTCCCCGCTCCAAGCCCGCGCCCAGAAAGCCCGCACAGCGACATCGCGTTCCGGAAGAACAGGGCACGCTGGACTTCCTGCCGCCGGCAGCCGACAAGCCGCGCACCCTGGGCACCACCGTCGAAGCCGTGATCTTCTGTGAAGATCCGGTGGCGTCGATGCTGCACCGCGCGGTCGCGGCCGCGCTGGATTGGAGCATGGTACTGATCGGCTACGGCCTGTTCCTCGGGGTCTTTAGCCTCTCCGGCGGCGAATTCGACCTGAATCCAACCAACCTGATGTTGTTCGGCGCCATGCTGCCGATCCTGACCTTCACCTACGGACTCCTCTGGGCCATCGCCGGGCGGGAGACTCCCGGCATGCAGTGGACCCACCTGCACCTGACCACCTTCGAAGGTTTCGAGCCGGACCGCAAGCAGCTCCTGACCCGGTTTCTGGGTTCCTGCCTCAGTCTGTCCACGGTGCTTGGCCTGCTGTGGCCCTTCGTCGACGAGGAGAACCTCGGTTGGCAGGACCACATGTCCCGCACCTTCCCGACGCCCGGCCTGAAATCCGACCGCTTCCTCCGGCGGTAGGTGGGGCAGGCTTTCAGACTGTAGCCGGCTATTGCCCGGTGATTCCCTAATGTCGTACCTGCTGCTTGTCCTGCTGCTCGCGCAGGATCAACCTACCTTCCGCAGCGGCGTCGCGCTGGTCCACGTAGACGCTGAAGTCAGCCAGGGCAACCGGATCGTCGCGGATCTGGGGAAGGAAAGCTTTCGAGTGGCCGAGAACGGAAAGCCGCAAACCATCCTGTACTTCGGCCACCAGGAGGAGCCCCTGGATGTGGTCCTGCTCTTTGACGCCCGCACCGAAATGCGCCCGGTAGTCCAGCGTGTCGCCGAGGCGGCGCACAAGGCACTGAGTGACCTTCAACCAGGCGACCGCGTCGCTGTAATGACTTTCGGCATTACCCGCGACTGCAAGACCGATCTGATCTCGGGTTTCACGAGTGACTTCGAAGTCGGCGAACGGAGTATCGGAAGCGCGCTCCAGCCTGCGTGGACCCGGACCAACGGTTGCTCGATACTGAGAGGCTTCCGCAGCGCGGCGCGGCATTTCCTGGACCAGCCGAACGGTCATCACCGGCGGGCCATCGTCATCATTACCGACGACAAAGGCGCTCCGTACCGGTCCGATGCCGTGCGCGATACCGTGCGCGATCTTTGGAATGCGGATGCGGTCGTGCTGTGCGTGATCGTCCACAGCGGCGCGGTTGTGATCTACATCGCTCCTCCCTATCGTGGAGCGCGCTACATCGCCGCGCAAACCGGCGGAGATACTCTGAATACCCCCGACGCCGCCGAGGGACTCCACGAGATGATCCATCGCCTGCGCTCGCGGTATAGCCTCTACTACGCCCTGCCGCCGGGCCGCGCCGGAGAGGAACGGAAGATACGGGTTCAGTTAGTCTCCAGCGCCGCCAGGCGCTATCCGCGAGCGGTCATTCGCGCCAGAACCGGGTACGTGGCGCCCTAAATGCTGAGCGGCTTGCCGCGGCACATCTCCCAATCGAACGCCACTCTGGAAACGAAAACCGAGGTGAACAGGTTGGTCACCAGCCCGATCGCCAGCGTGACGGCGAAACCCTTCACCGCCGGCGTGCCGAACAGAAACAGGAAGCCGCACGAAACCACCGTGGTCACGTGCGTATCCACCAGAGTGGCGAAGGCCTTCGAGAAGCCCGCCGCGATCGCCGCCACCGTCCCCTTGTCGGCGCGCAACTCTTCGCGAATGCGCTCGAAGATCAGCACGTTGCTGTCCACCGCCATCCCGATGGTCAGGATGACGCCCGCAATCCCGGGCAGTGTCAGCACCGCTCCGAAATAGGCCAGCGCCGCCATCAGCAGCACGCCGTTCAACAGCAGCGCCAGCGTGGCATTGGCGCCCGCGCGCTTGTAGTAGATCAGCATGGTGGCCACCACGGCCCCCAGTCCCACGGCGCCGGCGCGCATCCCGCTGCGGATCGAGTCCGCTCCGAGCGAAGGCTCGACGGTGCGCTCCTGCAAGACTTCTACGCCCGCCGGAAGCGCTCCGGCACGCAGGCTCACCGCCAGGTCCTCGGCCTCCTGCCGGTTGCGCGCGCCGCGGATCTGGCCCGAGTCGCGGATGACGTCCTCGATCTCCGGCACGCTGAGGATCTGGTCGTCCAGCACGATGGCGGCGCGCCGTCCGATGTTGGCCTGCGTGTAGCGTTCGAAGCGCTTGGCCGCGTCCTGGCTCAGTGAAAAGGTAGTCACCGGTTGCGATAAGTCCCCCATCGACACGCGGGCGTCGCGCAAGTCAGTGCCCTGGACCACCGGCGGCGTCTTCAAGAGATACCACGCGTGGTCCGCAGTCGCCTCGAGTTTCCTGCCCAACGGCAGCACGTCCCCGTGCTGCGCCACGGCCTCCTCCCGGCTGGCGTACGGGCCGCTTTCCACCGCGTACCACTCCAGCACCGAGCGCCGTTCGAGCAGCTTGCGGATGCGCGCCGGATCGCGCAGGTCCGGCACCTGCACCAGTAGTTCGTTGCCGCGGCTTCCGTACCGTTGAATCGCCGTTTCGGAGAGCCCGAAAGCATTGATGCGGCGCTCCAGCACGCGGCGAGTCTGTTCCACCACTTCCGGCTGCGTCGCATTCACCCGCAGGATGAAGCTCGAGCCGCCGCGCAAATCGAGGCCCAGGTGAATCGGCTGGCGGACAATTCCGAGGATGCACACCAGCACGATCGCCAGAATGAAGAGAGCTTGCTTCGTCAGGCGTCTCATTGCCGGCCTCCTCTCCACTGCTCCCACGCCACCACAATGGGGCTGGCGACGAAGATCGAGGAGTAAGTGCCCACCAGAATCCCGAACACCAGCGCGAACGAAAACCCGTTCAGCGCCGGGCCTCCCAGCCACAGAAGCGACAGAGCCGTGAGCAGCGTGAGCCCCGAGGTGAGGACCGTCCGGCTCAGCGTCTGGTTAATGCTCAGGTTCACCACCGCGCGAAGCGTCTCTCGGGGCATGCGCCGCCGGTTCTCGCGGATGCGGTCGAAGACCACGATGGTATCGTTCATCGAGTAGCCGATGAGGGTCAACAGCGCCGCCACCACGGTGAGCGAAATCTCCTTGTTGGCCAGCGAAAATACCCCGATTGTGATGAACGTGTCGTGCACCACCGCGATCACCGCCGCCGCGCCGTAGATCCAGCGGAAGCGCCACGCCAGGTACGCCAGCATGCCCGCCGATGCGCCGGCCGTGGCGAACGCGGCCTGCCGCCGGAGATCGGCGCCGATCTGCGGGCCGATCATCTCCAGGCTGCGGATGGAATACCCGCCGCCGGCCTGCGCCAGAATGTTCTCGATCTGTGGCACAGGCATTCCTGCCTGTGTTCCGAGCGGCGTCGAGATCAGCAGTTCATGCGAGCCCGCCAGGTCGTGAGCTTCCACCACCGAAACACCCGGCATCCGGGCCGCAAGCGACGCCCGAATGCGCGCGACCGGCGGAGTTTCGCTCCATCGGACATCCATCACCGCGCCGCCCTGGAAGTCAATGCCGTAACGCGGGCCGCCCTTGACGATCAGGCTGACCAGCCCCGCGACCGTTAGTAACAAGGAAGCGGCGATGAAAGGCCGCTTCCAGCCAAGAAAATCGAAACACGTATCCTTAAATAGTTCCATAGATAGCTTCTCCTTATTAAGTACTTTGCAAGTTGTATGTGTACTTAGGAGTAGCTTGGAGGAGGGCGCCGGTACAGCGGCTCGAACTCAAACAGACTAATGCCAAACTGTCCTTCGCGCCCGCCGCACGGCGCCACCCGCTGCCAACCCCGCGAAAACCGCGTGGATCGCAGTGCCGGCGCCTGGGTACCGAACGATGCGCGCACCAGCCGTGCCGATTGGCCGGCCTCGAGCGAAAGCGGACACGAAACCGGCGGGGTCGCGGACCAGCGCGTAGCCGCTTTGGCCGATTTCGCTGGATGGCCCGGCGCCAGCACCGCCAGGCCGAACGCCAGCGCCATCCAGAGCAGTGGGGACCGGCGGGTCACGGCTTGCGCTCCGGTTTCTTCTCGAGTAACTCCCGCAATCGCGCCAGGCGGCTGCGCAGCGACTGTTCCCGCCGCGACAACCAGAACAGGTACCCGAAAATCAGCACCCATCCGACGCCGTAAGCCCAAAACAGCCACGAAAGATTGGGGTCAGTCACACCGCCCCCGCATCGACTAACTCGTGTGTCCGCCGGGTCAGATCCTCCACTCCACGGTCCAACCGGGCGACTCTCAGCCGTATCCGCATGATCGACCACCACAGCAGGAACATCGCGGCCATCGAAACCCCAAAAGTCGCCCACATCTGCGGGGCGAGCCCGGAGTTCTCACCGCCGCCCATAACCGGGGCCGGGTGTTGCGTCCGGAACAGGCGGTTGGACATGTAGACCAGCGGCACGTCCAGCATTCCCAGGATGCAGATCACCGCGCAAACCACTCCCCGCTGTTCCGCCGTGGTGGCACGCCGCACCACCAGGTAAGACGCGTAGATGAGCAGCAGGATGAAGGAAGAAGTGAGCCTGGCGTCCCACGTCCACCAGATTCCCCAGATGGGTTTCGCCCACATGGAACCCATCACGATGTTGATGCTTCCGAACAGCACCACGGATTCGTTTGCCGCCACGGACAAGTCGTCGTACTTGCTGTCTCTCTTCACCAGGTACAGAATGCTGGCGATGCCTCCCGTGAATGCCGCCGTGAACGACACCGCCGCTGCCGGCACGTGGAAGTAGAAAATGCGCTGCACGATGCCCATCGTCGCTTCGGTGGGAACCCAAAGGAAGATCAGGTACAGCGCGGCAAGCATGGAGCAGCCCGCCAATGCGAACAGCCAGGCTGGAACGGCAGGACGATCATCCACAGCTTTGATCGTAAGATATAGCGATATGGAACTCAAGCGGTTTGCCGGCAAAGTGGTGTTGGTCACGGGAGCCGGGCATGGCATCGGCCGCGCCGTGGCCGAGCGCTTCGGCGCGGAAGGCGCGCGCGTGGTGCTGAACGATCTGGATGAAGCCCGCGCCGCCGAAGCCGCCTGCGCGATCGGCGGCGAGGCCATGGCCATTGCCGCGGACGTCTCCAGCAAGCAGCAGGTGGACCGCATGTTCGATGCCGCGCTGGCCCGCTTCGGCTCGCTCGACGTGCTGGTGAACAACGCCGGCAACATCCACGCGGCCCGCCACTTTCTGGAAGGCGACGAGCAGTGGTGGGACAAGCTGCTGGGCGTCAACCTGAAGGGCGCCTTCCTGTGCTCGCACCGCGCCGCCCACTTCATGGTGCGCCAGGGTTCGGGCGTCATCATCAATATGTCGAGCGGCGGCGCCACCCGCGCGCATCGCGGCAACGTGGCCTACGACGCTTCGAAGGGCGGCATCGAAGCCATGACCCGCGCCATGGCGCTGGACCTCGCTCCCTATGGCGTCCGCGTCAACGCCATCGTGCCCGGCCTCATCCTCACTTACGACCTCAGTCCCGAAGACGCCGTGGAGCGCGGCAAGGTGGTGCCCATGGGGCGGCTCGGCCTGCCCGAAGACCTCGCCGGCCCCACGGTTTTTCTGGCCACCGAAGATGCGCGCTACATCACCGGCGCGTGCCTGGTGGTGGATGGCGGCGTGCTTGTGCAGCAGCGTTCGACGCCGGTGGACACGTTCCCGCTATCCCGCTTTCCGAAGATCGGGTAACGCCGTGTTATCTTGAACCAACATGAGAACCTGCTTTCTGCTTGTCTGCCTGATCGGGGTGGCCGCCGCGCAGCGTGGCGCCCAACCCGCTCCGCCGCCGCTGAAACGCCTGGAATCCAACATCCAGCGGGTCACGCAATCGGTCAATGCTACCTGGGGCATCTACATCAAGTGCCTGGAGACCGGCGAGGAAATCGCGCTCAACGCCGACCAGCAGATGGACACTATGAGCGTCATCAAGATTCCGCTCATGGCCGAAGCGTTCCGCCAGATGGAGGCCGGCAAATTCGCGCTGACCGACCGCATCGCGCTCACCGACGCCGCCAAGCAGCCGGGCACCGGGATCATCCGCTCGCTCGACGCCGGCGTGCAGTTGACCATCAAAGACCTGCTGACCCTCATGATCATCGTCAGCGACAACACCGCGACGGACCTGATCTACGACAAGGTGGGCGGCCCCGAGCCGGTGAACAAGCTCATGGCGGAGTGGGGACTCAATTCGATTCACGCCACCGGCAAGGCCGACGCGTGGTTCAAAGCGTTGCGCGCCGCGCCCTCGGCCGAGGCATTTCACAGGGCGGGGAAGACCCCGTTCGGACTCAGCTCGCCGCGCGACATGGGCAAGCTGCTGGAGAAGATCGAAAAGGGAGAAGCCGTCAATCAAAAGTCGAGCGACCTGATGCTGCAGATGATGCGCGGCCAGGTGTACAGCTCGCGCCTGCCGCGGTATGTGTCGGGCTTCCGCATTCCGCACAAGACTGGGGACTTCCTGCCGTATATCGGCAACGATGTGGGGGTGCTCGAAAGCCCTTCGCGGCGCATCGTGATGAGCGTGTTCACGGCCAACCACTTCGGAGCGGGAGACCGGCTGGAGGACGCGATCGGGCGCATTGCGGAGCTGACCGGGAATTATTTTGCGGCGCGGGAGGATGCGGGGCAGCGGTGAGGGGCGTGAAGTGAGCATTTTGACGCGGAGGCGCGGAGCACGCGGAGGAAGACGCGGAGCAAACCAAGACAAGAGGGAGTCAAAACCTGAGAGCACGGAGGATGCGGAGAACGCTGAGACCCCCCCCTTGTGGTGAGTCTGGAAGCGGGTGGCGGGTCAGTCCGGACAGAGCCTGCGCAAGAGGCGGATTCTGGCCGGCGTGATAGAGGTCGTGAGCTGCGCTGCCGCGGATCAGGTGCATCGTGGCGCTCCACTTCCTGGCGTTCTGGCGCAGGTCACGCGGCAGTTCGAGCACCGCTCGCCGCAGATCCTGGTGCTGCGCGATCAGGATCGCCACATCCGCCTTCCAGGCTGCTTCGCTCAGCTCTGTCGGACGCGCGAAGAAGTTGGAGCCCGGAAGTAGGAACGAGCCGCGCTTCTCGCCCGTGATGCGGCGCCGCACCACGTACTTCCAGTACGCCGCGTGCAGCGCATACTCCCAGATGTTGTGCCGGTCCGGAAACACGCGCCACGCCGCCTGTCGTGCGGAGACGCCGCGAATCGAGCCGCGCAGATTCGGCCCATGCCACGACTTCTTGTCGAACGCCTCGTCCAAGAGGTCTAGCAGCAAAAGGAGTTCGGGATCGGTCTGTGCCATCGTCACTTAAAACAGGGTCAGCTAAACACAACGCCGGAAATCCTTGTGTCTCACCTCCACAGCGGGGCGGTGTTTCTTCTGGCTTCTGGCTCCTGACTTCTGTCTCCTTGTTTATAGGATACTGTGATCGTGGCCAAACGAACTCCAGGTCTGCTCGCGGTACTGCTGCTGGCGCTCCTGGCCGGCTGCGCCCCCGAGTACAACGTGACCAAAACGCCCGTGCCCCCTCCGCCTGCGCAGCCTCCGCAGCCCCCGAAACTGGTACCGTAATTGACCTCCAGCCCCCGATCGGATACACTGCAAGCGATTCCAGTTTAGAGGACGATTCATGTCGATGATCGATTATATACGCCGCATCTCTGTCGTGGCGCTGCTTGGCAGCGTGTGGTTGACGGCTCCCGCTTTCGCGCAAAGGCGCGGCGGCGGTGGCGCGGCTGCGCCCGAAGGACTGCAATTCCGCTTCATGGGACCGGCGGTGGGCAATCGCATCTCGGCCGCCGTCGGGATTCCCGGCGACCCAACCACCTACTACGTGGGAGCGGCTTCGGGCGGCGTCTGGAAGTCCACCGACAGCGGCCAGCGATGGGCTCCGGTCTTCGACGGGCAGACCGCACAGGCCATCGGCGCGCTGGCCCTGGCTAACTCCGACCACAAGATCGTATGGGCCGGAACCGGCGAGGCATGGGCCATCCGCGACAGCGACATGATGGGCAACGGAGTCTACAGGTCGGTCGATGCGGGACAGACCTGGACCAACATGGGGCTGCCGGAAACCGGCCGCATCGGCCGCGTCGTGATCCACCCCACCAATCCGGATATCGTGTACGTCTGCGCCGCGGGGCGCCTGACCGGGCCGCAGCAGGAGCGCGGCGTGTTCAAAACCACGGATGGCGGCAAGACGTGGCAGCGGTCGCTCTTCGTCAACCCTAACACCGGCTGCTCGGGACTCTCCATGGATGCTGGCGATCCGAACACCCTGGTGGCGGGCACGTGGGAAGTGGTGATGCACACCTATGCCATGCTGAGCGGCGGACCGGGCAGCGGCGTGTTTGTGACTCACGATGGCGGAGCGAACTGGAAGCGCATCGAGGGGCACGGCCTGCCGCACTCGCCGGTGGGGAAAATCGATGTCGGTATCGCGGCCAAGAATTCCAAGCGCGTGTACGCTCTCATTCAGACGGCCGACCAAGGCTCGGTGTGGCGCTCCGACGACGGCGGCGAAAACTGGGCGGTGGTGAACTGGCAGCGCGCGCTGGTCGGCCGCGCCGGTTACTACATCCGGCTGGCGGTATCCCCGGCAAATCCCGACGAGGTGCTGGTGGCCGACAGCAGCTTCTGGCTCTCCACCGACGGCGGGAAATCGTTCCGCACGCAGCCCTGGGGCGGCGACACGCACGACATCTGGATGGATCCGGACGGCAAGCGCATCCTGGTGACGCATGACGGCGGCATGTACATGACCACCGATCACGGCCAGACCCAGACCCGCGTCACGCTGCCCATCGGACAGATGTACCACGTGGCGGTGGATGCCGACGTGCCGTACCACATTTACGGCAACATGCAGGACGATTGCACCATGCGCGGGTTCAGCACCACGCAGGAGGCCGGTCCGAACGTGCCGGGCCAGGTGGGTGGCGGGGGCCGCGGAGGCGGCGGTGGATTCGGCGGGGGCCGCGGATTCGGCGGCGTGGGCGCCTGGGAGCACAACCTGGGCGGCTGCGAATCGGGCTTCACGCTGCCCGACCTCACCGATACCAATGTCGTTTGGGCGTCGTGCTACGGCAACGAAGTGACGCGCCACGATGTGAAGACCAACCTCACCCGTTCGGTGAGTCCGTGGCTGCACACCCTCGATTCGGCGCCCAACCAGGCCAAGTACCGGTGCCACTGGACGGCGCCGCTGGCCATCGATCCGTTCGACCACAACACGATTTACTACGGATGCCAACTGGTGCTGCGGACCACCAATGGCGGCGTGAGCTGGACTGAGCTGAGCCCGGATCTTTCCACCAAAGACCCGAGCAAAATCATCTCCTCGGGCGGCATCGTGGGGGACAATCTGGGCCAGTTCTACGGCGAGGTGGTGTTTTCGATCGCGCCTTCGGAATTCCAGCGCGGTCTGATCTGGGCGGGCACCAACGACGGCAAAGTCTGGTACACGCGGGACGCCGGCAAGACCTGGAACGACGTCACGAAGAATATCAGCGGCCTGCCGGCGTGGGGCGTGGTCTCGAAGATCGAGCCTTCGCATTTCGACGCCGCGACCGCCTACATCTGCGTGGACTTCCACCTGATGGACAACCGCGATCCGTGGGTGTACAAGACCAGCGACTACGGAAAGACGTGGACCAAGATTACGGGCAACCTGCCCACGGGGCCGCTGGCCTACGCGCGCGTGATCGCCGAAAATCCCAACCAGAAAGGGATGCTGTTCGTGGGCACGGGCAACGCCCTCTACTACTCGCTCAACGACGGCGGCAACTGGAAGCAGTTGCAGCAGGGGCTGCCGGCCGCGCCGGTTTCGTGGGTGGTGGTGCAGAAACAGTTCCACGACCTGGTGCTTTCGACCTACGGGCGCGGATTCTACATCATGGAAGACATCACGCCGCTGGAGCAGGGTGTCATGGAGACCTCGGCTGCCACCGCGGATGTGAAACTGGTGGCCCCGCGTCCGGCGTATCGGATGGTGCGCGGCGGCCGCGCGCTGATGAGCTACTGGCTCAAGGCCGCGCCCAAGGGTCCGGTGTCGATCGAGATCCTGGATGCGAAAGGGGCGCTCGTCAGCAAGCTGCCGGCGGGCACGGGCCGCGCGGGACTCAACCGCGTGTCGTGGGATCTGCACTACGAGGCGCCACGCAGCGTGGCGCTGCGCACCACGCCGCCCGAGAATCCGCACATCTGGGAGGAGCCGCGCTTCGCGAATGTGGATTCGCGGCAAATCACGCACTGGGGTCTCGCACAGGCCGAAGTCGGGCCGATCGCTGCTCCCGGAAAGTACACGGTGAAGTTGATGGTGGATGGGCAAAGCTACACGCAGCCGCTGGAGATTCTGCGCACGCCGGACAGCCACGGCTCGGATGGCGACCTGCAATCTTCGGTACGGCTGCAGCTCAAGGTTCGCGACGACATCACGGCCGTCTCCGACATGACCAACCAGATCGAGTGGATGCGCAAGCAGCTCGAGGACCAGCAGAAGACGGTGCAGGGCAAGGCGGATCTGCTGAAGGCCCTCGACACCATCAACCAGAGACTGCAGGACGTGGAGTACAAGCTGATCACGCGGGCCGATGCGCTGAGCGACGACAAATATTTCCAGACGGCGTACAATCTGTACCAGAATTTCATCTGGCTCAACGGAGAGATCGGAACCGGCGCGGGCGATGTGGACGGGTCGGGGGATTACGGTCCCACGGAGACGGCGATCGGGCTGGTGCTGGACCTGGAGAGGCAGCTCCAGGCGGTGCAGGCGGAATATAAGACCGTGATGGAGAAGGACGTTCCGGCGTTCAATCAGAAGATCCAGGGGAGCGGCCTGGATCCGCTGAAGACTACCGGCGCGCCGCCACCGCCGGCGCGTACGGGCGGGCGGTTTGGAGGCTAGGGCAGTTGCGATGACGTGGCGCAGACGATCGTTTTTTGTCGTCTGCGCTGGTTCGGCAGCGGGGCAAAGGCAGGCCACAAAAAGCGATGGCCGGCCCCACGGAGGACTGAGGAAACATGACACGACGATCTGCACTTTTGACCACAGGCCTCGCGCTGGGTGCTGCCTCTCGCGGCGTGCACGCGGCGCCGGCGGGGAGATTGAAGCAATCGGTGGCACGCTGGTGCTACGCGAAGATTCCGATCGACGACCTGTGCCGCCAGGCCGCCGAGATCGGATGTAAGGGCATGGACCTGGTGGAACCGCCAGACTGGCCGGTATGCCGCAAATACGGTTTGACGCCGGCCATGACTTCGGGCAAGGCCAAAATCCCGGACGGCTTCAACCGCAAGGAAAATCACGACAGGCTGGAAAAGGAACTGCAGGAAACCATCGCGGCGGCGGCCGAGGCGAAGGTGCCGAACGTGATTTGCTTTTCGGGGAACCGCCGCGGCTTGCCGGACGACCAGGGCAAGGAGAACTGCATCATCGGCCTGCGGCGCGTCAAGAAGATGGCCGAGGACAGCGGAGTGACTCTCTGCCTGGAGCTGTTGAACAGCAAGGTGAATCACAAGGACTACCAGTGCGACCACACCGCGTGGGGCGTCGAGGTGATGAAGGGCGTGGACTCGCCGCGGGTCAAGCTGCTGTACGACATCTACCACATGCAGATCATGGAAGGGGACATCATCCGGACGATCCGCGACAACATTCAGTACATCGGCCATTTCCACACGGGCGGCGTGCCCGACCGGCACGAGCTGGACGACACCCAGGAGCTGCAGTGGCGGACCGTGGCGAAGGCCATCGCGGATTTGAATTTCCAGGGCTACTTCGCGCACGAATTCGTGCCCGTGCGCGACCCGATAACGTCGCTGCGGCAGGCTGTGGAGCTATGCAGCGTCTAGATGGGCCGGACACTTTCCAGAAACCCCTGGACAACCCACCGATGCTCGGCCTGCTTTTGTGGGGCAGGCTGGCAGCCTGCGTGGGTGCCCTCTGGGCAACTGGCAGTCGGCCCCCACTTCGAGCCCACGGTTTCCGCCGGAAGCCCGCTTCTCATTCCGCCCCCGCGCCCTTCCGCCGCACCGCGCCGATCTGGATTCCCCCTACTCGTTCCGCAACGCGCTCATCGGATCCAGCAGCGCCGCCCTGCGAGCTGGCACCAGGCACGCCAGCAGCGCCGCCGCGACCAATAGCGCGGCCACTCCCAGAATCGCCACCGGGTCCGTGGCCGGCGCCTGGAAGACTTCGCTGTGCACGTATCTCAAAAGCACATAGCTCCCCGCCAGTCCCGCCGCCAGTCCCGTGGCCACCAGCCTCCCGCCCATCCGCAGCATGAGGCCCACCACGTCGCCGCGCTTGGCCCCCAACGCCATCCGGATCCCGATCTCGTGCGTGCGCCGCGCCACCGTGTAGGAAAGAACGCTGTAGATTCCCACCACCGCAAGCGCCAGCCCGAGCGCCGCAAAGAAGCTGAACAGCGCCATGTTGAATCGCGGCTGCACGGTCTCCGATCCCAAGGCTTCCTCCAGCGTCAACGGCCGGCTCACCGGCTGGTCCTTGTCGATGGACTGTACCTGCTGCCGCACCGCGTTCAGCAGCAGCATCGGATTCGCTTGCGCGCGCACGGCCAGCGTGCGTCCCGGCGGCGCCACCAGCGTGTATGGCACGAATACCGCCGGATCGGGCGCGCTCCGCAGGCCGGCGTTCTTCGTATCGGCCATGACCCCCACCACCGTCACGTACGGCGTGTTCCCCGCCCGCACCAGTACATTCCCGCCGGGCTTGTCCAGTAGGTCCAGCCGCAGTCGCCCGCCGATCGGGCTCTCCCCGGCCGGCCACAGTTTGCTCGCCGTCTCGTTGATCAACGCCACGTGCTCGCCGCGTGTGACCTCCTGTTCCTCCAGCCCTCGGCCCGCGCGCAGCGGAATCCCCATGGTCCGCGTATACCCGTCGCTGATCAGCTCCACCAGCATGCGCCGCGACTCGGCCTGGGGGTGCCCCTCGATCGAATAATTCGACCCCGGCCCTCCAAACGGCAGCCCTCCGTTTCCGATCGCCGCCGCCTGCACGCCCGGAATCGTCTTCACCCGTTCCAGCACGCTCGCCGCGAATGCGTTCCGCTGCTCGTAAGTCGCATATCGTTTCGGCGGCAGCGGCAGCCCGACCATCAGGACCCGCTCCGCCTGAAACCCCGGATCGGCGCGCTGCAATTGGTAAAACCCGCGGATCGTCAAGCTGGCGCCCACCAGCAGGATCACCGAAAGCGCCAGCTCCACGATCACCAGCAGGTTGCGTGTGCGTCCGCCCGCCGCGCTCGACCCCGCCGCCCTCGCTCCCTCCTTCAACACTTCCACCAGGTCGGCGCGCGAACAGTGGATGGCGGGAGCCAGTCCGAACAGAATTCCGGTCAGCACCGAGACCGCCGCCGAAAACAGCAGCACGTACCCGTTCACCGTGATCCGCGCCTCGTTGGGCACGTAGAAATCCGGCATCAGCGTCACCACGCCCTTGGTAATCCCCAGCGCCAGCAGAATTCCTGCAGCCCCTCTCGCCACCGCCAGCACCACGCTTTCCGTCAGCAGTTGCCGCAGCATCCGTCCCCGCCCGGCGCCCACCGCCATCCGCACCGCGATCTCCCGCGCCCGCGCCGTGCCGCGCGCCAGTTGCAGATTCGCCACGTTCGCGCACGCAATCAGCAGCAGGAAGCCCACCGCCCCGAACAGCAGCGTCAAGCTGGAGTGCATTTCCCCCGAGGCCGTCGTGATGTCCATGTAGTTCAGCAGCGCGGTACTAAATCCGTCTCTCGGATAATCCTTGGGACGCTCCTGCGCGAATCTCATGTGGAGCGCCTGCAATTGCTGCTCCGCAACCTCTTTGGAAACGCCCGCCCGCAGCCGGATGATGTCGTTCACCATCCGGTCCGCGCGCAGATCCATCTCGAGAGGCAGCCAGCCGCCATCGCTCGTCCACCACCCGAACCGCGGCGGCATGACCCCGATCACCGTGCGCGGCTGGTCGTTCAGGACGATCTTCTGCCCCGGCGCATCCGGCCGGCCGTCAAACAACCGTTGCCACGCCCGGTAGGTCAGCACGATCACGGGCTCTGCCTCGCCGCCGGGCTTCTCGTCGCTCGGCAGAATCGTCCGCCCCAGCACCGGCGCCACGCCCAGAAACTGGAAGGCGTTCGCGGTCACAGATACCGCCGTGAAATTTTCCGGAGGGCGTCCGCCTGTCAGAAGCTGGTTCTCCGGGTTGGTCGCCATCAGGTCGGCCACTGCCGGCAGCTTCCGCATCTCCAAAATCTCGCTCACGTGGTGCCGGCTCCAGCCCTGCCGCGGATTCTTGGCGTCCCGAACTTGAATTGCCCAGATTTCGTTTGGCCGCGCGTACGGATACGGCGCGATCAGCACCCCGTACACCACGCTGAAGATGGCCGTGCTCGCCCCGATTCCCAGCGCCAGCGACAACCCCGCCACTGCCGTATGCCCCAGGCTCTTGCGCAGCATGCGCGTCGCATAGCGAAGATCCTGCCACGGCGTTTCGATCCATCCACTGCTGTTCATGTAGTAGAGACGATTCTATCGGAGAAAGGATCGGCCGCTCGGCAAAATATTTCCCGCCAAACTGCCAACCACTCCCCGCCTTCCATAGTCTAACTATCATATAGTCCCACTATGGAACCTGAACAACGCACCGAGATCCCGCCCGGCACCCTGTACATGCTGGTCCTAAGAACGCTCGCCCGGCAGGGCCCCATGCACGGCTACGGCATTGCCCAGCACGTCCAACGGATTTCCGGCGACGTTCTGCAGGTAGAGGAAGGCTCTCTCTACCCCGCCTTGCAGCGCATGCTCGTCAAAGGCTGGGTAGTCGCCGAGTGGAAACAGTCCGAAAACAACCGCCGCGCGCGCTTCTACAGCCTGACGCCGCAGGGCCGCAAACAGCTCGCCCGCGAGATCCGCGAATTTGAACGCGTCACGGCCGCCATCGTCCGCGTCATCCAGCCCGCCTGAAACCGCCATGCGAGAACTCTTGCGCAGACTACGCTTCCTGCTTCACCGGGACCAGTTCGAACAGGATCTCGAAGAGGAGATGCGCCATCATCTCGCGCTGCAGGCCGAAGCGCGAGGCAGCGCCGATCCCGCCAACCGCCAATTTGGAAATATCACGTTACTCAAGGAGGATAGCCGCGCCATGTGGACCTGGAACTTCGCCGAACAGCTCGCACAGGACATTCGCTATGCCCTGCGGATGATGTCCGCCAATCGGCTGTTTACCGCCATGGCCGTACTGTCGCTCGCGCTGGGAATCGGCGCCAACACCGCCATCTATAGTTTCATGGACGCCATTCTCCTGCGCGCGCTGCCCGTCGAGCGCCCCGAAGAACTGGTCGTCTTGAACTGGCGCGCGAAGGGCAACACGCCGGTGATTCACGGCCAGAGCGGCAGCCGGCACGGAGATCGCAAGACCGGCATCGTCACCAGCCCCAACTACCCGTTCGCCGCCTACGAATCCCTCAGCACGAAGCATGACCAATTGGCCACGCTGTTCGCCTACGCCTCTGCGTTTCATGTCACCATCATCACTCGCGGGCAAGCCGAGGTCGCCTCCGGCCTCTTCGTATCGGGCGGATTTTACAGCGGACTCGGCGTACCGCCAGCCGCCGGGCGTCTGATCCTCGACGAAGATGACCGCGCCGGCGCCGCCCCCGTGGCCGTCATCGCGTACCGCTACTGGCAGCGGCGCTTCGCGGCCAGTCCCGATGCCATCGGCCAGACGCTCGTCATCAACAACGTGCCGTTCACCATCGTCGGCGTCTCGGCCCCCGGCTTCTTCGGCATCGATCCGGGAAGCGATCCGCCGGTATTCCTGCCGCTGCACGCCGCGCCGCTGTTGGCCCAGCGCCCCGCCGACGACGAGCGCCGCAGGTTCTTCGACAAGAATTTCTACTGGGTGGAAATGATGGGCCGCCTGCAGCCCGGAGTCGGCATCGCGCAGGCCCAGGCCGCGCTGGCCACCGGGTTTCATTCGTTCGTCGACTCCACCGCCACCAGTGCGAAGGAGAAGCAGGACATGCCGGCGCTCTTCCTCGAAGAAGGCGCCGCCGGCCTCGACTCCCTCCGCCGGCAATACTCCCGGCCGCTCTACGTACTCATGGCCATGGTCGGCCTGATCCTCATCATCGCCTGCGCCAACATTGCCAACCTCCTGCTGGCACGAGCCGCCGCCCGCCGGCGCGAAATCGCGGTGCGCCTGAGTCTCGGCGCCGGCCGCTGGCGCATCGTGCGGCAATTGCTGACGGAAAGTGTGCTGCTCTCTTCGCTCGGAGCCCTCCTGGGATTGGTGGTCGCGTACTGGGGCATCCAGTCCATCACCTGGCTGATCGCCAACGGACGCGACAACTTCACCCTGCACGCTGCCCTGAACTGGCCGGTGCTCGGCTTCACGCTCGCTCTCGCCCTGGTCACCGGGATCGTTTTCGGCCTCGCTCCCGCCATCCAGGCTACCCGCATCGATCTCACTCCCGCGCTCAAGGAAGGGTGGGGCAGGCGCTTTCGCCTGCCAACCTTTCCTATAGGAGCCCATCAGTTTCTCGTCGTTGCCCAGATCGCGATCTCCCTATTGCTGGTGGTCGCCGCCGGCCTCTTCGTGCACACGGTCTCCAATCTCCACTCGGTCGATCTCGGCTTCAATCGCGAAAACGTACTCCTCTTCAGCCTGAACGCCCGGGCGGCCGGCTACAAAGACGACGCGCTCGCCCGCTTGTACTTCGGCCTGCGCGACCGCTTCCGCGCCATTCCCGGAGTGCGCAGCTCGGGCATCTCGACCTTTCCACTGGTCAGCCACTTCGTGAACTCTGACCGTGTCATCCTGCCGGGCGCGCCTCCGCCGACCGACCGCCAGGCCAATACCAACCTGCTGAATGTCGATCCGTTTTTCCTCGCGACCATGCAGATCCCGATCCTCTTAGGCCGTGGCATCGAGGAACGCGACATGGCATCACCAACCGTCGCCGTAGTGAATGAGAAGTTCGCAGCCACCTTTTTCGGGAAAGACAATCCCCTCGGCCGCACCTTCGGGGTCGGCGATTCCAAACCGACGGCCGATATCGAAATCATTGGTGTCGCCAGGAATGCCCGCTACAACTCCATCCAGGAGGAGATTCAACCGGTGGCCTACCTGCCCTACACCCCGAAACTCGGCGGCCCGGGCGCAGTGTTCTTTCAACTCCGCACGGCCGGCGATCCACTCGCGGTGGCCGGCGCGGTCCGCCAGATCGCCGCCCAAACCGATAGCCTCGTTCCCCTCACCGGCATGAACACGCAATCCCGGCAGATCGATCAGACCATCAGTCAGGAGCGCACCTTCGCCAATCTCTGCACCTGCTTCGCGGCCCTCGCCCTCCTCATCGCCTGCGTGGGCCTCTATGGCACCATGGCCTACGCGGTGGCGCGGCGCACCGGCGAAATCGGCATCCGCATGGCGCTCGGCGCCGCACGCGGTAACATCATGTGGATCGTGCTGCGCGAAGTTCTCAAGCTGGCCGCCGCCGGTCTCGTCATCGGACTGGCCGCCGCCTGGGGCACCACTCACCTGATCGCGTCGTATCTCTTCGGCACCAGGCCCAACGATCCGCTCACCATCGCGATCTCCGTCGCGATCCTCGCCGCCGCCGGTCTCGCCGCCGGCTATGCCCCCGCCTGGCGGGCCTCGCGCATCGACCCCATGACCGCCCTCCGCAACGAGTAGCGCTACCCTTACCGCCCAATCCTGAGTGCCAAAGTTCCAGGGAAGTGTTGCAATCAGGTTAATGAATAGCAGTACTGACTCATAGTGGCCCGGATCAAAGCCTCACCAGATCGTCTGAATGTTGGCGGCGCGAATCTTGCCATCGCGCGTGACCAGAGGAAGCCCCAGCGCGAGGGCCGTGGCGGCGATCACCCGATCCGGCAAGTCCGGAACCTCGTTTCGTGGAACCTGTCGCGTGGCCTCGCGATACGCATGTCCAGCGGGGCGACCCGAAAGCCGGAAGCCGGATCGCGCAAAACCTGAACGACGCGCTCCGCAACCGCCGCCGGGATTCTTCCCTTTTCCACCAGGTAGACCAGTTCCACCAGAGATATAGAAGGTACATAGATCGGGTACTCGCCAGCCAAAGCTTGATCCATGTCCGACTCTGCCCGCCGCGAAAGACGTCTATCGCCTTGCAGATACCAAACCACGCTGTGGGTATCGACGACCAGCGAACCCGGCCCGCCGGCGGTCATGCGATGTCATCTCGGGGAAAATTGGCCCACATCTCCCGCCGCACTTCAGCCAAATCTTCTTCCGTGAGCGTAAAGTCCAGATCGGCCAGAATTCCTTTCGGGCTGCGAAACGGCCGGTGCTCCCCGGCTTCAAGGCCCGAAACGTATTGTAGAACCTCGGTCTTCTTCGCCGGAGGCAGAGCCCGAACCTTCTCCAGAATCTCCTCTTCGATAGTCATCGCTCGCTCCGCCTCCATTATGACGCAGAGCAGGCCGGAGTTGAACCAACCCGGTTCGCCGGCAGGAATGAATCGGGTATGAATCCGCCGATTTGCCGTATTGCTGATTCTCTCCAGCGTGCAGGTTCTGTTCGCACAGGCGCCTGTTACCTTCCGCTACTACTACGACGATTCGGCGGAACTCTGCCGCGTCCTCGACTCCACTGGCACGCTCATCGAGTACATCTACGACCCCAGACGCCGCTCGTCACGGCTTCGCTGGAGCTTTCCCGGCTCTCTTGGCTGTCTTCGTCCGCTTCGGGGACTTCGCCGCCTTCTTGATTCCCGATCCCGCGGCTCGCCGCGCCCCCGGCACCTTGCCGATTCGAAAATCCTTGGCGATGATCAATTCGCAGGCGCGCAACGCCGCTTCCTCGAAATCCGGCGCATCGGCCGGAAGGAGCTGCCAGCCCGTTACGCCTTTTCCCAAGACCTGAATTGATCGCATATTCGGGAACTCGCGGCGCAGACTATCGTGGTGCTCTCCGGTGGTTGCCAGCCACACTCCGTTGTCTGCCGTCTTGTCGCGCTTGTCGCGGAGTATGAGAACGATCTGGTCCCCAACATAAACCGCGAGGCAGCCGAACATGGGGCGTGTCTCGGGCGACAGAGCAGAGATCGCGTCGAGCACGAACTCGTGCGGGATGGCCTGACGCTGCTTGATGGTGAAGCGGGCGTCGTTTGGCGGGTGAGAGCGCTTATTGCGACGGGGTTTTGACATCGACTTAGGATAACGGGATTGTAGTCGAGAAACCATCGGGAACGGAAGTCCCCAAAAGTCCGCATCGCGCTAGCCAACCGTCAGCGGTCTGGCACATGGGGACCACTTCGCTGGCGTTCGCGGCTAGGACCCCGGCTGAGGCCGCCTCGCCCGTTGTGCGAGGTAGTGTTGATCCAGCGCTTGCCGGACGAGGGTCTTGATGACCGCCTGGCGGCTCACGTTGAGATCCCGAGCTGCCTTGTCCAACTCCTCCAGCATAGCGGCAGTGACGTCCACATTAACGCGTTGGATCGTCTGAACCATGCGGCCCTGGCCCTTGAAAAAATGGGAAACGTCCTTGCCTTGATCCGCCCGGCGCGCAATGGCGTCGGCGGAGACCGGCTTGGCGGATTTACGAGCTTTCTTCATACAGCCGGATTTCCTCCTTCGTCGATCTCTGCAGAGTGACGTGATGCAGAATATCGCCTTCTTCGTCTTCCCTGACTTCAAAGATTACGGAATTCAGCCGGTCGCCCACCCAGCCGACGGCCAAAAACTGTTCCGGAACGTCGGATCGCTGATCGAGCCGGTAAGGCCGTGAGAACGACTCGCGCGCTTCTTCAAACCCTATGCCGCGCCGCGGATTCGCCCGGAGGCGCCGCTCTTCCGCGGATCGAAGCTAAACCCAATGCTGTTCACTTAATGGCTGGCATCCAGACAATTCCCTGATCGCCGTTTGGGCACCTCGAGCGGCAGAAGTACGACATGGCGGCAAACCAGCCAACTGGAACGCGGAGGGTCGCGGGAGTTCGGGGACCGCGCGGACGCACCTTCCGATATCGCGGTTTTACGACCAACAGAGCTATTGTTTGAAAAACCAAAGCCAGAAATCCTCCTCATCCGCGCCATAGAGGTGTCGAAGTTCGAAACTGCAGGAGCTGGCCATTCTTCGCGCCTGCGACTCATAGAAGGGCGCGTGATTTAGGTGCCTGAAGCAACGGATACGTATCTCTTCCAGCAAGGGTTTGACCAAGGGTGTGGCGGGCGGGCAATGGGGATGTGGATTGTCCAATAAGTGCCGATCACTGCAGTATGATATCCTCACGTGTGGCACTTCTAACTCGCAAGTTAATGCAGTTGGCGGCCGCTGCAATCGCGGCCGCTTCTGCTAACGCGGCCGCAATTCCTCCAGGGAATTACGTCCTGACCCACATCGGCACAACTTCCAGCAGAGGGCTCAACTCCTTCGGCCAAGTCACCGTCGCAGCCAACCTTTCGGGTCTCTATGCCTACACTGCGGATTCCTTTGCCTTCCTTTGGACGCCCGTGGCGCCGAACTCTTCCGTCGGCAGCCTGACCCCCGTCATCGGGATCGGTCTCGGCACCGACGCCACCAGCATTAACAGCCGAGGCCAAATAGGCGGGCTGTACGAGACTCCATCCGGAACTTATCAGGCGTTTCTCTGGACACCTTTCGTCGCGAATGGAACCGCCGGCAACTTCACGAATCTGCTGGTGCCAGACTTTCCCCTCGCGATCAACGCCTATGGTCAGGCGATTGGCACAAACTACCTGTGGACCCCCTCCTCGCCCAACGGCACAACCGGAAGCATATTCTCCGACAGCCGATTCTCCTCACCAATGAGCATCAATGATATTGGCCAGGTAGTCATGAGCCCCGCATCCGGACCACTCCTCTTCACTCCCTCGACACCGAATGGCTCTATCGGTACCTTCACCCCCATCCCTGGATTGACGGCCACGGACGGGGCGCAGCATGTCCTCGATCAGTTAATAGGCATCAACAACTACGGCATGATCCTGGGCCAGAGCCTATTCGACAACTCCGGCTTGTACCAGTCACGCACCTTCCTGTGGACTCCCGTATCTCCCAACGCAACCACGGGAACTCTTTCCGAGATCCCCGTTCCCGCCGGGTTCACCGGTATTGACGTAGGCGGGCTCAACAACAGCGGCCAGCTCGTAGGGAATCTCTACAATTGTCCTGCCAGCCAACCAAGCTGCCCAGGAACGCCCTTCCTTTACACCGGGGGCAAGTTCTACGACCTCACCGCAGTGGATAGCACGCTCGCTGGCGCCTACGCGGACGGAATCAACGACGCCGGGCAAATCCTGCTCGACGGCCAGGACGTTTATCTCCTGTCGCCCGCACCAGTACCGGCCCCCGCCGGACCCACGACCGTCGCCGTCACCATCGCGTCCTCCCCGCCAAGCCGCGGATTCACGGTCACTGGAACCGGCTGTTCGCCCGGCATCTACTCGACGCCGCAAACCCTCAACTGGGTTCCCCAGTCCAATTGCACCATAACCTTAATTTCTCCTCAGAGCGATACCCCTGGGACCCAATATGTCTTCACCGGCTGGCAGGACGGAACTGCCGCTAATCCACGGAGTATCGTGGCGCCCTCCCAGCCTGCCACTTACACCACCACTTACAAAACCCAGTATCTCGTCATTACGCAGTCCAATCCGCCTGAAGGTGGAACCGTTTCCGGAGGCGGGTGGTACGACACAAACAGCACCGCGATCCTGACCGCAACAGCCGCTTCTGGATTTCGGGTCGCCGAATGGGTTCCGGCCGTCCAGCTAACCGTCGTGGGTCCGGTCTCCGTATCCCTTACAGTCTCCTCAGCGCTCGCAGTCATTGCGGATTTCGCCCCTGTCATCTCTCCGCCGCTCACCGGTTACGCCGTCTCTCTCCTCGGCACAGGCGTCACCGCGGCATCCCCGAGGCCGCTGAACAACCTCGGCCAGGTCGTGTACGGGCCGTGGGGCTACACCGTCGGCAGCAACCCGATACCCCCCTACCCCACCTACCCTGGGGATCTTTGGACTCCATTTACCGCGAACGGCGCGTACGGCTCCGTGGCCGCCTTGCCTTTCGTGCCGTCCGCCATCAATAATCGCGGACAGATCGCTGGCACGGGTGGCATTCCCCAGGCAGTGCTCTGGTCGCCGGACGTGCCCAACGGCTCGTCTGGAAGCACGAGCCTTGTCTCCGATGAGATATCGGACAGTGCGGGCATCAACAATTTCGGGCAGGTAGTCGGGCAGTCTGGCGGGATACACCTCTGTCCCTCGGATGCCAAAGCTCCAGCTTCATCCGGCTTACGCCCACGCCAAGACGACTGCCCAATCCTCTATGCCAGTTGCTTCCTCTGGACGCCCTCGTCCCCAAACGGCGCCACCGGATCGAACATCACCAACCCTGCCGAACCGAACATGATCGCCATCAACGACTTCGGCCAGGCCATCAGTTTGACGCAACTTTTCACCCCGTCATCTCCAAGTGGCCTTAGCGGCATGGTGACAACGATTGCAGGTATCCCCAACTCGATTGCCAACCTCATAGACATCAATGCCGCTGGCGTCATCGCCGGACTGGGCGCTTTCTGTGACGCTAACGGCGCCGACTGCCGGCTTCATGGGTTCCTCTGGACGCCCACCAGCCCGAACGCCACCTCGGGCACGCCCGCGGAGATCCCCATTCCGGCCGGTTACATCGAACTGCGGCCCACATCCATGAACAACAATGGGCAGGTGGTTGGAACCATAAGGCAGGCTAATGGCGTCATCCGTCCATTCCTCTATAAGAACGGTACCGTATATGACCTCGGCACGACCAGCAGCCAGATTTCCACCGCAACGCCCGCCGGAATCAACGACGCCGGGCAGATCGTGTTGAATGGGTATCCGAGTTATCCGAATGAGGTCTACCTGCTCTCCCCTGGTGCTCTTCAATTGCCCACCGCCGACAGTGTAAGCCCGGGCAGTGGAAGCGCCGCAAACCAGACCATGGTCTTCACTTTCAGCGACCCTCGCGGCTGGCAGGACCTGGACGTAGTGAACGTCCTGATCAATAATTTTCTCGACGGCCGCCAGGCCTGCTACATGGCTTACAGCCGGCCTCTCAACGTTCTCTACCTGGTCAACGACTCTGGCACAGCCTTGTCGCAGGCGCTGCCGCTCAATGGATCTGGCAGCATCGCCAACAGCCAGTGCACGGTTTACTCGGGCGGTTCGACTGACGCCGGAAATAGCAATTCGCTAATACTCACTCTAAATCTCAGCTTCAGCGGGTCGTTTACTGGAAACAAAGTAGTCTATCTGGCCTCGCGCGATCTCGCCGCAAACAACTCTGGCTGGCAGGCGTTGGGCACGTGGAATGTTCCCGGCACCGCGATCACCCCCACCACCGCCGGCAGCACATCGCCCAACACAGGGACTGGCCCTACTCAGACCTTTACTTTCACCTTCACCGATACACGAGATTGGCAGGATCTGGGCGTTGTAGACATCCTCATCAACAACTTTTTGGACGGCAGCCGGGCCTGTTACTTCGCATACAGCCGGCCGCTGAACCAGCTTTTTTTGGTCAATGACTCCGGCACGGGCATGCTGCAGGGGCTGCTCCTGCCCTCAACCAACGGCAGCTCCAACGGTCAGTGCATAATCGAGGCCGGCGCATCGCCCATCAGTGTTAGTGGAAACGGAAACACCCTCACCCTGACAGTGACGATTCTCTTTTCCCCATCCTTCGTCGGCAACCGCGTGATTTACATGGCGGCCCGCGACGTCACCGATACAGTGAACTCGGGCTGGCAGGCAATGGGAACGTGGGGTGTCCAATGAGCCGCTCCTCCAGGGTCCTTCTACTCCTCTCAAGCTTTTTGCTGGGTAGCCTTCAGCGGCCACTCCCCGCACCACCCGGGAATTACTTCGCTGTAGTTTCC
>Ga0116222_1000495_pt1 | contig 24803 bp, 27 predicted proteins | sample Sb_taG_12_FD_88963 | JGI IMG/M metagenome (GOLD analysis project Ga0116222, IMG submission 88963) | Peat soil microbial communities from Weissenstadt, Germany - Sb_50d_9_AC metaG | ecosystem: Environmental > Terrestrial > Soil > Wetlands > Peat | place: Germany: Weissenstadt | collected 2010-09-21
ACCCGTTTGGCGTAGTCGGGCCACTGGATGACCTGGAACCAGCGCGGCCTGGACAGGTCGTACCCCCGAAGCTCGACCGCGCGCAGGACCAGGCTGGTCCTGGAGATCATCTCCGGCAGAAACCGTAGCGCAGCCGTGAGCGCGAAGCCGACCTGCGGCGGTGCCCCGAACCGCTCGAATGCCCAGGTGAAGTCCGACACGTCGGTGGTCACCAGGATCATCATCGAGGTCGAGACGGTGACCAGCACCCGGGCGGTCTGCTCAAGCCCGAAGACCAGGCCGTAGCTGGTGATCCCGGGCGATCCCATCCAGCTGATCGTCCACGGGAACTGGTAGAGGTAGTGAATCGGCGGATTTGGCAGGTAGTACAGGCCCTGGGACCAGAATCCGGCCAGTGCCGGACCGATGACCATGACCATCAGCACCCGCACTCGCTGCCTGGAGGGGCGCAGCCAGATCCAGGGCACGATGCTGAGCGCGAACACGATGAGCATGAAACTCCAGGTCAGCAGGATGCTCAGCACTCCCATGGCGACCGGGTACAGCACCTTGAGCCGCGGGTCGAGACGATGCAGCGGAGTGTCCCTGGCCTCGTAGGTGACCAGCTCGCGCAGCCCGCCGAGCCCGACCAGCTTGACGAAGGCGACCGGCAGCGCCAGCGGCACCGCGAAGACCAGCAGGTAGGACACCACCGTGCGGGCCAGCAGGGACGACATCATGACCGCGTCACACCGCCCCGGCTTCGGCGTTCCGGTATGCGAGCACCGCTGCAACGATCGCGTCCACGTCGAGCAGGACGTCACCGGCCTGGTCGCCGAGCAGGCCGCTCTGCAGCCTGGCCAGCGGCGGAGCGAGCACGCCCCAGCGGTGCAGCTCGTCGGTTCGGGCGAAGACGGCGCTGGCCGGCCCGTCCAGGCGGACCTGCCCGCCGCCGAGCAGGACGACCCGCGAGGCGCGGCTGGCCACGCCGCGGATGTCGTGCGTGACCGTGATGACGGTCAGCGCGGTGTGCGCCCGGATCCGGTCGAGCAGCCGGAGGAAGGCTCGCATGTGGTCGGCGTCCTGCCCGGTGGTCGGCTCGTCGAGGACAAGCACCCGCGGCGCACCGACGAGCAGGGCGGCCAGCGCCAGCCGCTGCCTGCCACCCTGGCTCAGTTCCCACGGGCTGGCGTCCTGGAGGTCGCGGAAGCCGAAGAACTCGATCGCCCCGTCGACGTCGAGCACTGGATTGTCAGGAAGGGCTCGGAACCGGCTGCCGAACTCCAGCTCCTTGCGGACCGTGGTCTCGAACAGCATCTCGTCGGCCGCCTGGAGCAGCAGCGCCACGTGCGCCGCGTTCTCGAAGATCCGGCCAGCGCGGATTGGCCGCCCGCCCAGCCGGACCGACCCGCTGCTCGGCGTTCCGAGCCCGACCGTCAGGCCGGTCAGAGTGCTCTTGCCCGAGCCATTCGCGCCGATGATCGCGATCCACTCGCCCTCGTCCACCGACAAGGTCACGTCGTCCACTGCGAGGTTGTCGCCGAAGGCCACGCTCACCGACTCCCAGGCCACGATCGGCTCGGCGTGGTCCGGCCGGATCCCCGGCAGAATCTCCGCTGCGCCGGGGCGCCCGTCGCCGTGCTCACCCCGGTCGCCGTCACTGCCGACCAGGTCTCCAGCCGCGGTCGGCCAGGCCGCAGGGGACCACTCCGCCGCCGACCTGGCGTCGGACGCGCGGGCCAGGGCCGCTTCGAACCAGGTGTCGCGGACGGCGTCGATCGCCTCGTCCACCGACAGCGGCGCTGTGCCGGGGAAGGCATCGGGCACGGCGTGGGCCAGCCGGATCACGTCCGGGATGCCGACGCCGGTACCGATCCACAGCGCCTCGTCGTCCCAGGCACCACGCGGCGGCCGGTCAAGGACGATCCGCCCGCCGTCCATCAGCACTACCCGGTCCGCCCACGGTACGACCTCGTCCACCCGGTGCTCGATGACGACGATGCCGGTCCCCTCATCGCTGGCCAGCCGGCGCAGCGTGCCGAGCACCTCCTGGGCACCGACCGGGTCGAGATCGGACAGCGGCTCGTCCAGGACAAGCAGGCGAGGGCGCATGGCCAGCGTCGCCGCGATGGCGGTCCGCTGCTTCTGACCGCCGGATAGCGTGATGGTCGCGGCGTGGCGCAACCCGGCCATGCCGGTGACATCCAGGCACCAGTCCACCCGCGCGGCGATCTCCGGCTGCGGCAGCGCCAGGTTCTCCGGGCCGAACGCCACCTCGGACTGCACGGTCTGGTTGATCAGCTGCAGGTTCGGGTTCTGAAAGACCAGACCGACCAGCTGCGATGCCTCGTGCGGCGGCCGCCCGCTGAGCGGCCGACCGCCGAAGCTCACCCGGCCGCGCAGCTCGCCGTGCACCCGGGACGGGATGAGTCCGGCCAGTGCCAGCGCGAGCGTCGACTTGCCGCAGCCGGACGCGCCGGTGACCAGCACCACCTCACCGGCCGCCACCCCGAAGTCCACGTGCCGCAACGCGGCCTGGGCAGCGCCCAGGTAGGCGAACGACAGATCTTCGGCTCGCAGTTCAGGAGCGACGTCGATCGCTCGGCCCTCCCAGCGCCCGGCCAGCACGAGCGATCGCCGCGTCCGTCACGGCGGTCACGTCTTCGACGCCGACTGGCGGTCGGACCGGGCCCGCTGATCATCGGCCGATCCCGGCTGACGGCCCGCCCTGCGGCGGCCTGCCAGCCACATCACGAGGCTGACCGCCAGCATCAGTCCGCCCGCGACCAGCACCGTGGTCCCGTCCGACACGATGTACTTCGGATTGCCGAAGATCGGGTTCTGGTCACCAGGCTGATAGTTCGTGACCTGCATGTACAGCCCGTCGCCGAGCAGCAGCAGCGCGATCACCCCGAATACCAGCGCTACGCGCTTCATGTCAGACCCCCCTCGGGTGGCTGAGCAGCCGATTGAGCCGGATTAGCCAGCACCGCCGCGGCACCAGGCTGCGTGGCACCGGCACCGGCACCGGTCCCCGCGGCGGGACCGGACGGGCCGGACTCGGGTTCGGCGAACGGATCGGCGGCAGCGGCGGACCCTGCGGCCCGGCTCGCGCCGAGCGACGGCACCACCGATACGGCGACCCGATGGGCGAGGACCGCGCTGATCCCCGCCTCAAGACCGTTGAATACGCCGTTGGACCAGGTGTCCAGCCAGATCTGGTAGACGGTATGGAACTGCGCGTTCAGGTACGGATCGAAGCTGAAGTCGGTGAAGAACGAGTTCGGCGCGCCGCGCAGGAACCCGATGGCGAGCCCGTCGATCACCATCGACAGCCGGCTCGCGCCCGATCCGAACACCCGGCCGCGCCGCGCGACGATGTAGAGATCGCAGAAGATTGCCTGGGTCAGCCCATCGGTCCAGTCAAGCGCCCCGTGCCCGCTGCCGAACAGCAGCTGGGAGAGCAGGAAGTTGACGAACACCATCGCCGTGACGCAGCCGGGCTTTCTGACCAGCGCCACGCCCACCATGAGCAGGAACATGTACGGCAGGTCATGCAGCTGGAGCAGATCGGCGCCGGGGATCGGCGCGATCAGTGGCTTGATGAACTGGTCGCCGATGATGTTGTCGTAGACCTCGAGCAGCACGCCGAGCGCCGCGACGATGAGAATGTCCTGGGTGGTCCAGCGCTGCCAGCGCTTGGAGCGCAGCGCGGCCCAGAGCACAATGCCGATTCCGGCGATGCAGACCGCCCAGATGCCCCAGTAATAGAAGGCATTCCAGCCAGGCGACAGCTTGACTGTCGAGTTGCCAAATGCCAACGTATGCGCGGTCAATGTTGACCGCGCCAACGGGGTGCCCATAATTCCCTCCAGAAACTCGCGTTTCGGCAAGTCCCGGCTCCCCGGCCGGTCTGAAGCGCTGCAGCGAACAGGCGCGGACGCGGAGGGGACGTCGGCGCGGACGACATGGGCACCATGGCCGCAATCCCATTGAATCCGGATTGAACGGCCGCGGCAATCGGCTGGCCCGCAACTTCACGCAACGTTCACGGCACGGTAATCTCGCCTGCTAGCCAGGTACGCCGGCCCGGTCAGGGGCCAGCGGCAGCCAAGGTCGGCGGCGCCTGCCGCCGCTGACCAGCGGCCGCGCCGCACCGGCCTGCCGCCGCTGACCAGCGGCCGCGCGGCGCGGGCCCTGTTACCCTCGAACCAAGCAAGCGTTTGGTCTACAGACCGGAGTTCAGCATGGGCCGGCTTGACGGCAAGGTGGCGCTGATCACCGGCGGCGCCAGGGGGATGGGCAAGTCGCACGTCAGGCACTTCGCAGCGCAGGGAGCCAGGATCGTCTTCGGGGACGTGCTGGACGAGCAGGGGCAGGCCGTGGCCGACAAGCTCGGCCCTGAGGTCTGCCGTTACGTGCACCAGGACGTGACCAGCGAGGCGGACTGGGAAACGGCGGTCGGCACGGCGGTCGAGACGTTCGGCAAGCTGGACGTGCTGGTCAACAACGCCGGCGTGCTGAGGTTCGCGCTGATCGCCGAGATGCCGCTCACCGAATTCCGCCGGATCCTGGACGTCAACGCGGTCGGCTGCTGGCTGGGCATGAAAGCGGTGATCGCCCCGATGACGGCCGCGGGCGGCGGCTCGATCGTCAACATCTCATCGATCGAGGGGTTCACCGGCGCGGCCGGGCTCTCCGCCTACAGCGCGAGCAAGTTCGCCATCCGCGGCATGACCAAGGCCGCCGCGCAGGAACTCGGATCGCTTGGCATCCGGGTGAACTCGGTCCATCCGGGCGGGATCTTGACCCGGATGGTCTTCGACACCGCCGAGACCATCGACCCGGCCAGAGGCGAGCGGTACCTGAAGGCGCTGCCGCTGTCCAGGTTCGGCGAGCCGGTCGAGATCTCGCGGCTGGTCGCGTTCCTGGCCTCCGACGACTCGTCCTACTCAACCGGCAGCGAGTTCGTGGCCGATGGCGGCCTGCTTGCCGGGCCTGGCTACTGACCACGGACCTGGTGCCGAACCGGCCGATCGATTCAAGGGAGCTTGCTTAACATGGCCGACGGGCTGACTCTGGACGGCAGGACGGCGATCGTGACCGGGGCAGGCAACGGCCTGGGCCGGGCGGAGGCGCTTGGACTGGCCGCGGCCGGCGCCAGGCTGGTGCTCAACGACCTGCCCGGGCGAGCCGTTAACGCGGTAGCTGAAGAGATCACCGGAACTGGCGGCCAGGCTGTGGTTTGCGAGGGTGACGTCGCGGACTGGTCTACCGGCGAGGCGATGCTGGCGGCGGCCATGTCGTCGTTCGGCGGGCTGGACATCGTGGTCAATAACGCCGGGGTGCTCAGGGACCGGATGATCTTCACCATGACTCCTGACGAGTGGGATCTCGTGCTGCGGGTGCACCTGCGCGGGCATTTCGTGACCACCCGGCTGGCCACCGCCTACTGGCGGCAGCGCAGCAAGCAGACCGGCGGGCCGGTCTTCGCGCGGATCGTGAACACCTCGTCGGAGGCCTTCCTGCTCGGCTCCCCCGGCCAGCCGAACTATGCCGCGGCCAAGGCCGCGATCACCGCGCTGACCGTCACCACCGCGCGTAGCTGCGCCAGGTACGGGGTGCTCGCCAACGCGATCTGCCCGCGAGCAAGGACCGCCATGACGGCCGACCTGATGGGCGCGCCGCCGGAGGGCACGGTAGACCCGCTCGCGCCGGAACACGTCGCCCCGCTGGTCGTCTACCTGGCCAGCCCGGCCGCGGCCGGGATCAACGGCGAGGTCTTCGTGGTGCACGGCGGCGTCGCCGCAGTGATGGAACCACCCAGGATCCGGACCACGTTCCTGGCCGCCGAGAACGGCTCAGCCGACGGGATGTGGACGCTGGACTCGATCCAGCGCGCGCTCGGCCCGGCGTTCCCAAGCCCACCGCTGGATTCTCCGCCGCCGGCCGGCTTCGCCTGCGAGGACACCCTGGCCCTGGCCACCGAGACGATCGGCTTCGCCACGCCCGGCGGGCCGTCCCAGTGAGCGGACGGGCTCGATGAAACAGCGCGACCGAGTCGCGATGACCGAGGCGGAAGTCGCCGCCTTCCTGGCCGCGTCCCGCAAGGTCCAGCTGGCGACGATCAGCCGGGACGGCACTCCGCACCTGGTCACCATGTACTACGTCATGCTCGACGGCCAGATCACGTTCTGGACCTACCGTTCATCGCAGAAGGCGCTGAACCTGGCCGCCGACCCGCGGGTGACCTGCCTGGTGGAGACCGGCGAGCAGTACTTCGACTTGCGCGGTGTTCAGGTGCAGGGCGTGGTCCGGCTGATCGATGACCCGGCGGCCGTGCGGGAGATCGGCCGCCAGGTGGCTGGCTTGCTGGCCGGCCCGGGCACCGAAGCGCTCGAGGAGTACGTGCAGCACGCGGCGCCCAAGCGAGTCGGCTATGCCGTCGAGCCGCGCCGGATCCTGTCCTGGGACCACAGCAAGCTGCTCCAGCCGACCGGCTGACCTGCATTGGTTCGGTGCGCCCGGTTTGGTTCGTGAACGCGGCCGAAAATGCGCGGGAATTACTCCGGAATTGCTCCTGTGCCGGGAGGTCAAGTCGGTAGTTTACTGACTTAGGTCAACTCCCGTAACCGCTCAGCAACGCTAGCCCGGAGGTTGGGCATGAACCGCGCCCTGAAGGTCGCACGGTCGCTCCTCGTCGCCGCATTATTGCCGGGTGTCATGGCGGCCGCTCGCCCGGGCGATGCGACCCGGCGGCCCCCGGCGCATCCCGGCGCCGCCAACCACGCCGCTCGCAGCGTCTCGCAGCCGGCCGGCCCGCCGAGCGGCCTCGTGCTTGGCGCCATCACGCCGGACCTGGCGGCTTTCGACAAAGCGGTCAGGCACCAGGCCGCCCTGAGGACCCTGTTCTTGCGCTGGGGATCGATGATCATCCCGCGGGATCCCATCGTCGGGGCGGACAAACTCGGGGCGCAGGTCGTGATCGAACTCCAGCCCGTGCATCTGCCCATGACGCAGATCGCGAGCGGCGAAGACGACCCGTGGCTGCAGCAGGTCTTCGCCCCGGACCTGGCCGCCATCGGCCGTTCAGTCACCTTGTCATTCGCGCCAGAAATGAACGGCCAATGGTATTCCTGGGGAACAAAGCGCACCAAGCCAGCCGATTATGTGCTCGCGTGGCGGCATATTCATAACGTGCTCGCGGCTACCAGCGCCGGTCGGCTCATCACCTGGCTCTGGCAGCCGTCGGCCATGCACTTCTCGACGCCATCACCAAGGCCATGGTGGCCGGGCTCGCAGTACGTAGACGAGATCGGGCTGGATGGCTACTACGTCAACCCGGGCGATACCTTCGACGTGATCTTCGCGCGGACGATCAAGCTGATGAGATCGGTCACGACCAGGCCGATTCTGATCGGCGAGACGGCCGTGGGTCCCTCGACCGGGCATCAGGCCGCCGCCATCATGAATCTGTTCGCCGGGGTCCGCGGCTACCACCTGCGGGGGCTGGTGTGGTTCGACATCAGTCAGCACGCAGGCAAGTTCCACCAGGACTGGCGGCTCGAGGACAACCCAAGGGCCCTGCGCGCGTTCATCGCCGAACTGGCCGCGACTAAGTGACTGGCCGGGCTCGCGCCTGGTCCATTTCAATGGCTCAGCGGTGTGCCACTATGGATCGGCCACTGGCCTGGTAGTCCTTTCGGGCCGCGGGTCCGAGTTTCCGCGGCGCCCGGCCGCGGCCAGCAGTGATGGTCGTTACCTGACCAGAACCTTGGGGGGAAACATGCACGCGATTGTTACCAATGTTGAATTTGAGCTCGACCGGATCGACGAGGCCACAACAATGCTGGCTGATGCTATAGTGCCGCAGGCCAAGGCCCTAGCCGGCTTCGTCGCAGGCTACTGGCTGCATTCGGCCGACCGCGCTCTGGGAACGGCGATCGAGCTCTTCGAGTCTTACCCTGCCGCCGAGGCCGCACTTGCCGGCCGACCGGCGCAGGCTCCCCCCGGCGCTCCGTTCACGCTGATCAGCGCCAGGCTGATGGACGTCGCAGCCACTGCCTAGCCGACGTTCCGACTCAGTGTCATGATCGTGCGGATTTCTCAGTAACTGTTCCTGAGAAATCCGCACGATAACGGCCCGGGTGTATCTGGCAGCCGGCGGATGAGCTCGCCCAATAGCGAGCCCATCCGCCGGACATCTGTGGGCTGCGCTCACATCATTTTCGTCGGTGAACGGCAGCAGGCGATCTTGATCTCAGTGTAGATACACCAGACCTCGGCGTACACACCGCAGCCGTTATTACCAGACCTCGGCGTGCCCATTTGAACCGTTGGCCGCAAATAGCCAGTTCGCGAAAACGCTCGGCACGAGGTCGTTTGCTGCCTTTGATCAGGATTCGCAGGATCCTGCCAGCAGCAGCGGCAACGAGGTCACCCGTCGATGCGTGCACTGGCCCAATCGCAGCTAGCCTGGCGCTGTGCGCGAACACGAGGCCGGCCAGATCCGGCCGGAAGACCGTTACGAGGATCTAGTTGATGATCTTCTCGGCAGCCCTGGGGTCACCCCGCCTCGTGGCGGCGGCGGGTTCGGCCGGACTGCGCTCCGCTTCCAGAACAAAATCTTCGCGATGCTCGTTCGCGGACGGCTGGTGTTGAAGCTTCCCGCTGAACGAGTCGATGCGCTCATTGCGGCCGGTGCTGGCGTGCACTTCGACGCCGACAAGGGAACGGCGATGAAGGAGTGGCTCAGCCTCGACCCGGAGTGCGATCTCGCGTGGCTGCCGCTGGCCCGCGAGGCCCTGGACTTCGCCAGCAGGTCCTGACCGCGGCGGCAGTCTCACCTGTCGTGGCCACCGACGGTGGCGCGCACGACGACGGAGAGATCGATGGGGTGCAGAGAGTCGGACCGGTTCCACAGTTCGGGGCTGATCTGGTCGCGCTGGCGGACGTGCTCGGCCTGCCCGAAGCCGTGCTCGGCCAGCAATGCCGACATGTCCTGCGGGGTGAGCAGGGTGAGCCAAGGCTCGCCGTGCTCGACGGCAACCGGCATGATGAGCTCGACAAAGGTGTTGCCGTCCGCGTCACGCAGCGGCGCGAGCAACATGTAGTCGGCGATCAGCTCGGTTCCTGCGGCGAGGCCGCTGATTTCCGCGAGGGTCTGGCCGATGGCCGCGCGGGTCAGGTACATGGTTACCGCGAGCCAGCTGAAGAGTGCGGCCCTGGACGGATCGAACCCGCTCTGGATAAGGCACATCGCAAGCGAGTCGGCTTCGAAATCAACCGGCACGAAGCTGACACCCGACGGCACCGCGATCCCGGCAACGGTCAGCAGCGAGCGCTTCCAGCGCTGGGTCGCCGGATGATCGACCTCACAGACCCGGATCTGGCCGACCAGCTCGGACCGGTAGGCGAAGGAGTCAAGGCCAGTCCCGAGATGAACTCCTCGGCCCGCTCGCCGAGGAGCGCTGATGCCAGTACGTCAGCCAGGATCGGAGGGGCATGGTCGACGATCAGGTGAGCGGCGCGGGCCGCGGCCGCAGTCATTGCGGTCTGGCTTGGCTGTCCATGGTTCATCACACGGCGCAGGCTATCAACCAATTTCGGAAGCATATCACAATATGATTAATGACGAAAAGTCAATTCGAATAACAATTCGATTCCATTTGTGCGGCACCAGTATTCAGTGTCAGCGCCGGCGGCAACTCCGTTGTCTCAATGTGCAGATGTCGATCTGGCCGGATGCGTCGGAGCGGCGCATTGAAGCGGTCGCCTGACTTCGGACGGGTTCTTCGGGCGGGATTCTCAGCCGACCGCGGGATCGGGACGGTTTTCAGCCGGTCGTGGGATCGGACGGAGGCCCGGCGGACAGCCGCTCCGTCATCTGGCCCAGGCGCCTGGGCAGATCCTGCCATGTGCCCCACCGAGTCTCTAGCCACCAGGTGCAGCCCACTTCGGCCCACGCGGTGACCTGCGCTGCTGCCGCCACCGGGTCATCCGCAGGAGATTCGCCGTCGGCGATCACATCCAGGCTCGGCAACGCCCCATGGTCGGTCAGCCAGGTCCGGACCGCCCGGGCGTCATCCGGTCCGGCGGCCGGTCCGCTGAGCTGATACTGCGGGATGATGCCGTCGCAGCGGAGCACCCGGCGCAGTGAGGTCGGCCGGGGCCATACGCCGACCACCCAGAGCGGGATGCGCTCCTGGACCGGCCGGGCAGCCATGCCCAGATCGAACCGGCCGGTCTGGTAGCTGTAGTGCCGCCCGTGGTAGCTCCTCTCGCCACCCCATAGCGCGCGGATCAGGTCGATTCCCTCGTCAAGCCGTTCAGCGCGACCGCGCAGGTCGGTAACCTCGCCGGTATCGGGCAGATCGGTTTCGACAGCGCCGATGCCGACCGCAAGGATGGCACGGCCGCCCGATAGCTGATCCAGCGTTGCCACCTGGCTGGCCACCTTCCAGGGGCGACGCCATGGCAGCGGGGTGAGCATGGTGCCGAGCCTGATCCGGGAAGTCCGGCCGGCAATCGCGCCAAGCAAGGTCCACGCGTCCACACCGTAGGCAGCCTCCCAGACGAACACCCCGTCCCAGCCCGCCTGCTCGGCTAGCATCGCTTGATCAAATTGCTCGGCGGCGGTCCCACCAGGCAACACGACGCCGTAGCGCATGTCATGTCTAGCCATGTCTCCGGTCCTATCAGAGGCCACCGACACTGTAGGCGTGGCACAGTCGGACCATGCCGCTGTTCGTCCTGATCCACAGCCCGTCGGTGGGTCCGCGTACCTGGTTTCCGGTCGCTGGCCGGCTGACGGACGCCGGCTGCCAGGTGATCGTGCCATCGCTGCTAGCGGTGGGCGAGGGTGAGCCGCCATTCTGGCCGCGGGTTGCCGCCGCGGTCAGCGAACAGCTCGTCGCGGCGCCAGCTCACCAGTCGCTGATCCTGGTGGCACATAGCAATGCTGGGGTCTTCATCCCGGTGATCTGCCGCGCCCTGGCGCGTCCGGTGGAGCACACGATATTCGTCGATGCGTCCGTGCCCGCTTCCACCGGCCCGTCGCCGGTAGCCGGGCCGGAGTTCCTACCCTTCCTGGGTGGCCTGGCCGAGCCCGACGGACGGCTGCCGCCCTGGACAGACTGGTGGGACGAATCAGAGGTGGCATCGCTGTTCCCTGACGCGAAGGCCCGTGCCGAGGTGACGGCAGAGCAGCCCAGGCTGCCGCTGGCCTACTACCAGGAGCAGGTGCCTGTCCCGCCGGGCTGGGACGATCACCCCTGCGGTTACCTCGTATTCGGGCCGCCATATGACGCACAGGCCGGTGAGGCACGGCGCCGCGGCTGGACCGTGCGGTCCCTGCCGGGCGCCCACCTGCACCAGATCCTCGATCCAGACGGCGTGGCCAGGATCCTGCTCGAACTCACCGGCCCCCCGGATTCGTGATCGTGACCGTCGCGACCAGCCGACGGATGCACCCTGCTGGTCGGGCCCAGGACGCTGGCTGATGGCTGCGATCAAATGCTGGGCGCGCACGTTGACAACGGGACAGGTAAGGGCGTAGCAAGCCAGGAGGGCGCGTTGGCGGCGGCCAAGCTATCAACCGGACGGTTCGAGAGGCGGATGCAATGAGCGACGCACAGACCACAATCCACGGGACCTGCACCCCCAGCTTCGAACCAGTGAAGGAGGCCTTCGCCGCGAATTTCGCCGAGCGCGACGAGATCGGCGCGAGCGTGGCCGTAGTAGCCGGCGGCGAGTACGTGGTGAACCTGTGGGCAGGCTGGGCAGACCCGGCCAGGACCACCCAATGGCAGCGCGACACGCTCACCAACGTGTGGTCGACCACGAAGCCGATGACCTCGCTATGCGCGCACATCCTGATGGACCGCGGCGAGCTGGATCCGGACGCGCCGGTAGCCAGGTACTGGCCGCAGTTCGCGGCCGGCGGGAAGGCCGACATCACGATTCGGTCGATCATGAGCCACCAGTCCGGGCTCACCGGACTGAAAGAGCAGCTCACCGTCCAGGAGTACTACGACTGGGAGAAGGTCACCGATCTGCTCGCTGCCCAGGAGCCGCTGTTCACGCCGGGCAGCACCAGCGGGTACCAGGCGATCACCTTCGGGTTCTTGATCGGCGAGGTGATCAGGCGGATCACCGGTCAGAGCTGCGGCACGTTCTTCGCCTCGGAAATTGCCGGCCCGCTTGGTGCTGACTTCCACATCGGCCTGCCCGCGACCGAACTGGACCGCTGCTCGAAGATGCAGGGAGTGCGACCGTCGGAGGACGAGCAGAGCGCGCTCGCCCAGGCGTACGCCAACGCCCATCCTGCCGCGCTCGCCGCTCTGATCAACCCGGCACTGACCGGAGACGAGGCGAACGAGGACGACTGGCGGATGGCTGAGATCCCGGCCGCCAACGGACACGGGACCGCACTCAGCCTGGTGACGGTCTTCGGCACCCTGGTCGACGGATCCGAGCGGCTGATCTCGGCGAAGACCCTGCAGGCGGCGCGCACCGGCAACGGCAGGTTCACCGACCTCGTCCTTGGCTTCCCGGTTGCCTTCGGGCTCGGCTTCGCGCTGTCCGGGCCTGAGCACCACTTCGGCCCCAACGACGCCGCATTCGGGCATGACGGTTTCGGCGGCTCAGCGGTCGGCGGCGATCCAGAGGCCGGCGTCGCATTCGCCTACGTGATGAACCGGATGGGCACCACACTGGTCAACGACCCGCGCAAGAAGGCGCTGGTCGACGCCGTGTTCCAGAGCCTGGGCCGGGGGTAGCTCAGCCAGCTGCCGCGAGGTAGCTATGGGTTGTCAGCTCCGGCCCGCGCGTTACAGTCCGGGTGGAACCTTTCGCAGCCAACCTTTGCCGGAGCCCGCTGATTCGTCATGCTTCCCGCAGAAGAACGAGTACTCGCCAGGCTTCAGGCCGAGCTGAGCCGGGTCGTCCGCTACGACGACGAGTCGATCGTGGCGGACAAGTGGGTCAGGCAGCGCTACGACTGCGGCTGCTTCGCCAGCTTCTCCCCAGCCAGGCAGGCAGCCGTGCGGACGGCCTGGCACGAAGCCGGGCACGCGGTGGCCGCGCTGGCCGTCGGAGCCCGATTCAGCTCGGCCAGCATCCATCACAGTCACGGCAACGAAGGCCGGGTCCATGCCATCAGGGGTGCGGGTGACCGGGCATTCGTGATCGACGCGGCCGGCCAGGTCGCCGAACGGCTGATGACCTGGACGATGTTGGCCCGCGACGAGGACCTGCGGGAATGGCTGGCTTCCTGGCGGAGCGACGGCGGGGACGCGCGGCGATTCCGCCGGACGATGGGCCAGCGCTTCGGCACCGATGAATGCGCCGCGTGGCGGTACAGCGAGCAACTGCTGACCCCGCTGCGGCTGACCATCCGCCAGGTGGCTAGGGCGCTGCTGGTCCATCCACGGCACCTGCCCTACCAGGTCGTGGCGGCGATCGCCGACCACCGCTGACCATCATCGTATAGGCGTAAACTTATATAAGTGAAACGTGATAGACTGCCGCCGTGCAGGCATTCGACGTCCTCGGCGATCCGGTCCGGCGCCGGATCCTTGAGCTGATCGCCGATGGCGAGCTGACCTCGGGTGCCGTATGCGCGGTGATCCAGCGGGAGTTCGGGATCTCCCAGCCTGCCGTGTCACAGCATCTCAAGGTGCTGCGCACGGCGGGTTTCGCCACTGTCAGGCCCGAGGGCGCCCGGCGCCTGTACGCGGTCAACCCCGAGCCGCTGCGTGACGTCGACGCCTGGCTAGATCGCTTCCGGCGGTTCTGGACTCCGCCGCTTGAGGCGTTGGCCACGGAACTGGCACGGGGCCGACGCGAGCGACGGCTCCGTGATCCTGACGAAGATCGCACCTGAAGGAGAATCCGATGATCGATGTGACCCACCAGATCAGCGCCGTGCGACGGCAGGTCGGCCGGCGGGTGCTTGACGCGGGCGAGGCGCGCACCGTGAAGCGGCTGAGCGCCGAAGCCGAGGGCAGGACCAGGTTCGAGATTGAGCACATCGCCCGGGTGGACGACGAGCGGTGGGCGCAGTTCGGTCCTGGAGCGGTCGGCGTCGGCTGGGACATGGCGCTGATGGGCCTGGCGATCCACCTGTCGTCGGGCCGCACCGTGGACCGGCGAGAGAGCACGGCTTGGACCGCAGGTGCTGACGGCAGGCAGTTCGTCTCGCTCAGCAGCCAGCGGTGGTGCGACGCGAGCATCTCGGCCGGCCTGGACGAGGCTGCCGCCCGGGCCGCGGCAGACCGCACGACGGCCTTCTACACGCCGAGCCCCGCAGCCAGATCCGCCGGATCCTCCGGGTCCTGATCCTGGTCATGACCCTGGCACAGCGGACTTGGTCAGGCAGGCCGCCGACCCGTGAACCGGCGGGGTCGATCATCCGTACGAAAGGCTTAAGACTGCCTGGCGATCCGGGGCGGTGGTCGCCAGGCAGTCTCAGCCACGTGATCAGCCACGGAAATGGCATCCGGCTGCGCCGTTACAGGCGCTCGATGATGGTCACATTCGCCTGGCCGCCGCCCTCGCACATCGTCTGCAGGCCATACCGGCCGCCGGTCCGATCCAGGCCGTGCAGCAGCGTGGTGAGCAACCGGGCCCCGGTGGCCCCGAGCGGATGACCGAGCGCGATCGCGCCGCCGCTGACATTGACCCGCTCAAGGTCGGCTCCGGTCTCCCGCTGCCAGGCCAGCACCACCGAAGCGAATGCCTCGTTGATCTCGATCAGGTCGATGTCGGCCAACCGCAGTCCGGCCCGCCGCAGCGCGAACTCGGTGGCGGCGATCGGCGCTGTGAGCATCAGCACCGGGTCATCCCCCCGCGCGCTCAGGTGGCAGATCCGGGCTCGCGGCCGCAGCCCATGCTCGGCGACCGCCCGCTCGGACGCGATCAGCAGCGCCGCCGAGGCGTCGGCGATCTGGCTGGACAGCGCGGCGGTGATCACGCCGCCCTCGTCCGGCGGCCGCAGTGGCGCCAGCGCGGCCATCCGCTCCAGCGAGGTATCCCGGCGCGGGCACTCGTCTACCGCCACCTCGCCGTAAGGCACGATCTCCGGCTCGAACCAGCCCGCATCAGCCGCGCTGACCGCCCGCCGGTGACTGGCCAGCGCGTACTCCTCCATCTCGGCCCGACCGATCCCCCACTTGGCCGCGATCATGTCGGCGGCCCTGAACTGCGAGATCTCCTGCACCCCGTACCTGGCCCGCCAGCCGTCCGACCCGCTGAACGGGTCATCGTGGCCAAACGCCTGCCCGGCCAGCATCGCCGCCGCGATCGGGATCTGGCTCATGTTCTGCACCCCGCCGGCCACCACCAGATCGGCCGTGCCGCTGAGCACCGCCTGCGCGGCGAAATGCACGGCCTGCTGCGACGAGCCGCACTGGCGGTCCACAGTGACCCCGGGCACCGCCTCGGGCAGGCCGGCCGCCAGCCACGCCGTCCGCGCGATGTCGCCGGCCTGCGGGCCGATCGTGTCCACGCAGCCGAAGATCACGTCGTCCACCGCCGCCGGGTCGACGCCGGTGCGCTGGATCAGCGCCGACAGTACGTGGGCGCCGAGGTCCGCCGGGTGCACGCCGGCCAGGCCGCCGCCGCGCCGCCCGACCGGGGTGCGGATCGCGTCGACAATGAAGGCCGCTGCCATGCTCGCTCCCGTCCCGCTACACTCAGTAGAACACGTTCTATTTATAGCGACAGCCGAGCCCGGAGGCACCGTCAGTGCCAGCTCGAACGGCAGTGGGGGCCGGATGCACCTGACCTGGACGCCCGAGCAGGACCGGCTCCGCCAGGAACTGCGGGAGTACTTCGCAACCCTGATGACGCCCGGCCGACGCGACGGCCTAGCCAACGCCAACGCCAGCGCCGGCGGCGACTACGGCGACGGCGTCGCCTATCGCGAGATTGTCCGCCAGCTCGGCCGGGACGGCTGGCTAGTGCTCGGCTGGCCCGCCGAATACGGTGGCCGCGACGGCACGATGCTCGACCAGCTGATCTTCACCGACGAGGCGTCGGTGGCCGGCGTTCCCGTGCCGTTCCTGACGATCAACACCGTCGGACCGACGATCATGCGATTCGGGACTGACGAGCAGAAATCGTTCCTCCTGCCGAAAGTAGCTGCCGGGGAACTGCACTTCTCGATCGGCTACTCCGAGCCGGAAGCAGGAACCGACCTGGCCTCGCTGCGCACCCGCGCGGTCAGGGACGGCACCGACTACGTGATCAATGGCCAGAAGATGTGGACGTCCCTGATCGCCTACGCCGACTACGTCTGGCTGGCCTGCCGGACCGATCCGGAGGCACCACGGCACCAGGGCCTGTCGATCATCATGGTGCCGACCGACTCGGCCGGCTTCTCGTGGACGCCGGTGCGAACCGTGGCAGGCCCGACCACCAGCGCGACCTACTACTCCGACGTCCGGGTCCCGGCCGGCAATCTGGTCGGCGCGGAGAACCAGGGCTGGCCGCTGATCACCAATCAGCTCAATCACGAGCGGGTGGCGCTGACCTCGGCGGCACCGCTGCAGTCCGCGCTTCGTGCGGTGCGGGACTGGGCGGCGGTCACCAAGCTAGCCGACGGCCAGCGAGTGATCGACGCCGAATGGGTCCAGATCGCCCTGGCCAGGGTGCACGCCAGGACTGAGCTGCTCAAGCTGCTGAACTGGCAGATCGCCGCGCAGGCGGATGGCGGGCACGGCCTTGGCCCCGCGGCCGCGTCGGCGACCAAGGTGTACGGCACCGAGCTGACCATCGAGGCCTGCCGGGCGCTGATGGAAGTGCTCGGCGCGAACGCGCAGGTCAGGCAGGGCTCGCCGGGCGCGGTGCTGGCCGGCCGGATCGAGCGGATGCACCGGTCGGCGCTGATCCTGACCTTCGGCGGCGGCACCAACGAGATCCAGCGTGACATGATCGCAATGCTCGCGCTCGGCCTGCCGTACCGACGCCGTTAACCGACCGGAGCGGGACTGTGGACTTTTCCATAACGCAAGCCCAGGAGGAATTGTCGGCGCTCAGCCGACGCATCCTCACCGACCACGTGACGCCGCAGCGGCTGGCCGAACTTGAGCAGGCCGGTGACCGGTTCGACCCGGTCTTGTGGGCTGACCTGGCGGGCGCAGGCGTGCTCAGCGCGGCGCTGCCCGAGCGAGCGGGCGGGGCCGGCTACGGGCTGGCCGAGCAGTGCTCGGTGCTGATCGAACTGGGGCGTGCCGTCGGGCCGGCCCCGTACCTGGCTTGCATCGTGCTCGGGGCGGGCGCGATCGCCGAGTTCGGCACCGACGAGCAGATCGCCAGGTGGGCGAAACCGGCCGCGGCGGGTGAGCTGATCCTGACCGCCGCGCTGGCCGAACCCGACGGTGATGACCCGCGGACGCCATCGACCAGGGCCGAGCGTGCCGATGGCCGGTGGCTGCTGACCGGAACAAAGACCACGGTGCCTGCCGCCGCCCGGGCGGACCTGATCCTCGTTCCGGCCGCGACCGACGCCGGGATCGCCGTCTTCGCCGTAGACCGGTCCGACCCCGGAGTGACGGTCCGGCCGCAGCAGCTCGTGGACGGCGACGGTGCGGCCCAGGTCGACCTGGCCGGCGTGCCGGTCGGCGACGACCGCGTGCTCGGCCAGCCATCCGCTGGCGCCAGCACCGCCGGTTCGGGAGCCGTCGAGGCGCGGGCCAGCGAGCCGCATGCCGGTGTCGCCACCGGAGCCGAGGTGACCGGCTGGCTGCTGGCCCGCGCGACGGTCGGGCTGTGCGCCGTGGCGCTCGGGGTGACCGAGCGAGCGCTCGAGCTCACCGCGCAGTACGCCAAGAGCCGCGACCAGTTCGGCCGGCCGATCGGCAGCTTCCAGGCGGTCGCCCAGCGGCTGGCCGACGCCTACATCGACGTGGAGGGGATCCGGCTGACCATGTGGCAGGCTGCCTGGCGGCTGGCGGCTGGCCTGCCCTGCGACACCGAGATCGGCACAGCCAAGTTCTGGGCGGCCGACGCCGGGCACCGAGTCGCGCACACGGCGGTCCATATTCACGGCGGAATCGGGATCGACACCGAGTACCCGCTGCACCGCTACTTCACCGCCGCCAAGGCGATCGAGTTCAGCCTGGGCGGCGCGACCGCTCAGCTCCGCCGGATCGGCGCCGCGCTGGCGCAGCCATGACTGCCCAGGGGCACGGGCAGGCGAGCCGGGCGTGAATCACTACGCCGGGGCTGGGCGCCGGTGGGCGCTCGGCGCGATGGGCTTCTACGGCCTGATCGCCGCCGAGCTGGTGGCGATGAGCCCGCACCCGCTGGTCGGCCGCACGGTACTTGACGCGGGCGCGGGCACCGGCGCGGTCGGCATGGCGCTCGCCGCCCAGCAGGCCAGGACGATCGCGATGGATCTCTCCTTCGACATGCTGGCCTGGGGTTCCCGCGACCTGCCGTGCTGCGTCGCCGACATCCGTGCTCGTCGATGTCGTGGTCCAGGAGCGGCCGGTCGACGTTGGGGTAGCCGAGCCCGAGCAGCTCATCAGTTACCGCCTCGGCCAGCCTCCGTTTGCCGACTGGCTCGACCGGATCGGCCCTGACCAGGCGGCAGAGTTCGCCCGCGCCACCACCGATGCGATCAGGCCGGTGATGCAGCCGTATCAACCGGTCGTCGTGTTTCTGGCCGGACGCACCGCAACCTGACCGGCCCCTCGCCAGGCTGGGCCAAGCGCTCGGCCAGGCCGGCTAACCAGGCGGCGGTCCTGCCGGGCAGGATGTTGACATGACCGACGACACTCCCGTCTCTTATCAGGCCGCCGTGCACGGCTCGCCGGTGCTGACCGCGTCAGGTACCAAGATGGGCACACTCGAGCACGTTCTAGAGATCCCTGACCTTGACATCTTCGAAGGGATCGTGATCGGCACGCACCATGGGCTGCGGTTCGTCGCCGCCGATCAGCTTGCGCTGATCACCCGGAGCTTCATCAGGTGCAGCATCGACGATGAGCAGGCAGCCCAGCTGCCGGCGCCGGACGGACCGCCGGTGTACAAGGTGGACGCCCTGGCCGACTCGGGCCACAACCTGCACGACGTCCTCGGCCGGATGTTCGGCCGGCCGCACTGGAAGCGCGAGCACGACTAGCGGCCGCAGCGCGCCTGCCTAAGCTCCTAGGCTACGGTCACGGTCAGGGCCAGCCCCGAGCCACGGTCCTGGTCAGGATCCCGAGGGTTGCCCGCAGCGCTCCTTCCGAGATCACCGGGAAGATCCCGGCTGCCTTCCAGGCCGGATCAATGGACGACCAGTCGTAGTACGAGGTGACGAGCGTTCCATCCGCGACGGGCTCGAGCAGGTAGCCGTAGACGTGGCCGATCGGCGGGCGGATCTCGCCAAGGATCGTCCAGGCGATCTCGCGGTCAGGGACGAACGTCGCGATGCTGACCGTCACGTCATAGCGGCCCAACGGGTAGTCGTTCAGCGCCTCGCGATCCATGTGAACGACAAAGCTGTCGCCGACACCGGTCACCGGCGCGCCATCGGCGGCCATCAGCATCCCGGAACTGTCAATCGCCACATGCCCCTGCGGATCGCTCAGCAGCCGGAAGATCGTCGCCGGGTCCGCGGCGACCGTCCGCTGGACCTCCAGCCGCTCGCTCGTCATCTGCTCATCCTAACGAGCGCGGGCCAGCCGGATTGTCGCGTCAGCAACCGATCTGGCCGACCTCTGGCCGGCCGGCGCAAGTCGTCACTTGCATGTCCGTCCGGCGCAAGCGTCACCTGCCGGGCAGAGCCATCGGACCGCCCGGCACGTGACGGACGGCCCTGTCCCCTGATCGGCATCCGGCGGACAATAATGATCAACGAGACGATTGGCGTCCGCGCCGCGTCAAGGAGGACCGCGATGACCGCTGATAGGAATGGTGTCGGCGACGGGCCTGGCGTCCTGTACCACGACCGCTGGATCGAGTGCACGCCGATGCGATCCGGATCCGCGGGTACTACTTCCCGTGGGGCACCAAGCGCATCCCGTACAGCTCGATCCGATCTATCCGGCGGGTGACGATTACCGCGCTCAGGGGTCAGGGCCGGATCTGGGGCACCGCGAACCCGCGTTACTGGGCAAGCCTCGACCCGAGCCGACCGGCGAAGAGCATTGCCCTGATCCTCGACATCGGCAGCCTGGTCCGGCCCTTCATCACCCCCGATGACCCGGGCAAGGTCGAGGCCGCGATCCGCGCGCATTCCACCGCCGAAGTGGTGACCGGCGGCGACCGACGCCGGCCTATCGTCTGAGGGAGCGAACCGACACCGTGCGGATTGTGATACCGCTGCCGGATACCGACTTCGATACCACCGAAGTTGCCGTGCCGTGGCGGATTCTTACCGATCTTGGCCATTCCATCGTGTTCGCCACCGAACTGGGCGGGACGGTACCCAGCTGCGATCCGCGGCTGCTCACCGGCGTGATCTTCGGGCGGCTCGGGGCGCTGCCTGAGCCCCGCAGCTACTACGCCGAGCTGACCGACGCCAGGGAGTTCCGCTCCCCGATCAGCTGGCGAACACTGGAGCCGGCCGACTATGACGGGCTGATCCTGCCCGGCGGGCATGCCCCAGGAATGCGCCAGTACCTCGGCTCAGCCGAGCTGCGGGCTCAGGTGGCCAGGTTCTGGATCCTGGACCGGCCGGTGGCGGCGATCTGCCACGGCGTGCTGGTGCTGGCACGCAGCACCGACCCGCGTACCGGGAGCAGCGTGCTGCTGGACAAGCGGACGACCTGCCTGCCCAAGTACATGGAACGCGCCGCCTACGCCGCCACCGCCTGGCGGCTCGGCCGCTACTACCGGACCTACCCCGCCTATGTGCAGGACGAGGTGAAAGCGGCGCTGCGGTCGTCTGCACAGTTCGTGCGCGGACCGCGCGCGGTGGCCCGCGGCAGCGCCACCGACGACAGTCACGCCTTCGTGGTACGGGACGGCAGCTACCTATCGGCCCGCTGGCCTGGCGACGCGTACTTGTTCGCTCGCCGCTTCCACGACCTGCTTACTTCCGCAGGGTAACCGGGTCAGCGCAGCTTGCCGAGCCTGGTGAGGGTTTCTTCGAGCTCGGCGAGCAGGCTGGTCATCACTTCAGCCACCGGGCGGACGTCGTTCATCCGGCCGACGATCTGGCCGACAGGCATGGCTACGACCTCGGGGTTGCCCGAGTGCATCAGTCGCTGGTGCGCGTCGCTGACCAGGAGGTTCTGCAGCGGCATCGGCAGCGGCTCGGGCGCTCCCGGCTCCTCCCAGGCCCGGGTCCACTTGTTCTTCAGCAGCCTGGCCGGCTTGCCGCTGTAGATCCTGGACCGCACCGTGTCCGACGAGCTCGCGTCGAGCAGGGCGTCGCGGAGGGCAGGCAGCGGCGCCGTCATGCCGTACTCCTGCGAGGTCAGCCAGAGCGAGCCCATCCAGACCCCGACCGCGCCGAGCGCGAGTGCGGCGGCCACCTGGCGTCCGCAGCCGATGCCGCCGGCCGCCAGCACCGGAACCTGGCCGCCGACCGCGTCGACGACCTCGGGCACCAGCACCATGCTGGCGATCTCGCCGGTGTGGCCGCCGGCCTCGTAGCCCTGTGCGACCACGATGTCGACGCCGCGGTCGACGTGCCTGCGCGCATGCTCCGCCCGGCCGGCCAGCGCGGCGACCAGCATGCCCTGGTCGTGCGCGCTGGCGATCACATCTTCAGGCGGCGAGCCGAGCGCGTTGGCGATCAGCTTCACCGGATGCGCGAGCGCCACGTCGACGTGGGCCCTGGCGACCGAGTGCAGCCAGCCAAGCACTCCGTCGCGGGCCTGCTCACCGGCAGGCAGCGGCGGTACGCCGAGCCGCAGCAGCGTCTGGTCCACGAAGTCCCGGTGCCCGGCCGGGATCAGCGATGCCAGGTCGATCTGACTGCCCTCGGCCGGGACCTTGGCAGGCATGACCACGTCGACCCCGTAAGGCCGACCGCCGGTATTGGCGTCCATCCAGGTCAGCACCGCGTCAAGTTCGGCGGCGTCATTGAACCGCACGCAGCCGAGCACGCCGAGGCCGCCGGACCGGCTGATCGCCGCGGCGACGTGCTCGGACGGGGTGAAGCCGACGATCGGGTGCTCGATGCCAAGCAGGTCACAGAGCGAGGTTCGCACCGGCATCGCTCAGCTGCCCGGCTCGGCGACCGCCACCGTCGGCTCGGCGACCGCGACCGCCGGCTCGGCATCCGCCGCCGGCTGATCAGCACCGCCAGTCCCGGCAGCGGCCAGCCGCTCGTCGGCGTACCGGCGGGCCCAGCCGTAGTCGGCCTTACCGCTCGGCGTGCGCCCGATGTGATCGACTAGCCAGACGGTCCGCGGCACCTTGTATCCCGCGATCCGCTCCCGGACAACGGCCTCAAGCTCGGCCAGATCCAGGTCCACGCCATCCCGCGGTAGCACGAGCGCGGCGACTCGCTGTCCGAGCCGATCGTCAGGTATGCCGATGACCAAGGCGTCGAAGACGCCCGGGTGAGACTTGAGCGCCCCCTCGACCTCTTCGGGGAACACCTTCTCACCGCCGGTGTTCACGCAGGTGTTGCCGCGACCGAGCAGCGTGATCGTCCCGTCGACCTCGACTCTGGCCAGGTCGCCGGGGACCACGAAGCGCTCCCCGTCGACCTCGACGAACATGGCCCCGGTCCGGACTGGGTCCTTGTAGTAACCCACCGGGATGAACCCGCCCCTGGCCAGCCGACCGATCTCGCCTGGTCCGGCCCGCCGACCTGAGTCGTCGATCACCATGGTCTGTGGTCCGGGCAGCACCGATGGACCACCGTGCTGCTCGGCGCCGGCCGAGACGAAGCTGATGCCGGTGAACCCGGTCTCCGACGCGCCGATCGCGTCGGTGAAGACGACGTTCGGCAGCGCCGCCAGGCAAGCGTCCTTGACCGCCGGTGAGAACAGGGCCGCGCTTGACGAAACAGCGACCAGCGACGACGCGTCGTAGTCGCCGGACTGAAGCGCCTCGAACAGCGGCCTGGCCATCGCGTCACCGATGATGACCAGCACGTTGACCTTGTGCTGCTGCACCGCCTGCCAGACCTCGCGGGCGCCGAACCTGGGCAGCAGCACGATCGTGTCCCCGGCGAACAGGCCGGCCAGCGCCGCCCACTGAGCGTTGCCGTGGATCAGCGGTGCCGCGCAGAACTTGACCAGCCCCGTGCTGTCGCGACCGCGACGGGACTGTTCCCACTCATCGGCGAGCATCTCGCCGGTGATGAAGTCGATCCCGCCGCCGAGGGTCCGCCAGATGTCCTCGTGCCGCCACATCACACCCTTGGGATAACCAGTCGTCCCGCCGGTGTAGATCAGGTACAGGTCATCGTTGCTGCGCGGCGGGAAATCGCGGTCCGGCGACCCCGACTCCAGCGCGCGCGAGTATGCCACTCCGGGAATGGCACTGGCGTCGCTGGGTTCGTTACTGCCATCGTCGATGATTACTGCTCCGCGCAGTCCCGTGGCGTGCGGCAGCACTGCGGCGACGCGGGGGCCGAACTCCCGGTCGTAAACGAGCGCGGTCAGGTCGGCATCGGCGAGCATGTAGCGCAGTTCACTCTCGACGTACCGGTAGTTGATGTTCACCGTCATGGCGCGAAGCTTGTAGGTGGCGATCAGCGTCTCCACGGCCTCGATCGAGTTGCGCGCGTAGAGACCGACGTGGTCGGCTGGCCCGACGCCGATCCCGGCCAGGTGATGCGCAAGCCGGTTGGTGCGCTGGTCGAGCTCGGCATAGGTCACCTGGCGATCGCCGCAGGCCACGGCGATCCGGTCGGCAAAGGCATCGGCCGCGTGCTCGAAGAGATCGGCGATATTGAGTGCCATGGGTCGAAACTAGAACCTGTTACTGTCTCAGGCAACTTCAGGTTGCAGGAGATGCCAGCGTCATGACTTCGACCAGCCAGCCAGCCGATGCCGGGCAGCCCTCAATTTCGAGCCCGCCGGATCCGGCCGCGGCTCCTGACTCGCCGGGGCACCAGCCTGATCCGGCCGAACCGCCGCACGCGCTGATCGAGCGGTGCGGCCACGTACTGATCGTCACGATGAATAGGCCGCACGCCCGCAACGCCTTGAGCGGCCCGATGATGGCCCTGATGCGGCAGGCCTGGGACGAGGTCGACGCCGACCCAGGCATCCGGGTCGCGATCTTGACCGGGGCGGGCGGGGCGTTCTGCGCGGGCGCCGACCTCAAGGCGATGACCAGAGCGCACCCGGGTGACTCGTTGGGCAGCTCAGGACTCGATCTGTCGGTGATCGAGCCGCTGCTCAAGGGGCGGCGGCTGACCAAGCCGCTGATTGCGGCCGTCGAAGGCCCGGCGGTCGCGGGCGGCACCGAGATCCTGCAGGCCACGGACATCCGAGTGGCCGGGGAGAGCGCGAGGTTCGGCGTCTCGGAAGCCCGCTGGGGACTCTTCCCGCTTGGCGGGTCGGCCGTCCGGCTGGTCCGGCAGATCCCGTACACGGTCGCGGCCGACCTGCTGCTGACCGGCAGGCATATCACCGCCGCCGAGGCGCTGCGGATCGGCCTGATCGGCCACGTCGTGCCGGATGGCCAAGCGCTCGCCAAGGCGCTGGAGATCGCCGAGATGATCGCGGCGAACGGCCCGCTGGCGGTGCAGGGGATCCTGCGCACGATCCGCGAGACCGAGGGCATGAGCGAGAACGAGGCCTTCAGCGTCGAGGCCGGCATCGGCATGGAGGTCTTCAGATCCGCCGATGCCAAAGAAGGGCCGCGAGCGTTCGCCGAGAAGCGCAAGCCAGTCTTCCTGGGCCGCTAACCAAGCTCCCCCG
>Ga0116222_1000503_pt1 | contig 24621 bp, 22 predicted proteins | sample Sb_taG_12_FD_88963 | JGI IMG/M metagenome (GOLD analysis project Ga0116222, IMG submission 88963) | Peat soil microbial communities from Weissenstadt, Germany - Sb_50d_9_AC metaG | ecosystem: Environmental > Terrestrial > Soil > Wetlands > Peat | place: Germany: Weissenstadt | collected 2010-09-21
AGTCGTATTGTACATGGCCCGTGGCCGCGAGAAAGAGATGCTCGCGGACGTCGATCGTCTGGCCAGGCTGCAGCGGCACCGGGATAAACTCGCCGGGGTCGTCCTTGGAGAACGCGATGTGGCCAGGCCCTTGCGCCTGGGTCATGATCAAGGGCATGCCGGCGAGCAGACGCTTCCAACCGCCGGCCAGCGACATGGTGGTGATGTTGACTTCGGGATCTTTCCACAGCAGCACGTGATGGGCAAAGTAGACGGAATCCTCCGGCGCCAGGTTCATGTCGGCCACCGGAACGTACTTGCCTTCGATCTGGCAGAACGAGTTTCCGAACTGCAGCTTGGCCATGTCTTTTCGACCCGGCAGTTCGGCCCAACCGGACCGCGTGACCGAGCCGTGCAGATTGAGAGCCGCGCCGCAGCGGGGGCAGTTGGCTTGCGCCGCATCGATCACGGCGCCGCACCAGGAGCATTTCGTGGTAGCGGTGTGGACCACCGAAGCCGGCGGCGCATGTGGCGCCGGCGCCGCCGGCATGGGAGGCGCGGCCGGAGTGGCTGGCGCAGCCGCCACGTGCTTGACGCGGCTCCCGCAAGCCACGCAAAAACTCCCGCCATCCGTCACGCGCGCACCGCAGTTTTCACAGAACATATGTCCCCCTATTCAGTGCGATGATGCACGTACATCGATTGGATGCCCACGCGGCCCGGCCCGGTCATCCGCGCCAGGCTCATATTGGTGCCGCCGAAGAATCCGGTGCCCAACCGCTGAAACTCCACCTGCATGGTGACGGTCGAATCCTTATATAAGAAGGCCCCCGGCTCTACCATGATGCTTTCGCCGGGCCGCAGCCGGCGCTCGAAGACGTTGCCGTAACCGTGCAGGATCAGCAGGCCGGGCGCGCCGGTGGTGACGAAGCGGTCCATGTACATGCCCTGGCCGCCGAACAGGATATTGGTGAGGCCCTTGATGCGCACGAACGAGTAGCCGATCTGGTGCGAGCACAGCAGGAAGGCGTGCTCGCGCACGTCCAGCTCCATGCCGGGGTGCAGCGGCAGCACCACCAGTTCTCCCGTGGCATCGCGCGAGAAGGCGATGCGGCCGGGCCCGGTGGCCACGCTGATGATGAACGGCATCCCGGCAAACGCGCGCTTCATGCCGCCCGCCAGTTGCAGGATGGTCATGGGGACGGTTTCGTCCTTCCACAGCATCACGTGGTGCTCGAAGAAAATGGAGTCGCCCGGGCCCAGGTTGATCTCAGCCGTGGGCACGATCTCGCCTTCCACCTGGCAGGTGCTGGAGCTGAAGTGAATCTCGGTCATGTCGCGGATGCGCGGAGCCTCGCGCCAGCCCGATTCGCTGACCAGGTTGCGGATGTCGAGCGGCGCTCCGCAAGCGCCGCAGGCCAGCGCCGATTTCTCGTTCATGCTCTGGCACCACTGGCATTGGATCCGTTCCAACGATTCGCCCGCGGGGATGTGGGTGGCGTCCGTCATCGTGCTTCCTCCGAGTCCTCCCGGCTAGTTTACCAGGAGAGGGACAGACGATCGATTTCCGTCGTCTGCAAACGGAGTGTCCAACCTGTTCTCACCCCGCCAACTCCACCATCGCCTCGGCCAGCACCAGCGCGCCCGCGGCAATCGCATCCGGCGACGCATATTCATCGGGCCGATGGCTGACGCCCCCTTTGCACGGAATGAACAGCATCGCCGAGGGCGCGATCCGCGACATAAACAGCGTGTCGTGATAGGCACGGCTGACCATTCGCCGCCAAGCCAGTCCGTGCGTTTCAGAGGCGCGTGTCAGCGCATCCACCACGCGCGCATCGCATTGCGCGGGCGCGTCCTGGTTGACCACCTCCGTTCGCACCGTGACCCCACGCCGCGCTGCCACTTCCTCGCAGGCCCGCTCGATCTTCGCGAGCACGGCATCGCGCCGTGGCAGGTCGATGTCGCGCACATCCACTTCCAGGCGCACGCGGCTGGGAATGCTGTTCACCGCACCCGGAAACACGTCGCACACGCCCACGGTGCCCACGGTATCGATGGCGCCCGTGCCGCGCGCCACGGCCTCCACCGACAGCACGATCTCCGCCGCCGCGCAGAAGGCGTCGTGGCGATCCGGCATCAAAACCGCGCCGGCGTGTCCACCCTCGCCTTCGATCCACAGGCGCAAGCTCGCGGGCGCGGCAATCGCGGTGACGACGCCCAGAGGAACGCCTTCACGCTCGAGCAGCGGCCCCTGTTCGATGTGCAGCTCGACAAACGCGGCGTAGTATCCCGCGGGAAGCCGCACGCCCGCGACGTCACCATGAAAGCCGGCCTCCGCGCGCCACTCGTCGAGCGTCCGGCCCTCTTTATCGCGCAGCGTCGCCGCGTCCAGACAGCCCGCCAACAGACGGCTGCCAAAGCATCCGATGCCGAAGCGCGTGGGCTCTTCCGCACTGAAGATCACCAGCTCGATCGATCGCCGCGGGCGCCCGCCGCCGCGTTCGATCGCCCGGATGGCCTCCAGTCCGCCCAGCACTCCGACGGTTCCGTCGTATCGGCCGGCGTGCGGGATGGCGTCGATGTGCGACCCGGTCGCAACGGCTGCAAGCGACGGCTCGGTGCCAACCCATCGCGCGAACGTGTTGCCCACGGCGTCTTCGCGCACCTCAAGGCCCACCGCGGCGCACAGTCCCTTCACGTAGCGGCGGGCGTCGCGGTCCTGTTCCGAGAAGACCACGCGCGTTACCGCGGGCGCCGGCGCGTCCGAGAATTCGGCGAGCGACTCCAACTCGAACGACAGGCGATGGGTGTCGATTTCGAGCTTCATCGGTTCCAGTCTTTGTAGATGAGATATTTCGCCGGCGTCTTGCCGAGCGCGCCGAACCACTGCGGGCAATAGGGCGCCATCCAGATGAAATCGCCCGCCGTCACCGGATACCACTTCTCGCCCAGGCGGTAAATGCCGCTGCCCGCCAGCATGACGAGCCCGTGCTCCATCACGTGGATCTCCACCATGGGCAGCGAGGCGCCCGGCTGAAAGGTCATGGTATTCACCGCGAGATCGAAACCGGCGTGGCCGGGCAGCAGCACGCGCACCTGCAGATCCGGGTCATCCATCAGCGCTGCCGGCGCGACCTCGTGCTCGTCGCCGGCCAGCATCTCGGGCTGCTGCACTCCACCCACCGCGCGGTACGGCTTCTCGATCACCGACGCCCGCGCGCCCGCGGCTCCCGTAACTTGCGCGTCGCATTCCTCGGGCAGGTACGCGTAGCCATCGGCGCCCAGCGCGCGCCTGTCCACGGAAATGTCGCCTTCCAGCACGTAGACGAAGCGTTGCCCAGACGCCGGTCCGAGCTTGCCGCCCGCCGCGAATTCGGCGGTGTACCAGGTGAAGCCCGCGCCCACCGCCGGTGACACGTGCACGATGGCGGTGGCGTTTTCCATCCCCGGCCGCGGCGCGCGAACGAAAGTGTCGGGCGTCAGCAGCAGATGATCCGGCTGATAAGAGCTACGCGTGTGCCCGAGTCGGTTCAGGTTCATGGTAAATAAAACTCCCGCCACCTTGGCGTGTGATTCTGCCGTCCAAGAACACCGTCTCTCCGCAAACCACGGTACGCCGCACCACGCCGCGAAATGTCGAGCCCACGTACGGGCTCAGGCCGTGGCGTTGAAACAGCGACTCGCGCGTCACGGTGTGCTCGGCTTCGAGGTCCACCAATGCCAAATCCGCGTCGCATCCGACAGTGAGCCCGCCTTTGTCTTCGAGACCAAATCGGCGCGCGGGATTTTCCGCCGTGACCCGCGCGATCAGACAGGCCGGAAGGCCTGTCCCACTGAGCACCGCGAGCGTCGATTGGATCCCCGCGATTCCGCCCCACACGCGGAAGAAGTTTTCGTCGCGTTTCATTTCGAGGGGAGCGGGCGAATGGTCGGACCCTACGATGTCCACATCGCCGCGCAGCAGGGCCGCGCACAATGCATCGCGATCCGCAGCGGGTCGTAGCGGCGGCGCGCATTTGGCCACCGCGCCCATCCGCAGCATGTCTTCCTCGGTGAACCAGAGATAGTGCGGGCACGTCTCGATCGACACGTCCACACCGCGTGCGCGCGCCTCCAGCGCCGCGGCCACTCCGCGTCCCGAGCTGACGTGGACGATGTGCAGCTTCGCGCCCGCCTCGCCCGCCAGCAGCGCGGCCCGCTGGATCGCCTCCACCTCCGCCAGCACCGGCCGCGAATTCAGGTAGTCGCGCATGCTGCTTCCGCGCGCCTGCACCAGGTCGTGGTTCTCCGCATGCACCGCCACCGGCAATCCCAGGCGCGCCGCTTCCCGCATGCCCTCGTAAAGTGTCCGGTCGTCGCACCGCGGAAACTCCGGAAGCCCGGAATCCGCCATAAACGCCTTGAACCCGATCGCGCCGCACTCCGCCAATACAGCCAGCGCATCGCGATTTCCCGGCACCATGCCGCCCCACAGCGCGAAATCGGTGACGGAAGATCTCTGCAACGCGTCCCGTTTGTCAAGAAACTCATTAACTCCAATCGTGCACGGCGACGAATTCAGCGGCATATCGAAGAACGTCGTGCCGCCGCCCGCCGCCAGCGCCCGGCTTCCGCTGGCCGCGCCCTCCCACTCCGTGCGTCCCGGTTCGTTGAAGTGCACGTGGACGTCGATCACACCCGGAAACACAGTCAGCCCGCGCGCGTCGATCTCCTCGCCGGCGCCTGGCAACTCCGGCCCGATCGCCGAGATCCAGCCGTCCTCCACCGCGAGATCGGCGCGAACCACCCCTTCCGGTGTTACCAACGAACCGCCGCGAACGATCACGACGGCCTCCAGGTTTCCAGGAACGCCATGCCTGCCTTGAGGGCCGAAGCCACGTCTCCCGGGTTCACGCGCTCGTCCGGGTGATGGCTGATGCCCCGCGGACTGCGCAGGAACAGCATCGCCGCCGGAACCTTGCGCGCCAGGATCATGGCGTCGTGCCCCGCTCCACTCGACAGCCGATAGATCCGCCGGCGCGCCGCATTCACCGCGCTCGCCAGCACTCCGGTCATCGCCGCATCCATGGCCACGGGGCGTTGCAACGAGAGTTGCTCCCACCATCCCTTCATCTGGCGGCGCTTCGCGATCTCTTCGGCGCTCCTTTGCAAAAGCTCGATCGCCTGGTTTAGCTTCCGAGTGTCCTTATGCCGCACATCCAGGCTGGCGCGCGCCACCCCCGGAATCACGTTGACCGCGCCCGGCCGTACGTCGATCCGGCCCACCGTGGCCACCAGTTGCCCCTCGATCGCCGTCTTCTCCACCACCGCGATCCACTCGGCCGCTGCCGCCAGCGCATCCCTCCGGCTGTCCATCGGAGTGGTGCCTGCATGGCCTGCCATTCCATGGAATTCCACCACCGCCCGGGCCTGTCCCACGATCGCGTCCACCACGCCCAGCGCCAGTTGATTCTCCTCGAGCACCGGCCCCTGCTCGATGTGAAATTCCAGGTAGCCCTTGATATCTTTTCCGATCGCGGCCTTCGGAATTTCGTTCGGGTCCAGGTCGAACGCGCGAATGGCCTCCAGGATGTTGTCATCCATTACCGGGTCCCCCACCAGCGCCCGGCTCCCGATGAACGGCACGCCGAAGCGGACGCCTTCTTCGTCGGAGAACCCCACCACCTCGATGCCGTACGGCACCAGCGTGCGGTCCTTCACACCTTCCACCAGCTCGATCCCCAGCATCACCCCGAGAATGCCGTCGAACGCGCCCGCCTGCGGCACCGTGTCGAGATGTGAGCCGATCATCAGGCTGGGCCCGCTGCCCCAGACTCCTCGGATGTTGCCCACCGCGTCCACCGATACCCGCATGCCCGCCTCTGCCATCCAACGGCCGACCAGGCGATGCACCTCGCGCATGGGCGGAGAAAGAAAGGTGCGGGTGATCTTGCCCGGCTCTTCGGTACACGCAGCCAGCGTCAGGCAGCGGTGAATTACCCTTTCCGCGTCCATCAAGACCCCCGGTACGTGGTGTCCCCGTACGGCGTCACCAGCAGCGGAACGTGGTAATTTCCCGCCGGGTCTTCGATGCCGAACCGCACCACCACCTCTCCCAGGAAGGGAGTGCCCTGCGATCCAAAGTACTCTGCAACGCAGAAGACCAGCTCGTAGACCCCGGTCTGGACGGACTCGCCTGCCAGCAGCGGCTCGTCCGTTCTGCCGTCGGGGTTGGTAGCTACTGACTTCAGCAACCGCCGCGACTCGCCCTCGTACCAGTACAGCCGCACCTCCATCCCGTGCGCCGCGAGGCCGTTGGCCGTATCGAGAACGTGAGTCGAGAGCTGTCCCATTCGTTATCTCCGCAGGCTCAGTCCCAGCACGCCGTAGGGTGGCCGCGGAGCGGTATAGATGTCGCCGCCCTCGCCCGCCTTGTCCCAGGTGCGGTTGTTGGCCTCCAGGTGCACCTCGCTCACCGCCGGTATCTCCTCCAGCATCTTCGTGCCAATCTGGTAAATCACCTGCTGGATGCTGCCCGATTCGAACGAGCAAAACACCTGGTGAACCAGGCCACGCACCTGGGTCGCGATGGGCTGCGGGCAGACCCACTCCAGGTCGAGCCACATGTGCAGCGGCCGGTCGGCGGTATCGGGCAGGGTGGTGTATTCGTCGCGCACGAAGCCCGCGAACGCACTGCCGCCCAGCCTCAGCAGTTTGAATCCGCGGATGCCCGACCGCGCTTCCACCACTGCCTGCCGGGTCATTTCGATGCGGGCGAAGGCGCGGTCCGGTCCGCCCGGGACGAAGGCCACCGTGCCCACATACGGAATCTCGATCGCCTCCACCTGAATACCCTCGGTCTGCGGATAGGTGGCCATGAATTTTTCCGCCAGAAACCGGCAATACGATTCCAGGTCCGCGCCGTCAAAATTGCGCGTCTCCCACTGGATGAAATTCTTCATCGAGTCGGTGGCGATCAAGTCAGTGTTGTCACCGGTGGTGTAGGTCGGCCAGAAGGCGTCGCCGTAGAGGAGCATGGTCACATTGGCGCCGAACACGCCGTGGGGCGGACCCCCTGGTCCGCGGCCGACGCCCCCGTCGGCCCTCGCGCCGGCAACATCTCCCGCCAAGAGCGGGTCCGGGGGGACCCGCGCGGACCGGGGGGTCCGCCCCACAAGCCGGTACACGATGACGTCGGCCTTCCCGTAGTAACTCCGCTTCCATCCGCTCGCGAATTGATGCACTAACCGATCGCCTCCTCCAACCGAAACCGCGCAATCCGGTACACCTGCTCTAACGCCACGAGAAACTCGTCTTCCGGCGCGGCCTCCAACCGTCGCGCCAGGGCTTCCAGGATATCGTGCTTCGTACTACCCTTCACGGCAAACAAAAACGGGAGCCCGAACTTCTCGCGATACGCCGCATTCAACCCCCCGAGCCGCTCGAACTCCTCGGGCGTGAGGCGGTCGAGTCCCGCCCCCGCCTGTTCTCCAATGGAAGCTTCGCTCATTTTCGCACGCGCCCCCAGGTCGGGGTGCGCGCACAACAGCGCCAATTGCTCGCCGCGCGCGGCACGCTCCACCACGTCCCGCATGGCCGCGTGCAGCGCCTCCACGGAGCCAAAAGGCCGCTGCTCCCAGGCCCGGAACGCCACCCATGGCGAGTCTTCGAACACGAAACCCAGCGCATCTGCAAACTCCAGGCGCTCCAGCGAGTTGATGTCTTCAATCCGCATGCGCCTCGGATGTCACCGCGGAAAGCTCGCGCGCCGCCCGTGCCGCCTTCACCGCCCAGAAGATCCGCTCGGGCGTGGCGGGGCTATCGAGGGTGATCACACCGCCCGCGCCGAACGCGGCAATCGCGTCGCGGATAGCCTCGCGCGCCGATATAGCCAGCATCAGCGGAGGCTCGCCCACCGCCTTGCTGCCGAAGATCACGTCCGGCTCCGATGCCCGTTGCAGAAACGCCACCTCGAACACCTCCGGCATTTCCGACCACGCCGGCAGCTTGTAAGTGGACGCCCCGTTCGTGGCCACGCGCCCCTCGGCATCCCACAGCAACTCTTCGATCGTCAGCCAACCCAGCCCCTGCACGTACCCGCCTTCGATCTGTCCGCGGTCGATCGCGGGCGATACCGAATCGCCGACATCTTCGAGAATGTCCACGCGCAGCACGCGATGGTCGCCGGTGAATCCGTCCACTTCCGCCTCGGCCACGGCCGCGCCGTATGCGAAATAATGGAACGGTCTTCCCTGCCCCGTCTTCTGGTCGAAGTGGATGCCGGGCGTGCGGTAGTAGCCCTGCGCGAAGAGTGGGAGGCGCTGGCGATAGGCCGCCTCCACCACCTGTGCGAACGCGTAGCGCTGCACGGTGTCGCCCTCGGTGTGGGCCCAGCCGTCCTCGAACCGCACCGCCTCGGGCGCGCAGCCGAGCATCGCGCCGGCGATCGGCCGCAGGCGCAACGTGAGTTGCCGGCACGCATCCGCCACCGCCGCGCCATTCAAATCGGTCGACGCCGAGGCCGCACTGGCCGACGTGTTCGGCACTTTGTCGGTTCGCGTCGGCATGATCCGGACAGAGTCCAACGTCACACCCAGGCTCTCGGCCGCAATCTGCCGGATCTTGGTGTGGAGCCCCTGTCCCATCTCGGTGCCGCCGTGGTTCACCTGCACGCTGCCATCGCGATACAGCAGCACCAGTGCCCCGCCCTGATTGAAGAACGTCGCCGTGAACGAAATCCCGAACTTCACCGGCGTGACGGCCAGCCCGCGCTTGCGATACGGATCGGCCGCGTTGAACCGGGCCACCGCCTCGCGCCGCGCATGGAATCCGCTCGATTCCAGCAACTGCCGCCAGATGGTGTGGATGCGCGCCGCATCTTTCACCGGCTCCCCGTAGTGCGTGGACTGGCCTTCGCGATAGAAATTGCGCTCGCGCACGACCTCCGGCGGAAGCCCCAGCGTGCGCGCCACGCGGTCGAGGATGTCTTCGATGACCAGCATCCCCTGCGGCCCGCCAAAGCCGCGAAAGGCCGTCTGCGAGGTTTTGTGCGTACGGCAAACGAAGCCCGCAATCTCGACCGCCGGCAGGAAGTACGCGTTGTCGACGTGGAACATGGCGCGCCACATCACCGGCTCCGAGAGGTCGAGGCTCCATCCGCCGTCCGAGTACAGCGCCACCTTCAGCCACTCGAGCCGCCCGTCGTCTTCGAAGCCCGCTTCGAACCGCGCTAGAAACGGATGCCGCTTCCCGGTGAGCGCCATATCGAGCACGCGCGGCAGGCGCACGCGCACCGGACGCCCGGTCTTCCATGCGCCCAGCGCCGCGATGACCGCCCACGGATTCGCCTGCACCTCCTTGCCGCCGAAAGCGCCGCCCATGCGCAGGCACTCCACGGTCACCTGGTGGCGCGGCAGGCCAAGGACGCGCGCGACCTCGTCCTGGGTCTCGCTGGGATGCTGCGTCGAAGAATGCAAAGCGACGCCGCCCGATTCGTCGATCCACGCAATGGCGCACTGCGTCTCCAGGTAGAAATGCTCCTGTCCCCCGATCCGCAGTTCGCCCGAGAGGCAGTGGGACAGGCCGGGTGCCCTCTGGGCGTGCCTGTCTCCTCTCGCCAACCGAAACGGTCCCGAGTGAAAACTCCCTTTCTCGATGGCCTCCTCGATCGTCAAAATCGCGGGCAGCGCTTCATACTCCACCGCCGCCCGCGCCGCCCCGCGCTGTGCCGCATCCAGCGTTTCCCCCAACACCCAGGCCACCGGCTGCTGGTAATGCATCACCTCGCGCGGAAACAAAGGCTCGCCCGTCAGCGTCTCGACCACCCCCGCTTCAGCCATCGCGCCGGACACATCCATCCGCGTCACCAAGGCGTGCGCATGCGGAGCCATCACCGGCCACGCATGCAGCAATTGCGGGAAGCGTCCCACCAGGTCGTCGGTGTACAGGGCCTCGCCGGTGACGTGCCCGCGCGCGCTTTCGTGCGGAACGCTCTGCCCCGCGATCTTCACGCCGCCGCCTCCTCGCGCTGCTCCCACCAGAACTTCTCCAGCAGGCTCTGCGCCAGCGCCAGCCGGTACGCCGCCGAGCCACGATGGTCGCTGATGGGGTGGAGCGACTTCGCCAGCACCTGCTGCGCCCGCTCGACCGCGGCCTGGTTCCACCGCGCCCCAAGGATCGCCTCCTCCGCAGCCGTCGCGCGCAAAGGAACCGGCGCCACTCCGCCGTAGGCCATCCGCACGCGCCGTACGCGCCCGCCCGCATCGAGATCCAGCGCAAAGCACGCAGCCATCGTGCTGATGTCGTCCATTCTCCGCTTGGCAGCCTTGTAGAACCGCGCCATCGCAGGCAGCGGCTTCGGGATAACGATCGACACCAGCAACTCGCCCGCCTCCAGCGCCGTCTTCCGGTACCCCAGGAAAAACCGATCCAGCGGCAGCGTGCGTTCGCCATCGATCCCCGCAATCCGCACGTGCGCATCCAGTGCCAGCAGCAGCGGCGCTGCGTCCCCGATGGGCGATGCGGTCGCCAGATTCCCGCCCAGCGTCGCCCGATTGCGAATCAGCGGCGAGGCAAACAAAGGCAGCCATTCGTCCAAAAGTGGGACAGGCCTCCAGGCCTGTCCCACCTCCGACAGCGTCAATCCAGCCCCGATTTCGACTTCGTTTTCCGACTCGCGAAATCCTCTCAACTCCTCGATCCCCTCCAAACTAATCAAATACGGGTACCGCTTCAACCGCAGGTTCGCTTCCACCGCCAGATCCGTTCCGCCCGCGATCAGCCGCGCCTCGGGATGCTCGCCCATCAGCCGCCGGCAATCCGCCAGCGTCCCGGGGCGCGCAAACCCATCGCACTCCATCGGCTCGACCCTCGGCGCGGGCCGCGCGAGGCGCTCGCGAAACGCATCGTCGCCCGCCGCGCCCAGCATTCGTGCCGCATCGTGAATGGGCCGGTACCCCGTGCACCGGCACAGATTCCCGCTCATCGCGTGAACGTCGCAAGCCCCTTCGCGCCCCGGCCGATACTGCTCCGCGAACAGGCTCATCACGAAGCCAGGGGTGCAGTACCCGCACTGCGACCCGCCGCACTCCACCATCGCCTGCTGCACTTCCGTCAGAACACCGGCACGAATGCCGGTGCCACTCGCCAGCGCTTCCACCGTGTAGATTTCCTGCCCCGCCACCATGGGCAGAAACAGCAGGCAGCTATTCACCGGCAGGTACCCGTGATCCTTCACCATCACCACCGTGCACGCGCCGCATTCGCCCTCCGCGCATCCCTCCTTGGCCCCCGTGAGCCCGCGGGCGCGCACGAAATCCAGGAGAGTAGTTTGCGCGGTAAAGTCCTTTGCACGAACAGTCCGGCCGTTCAAAAGGAACTCGATTTCCATCGGCGGGTTCCCCATCGTATATTCCTGAAATTGTACAGCATTTGAGACAATTGTTTTCATCCGGAAGAGGAGGCCTCAAGAAGACAATGACGCGAATCGTCACGCTTTTGCTGTTCGCCGCCCTGGCGAGCGCCCAGAAAGTCCCCAAGGAAACCCTGGTCGAGATGGCGAAACAGAAAGCGCCGCGCCTCGAACAGGCACTGCGCGACACCTTGGGCGAAGATGCCCTGCAGAAAGGCACGGCATTCGCCGTGGACCACGCCGACTTCCTGGCCGCCATCTCCGCCACCGGCCGGCCGCTCATCCAGATCGACCAGCTCCCGCCGGTGGCCGCAACGAAGAACGGCGGCCTGTGGTTGTACCAAACCGCGCTCCGCGCCGGAACCTCGCACCGCTTCAACTGGATCCTGGATGCGCAACCCTTCGGCGGCGCCCTCAACATTCCCGCGTTCGCTCCGGACAGCTATCCGCAGCCCGGATCGCCCGAGGGCAAACTCACCGGCCCGCTGGTTCTTGAGAGCAAAATCTACCCCGACATGAAAGCCAACGTCTGGTACTACGTTCCGGCGCAGTGGGACGGCGCCACCCCGCTCCCCGTCGAGATCTGGGGCGATGGCCAGATGTACGTGCAACGGCCCGGAAATCTCCGCGTGCTGGACGCGCTCGACAACCTCACCCGGCAGAAACGCATTCCCCTCATGGTCAACATCTTCATCCAACCGGGAACCGCCGCCGGCAAGCCGCAAATGCGCTCCATCGAGTACGACACGGTGGACGACGCCTACGCGCGCTATCTCCTGGAGGAGATCCTGCCGGAGATCGGGAAAAACGTCAAGCTGCGCACGGACGGCTACAGCCGCGCCATGGTGGGCGAAAGCTCGGGCGGCATCTGCGCCTTCAACGCGGCGTTTCTCAAGCCCGGCGAGTTTTCCCGCGTGCTGAGCTGGATCGGCAGCTTTGCCGCGCTGCAGGTTTCACCCGCGCATCCGGCGGGCGGCGCCGAGTACCCGATCATGGCTCGCCGCGAGGCCAAGCGCAATATCCGGGTCTGGCTGCAGGATGGCGCGGAGGACCAGGAGAACCCGCGCGCCGGAAGCTGGCCGCTGGCCAACATTCATCTGGCCAACTCACTCAAGCTCAAGGGCTACGACTATCACTTGTCCTTCGGCTCCGGCAATCACAACCAGAACCAGGGCGCCGCCGAGTTGCCCGAATCCCTGACCTGGCTCTGGCGCGACTACGACCCGTCCAAGACCGCCCAGGAGTTTCTCCAGTACCCGGCCGAAAAGGACAAGCCCATGTGGCGCGTGGCGACGCTGAATCGGAATTAGATCGTGGGGCGGTCCCCCTGGACCGCGCGGGACGCCCTCGTCCCGCTGCCGCAACTGCGCCGGTGTGCGCCCGCCTCACGAAGTTGACAGTCCCTTTTGCCTCCGCTTCCTCAGCGATCTCAGGTTTTGACTTTGCCTCTCCGCGCTTGTCTCAGCGGCTCCGCGGCTCCGCGTCGAGCCCGTCCATCGCTCGCAGGATCATGTCCGGCCGCAAGCGGGCCAGTATGCTCTCCGTCAGGTTCACCCAGCGGACAGTGCCCTCCCGATCCACCAGGAATTCGGCCGGGCGTGCGATGTCCTGCCCACGCTCGCCCCCGTGTTCATGAAGCACACCATAGGCTCGAATCGTCTCGGCCCGCGGATCGGACAGGAACGTGAAGGTGTAGCCCTGGCTTTGACACAGCTTCCGCGACTCTTCACCGGAATCGACGCTGATGCCGACGATTTCGGTGTCGCGCGCGCGAAACTCCGCCAGCCGACGCTCGAAACTCCGCAACTCGGAGTTGCACAGCGGTCACCAATAACCGCGGTAGAAAATCAGCACTACGAAACGATTCCCCTGGCGCAATTGAGAGAGCGTCACCGAATTGCCATCGAGCCCCGTGAGCGTGAACTCCGGCGCGCGCTGACCCACCCGCGGCGCGGTCTCCGCCCTCGGGATGTTCCGGGCTAACCAGAAAACACCGAAGCAGAACAGCCCGAAGACCGCGAGACTCAACACGCCGAAAATGACGCCGCTGATCTTGCCGCGATATCTTTCCGGCTGGGCGAACGCCCGGTACAGGCCGATCGCCAGCAAGCACCCGGCCGCCAGAAAGAGCACCAGGTTGGCCCATGGAAAATCGCGTGTGACCGGGAACTTGACGAAAAACGGAACGTAGCTGAAGGCGGCCAGCAGGGCGGTGGCGAAGCCTACCCATAAGGGCCAATTCCGGCTGCGTCTCGTCACGGTCTCCACTGCTCGATTGTATCCCGTTTGAGATGCGGAACTTCTGTTGCGATTTCGCACGAAACCTCTTAACGTTAAAGTAGATTTCCTGGGAGTTCAAGAAATGCTTCGCCGCTGTAACATCGCTTTCTGCCTGATGCTCACTCTCTTCGCCTGGGCGCCCATCCCCGCCGCTGCCCAGACGGCCTTCGGACGCATCTCCGGCACCGTGCTGGATTCGAGCGGGGCCGCGGTGCCCGGCGCCAAAGTCGTGCTGCGGGACGTCGACACCCAAGCCGCCCGCGCCGTGACCACGGATGCTAACGGCTTCTACGTCGCCGATGACCTCGCCATCGGTCCTTATGTAGTGGAGGTCGATCAGCCCGGGTTCAAGCGGGCCAGCCAAAGCGGCCTCCAACTGGAGGCCGATGGACGCATCACCGCCGATTTCAAGCTTCAGGTCGGCGACACCTCGCAAAGCGTGGATGTGGTCGCCACCAGCACCGACTCGCTCAATATCGTCTCCGGCGAAGTCGCCCACGTCATCGATAAAGAGCAGGTCGATAACCTGGCGCTGAACGGCCGGAATTACATGGAGTTGCTGACGCTGGTTCCCGGCGCCATCATGACCAACCCGGACGAGTTCAGCATCAATACCAGCCTCAGCGCCACCCAGCAGGTGGTGAACGGGCACCGCAGCAACCAGAACAACATGACGGTGGACGGATTGGGCAACCTGGACAACGGCTCCAATGGCAGCCTGATCAACAACATCAGCCCGGACTTCATGCAGGAGGTCAAGATTCAGACCTCGAATTTCTCGGCGGACTACGGCCGGTCCGCCGGCGTGTCCTTCGGCCTGCTGACCAAGAACGGCACCAACAGCTTCCACGGCAGCCTGTTCGAGTACTTCCGCAACGACGTGCTGGATGCGCGCAACTTCTTCTCGCCAGACCTTCAGGAACTGCGCTTCAACGATTTCGGCTACAGCCTGGGCGGCCCCATCAAGCGCAACAAGCTGTTTTTCTTCGCCGGCGAGGAATGGAAGCGTCTGCGCCAGCAAACCGCGGGCACGCGCGTGACCCTGCCCAGCACCGGCGAATTGCAAGGCATCTTTCCCAGCAATCACGTCATCGATTATCCGGGCACCAAGACGCCGTTCCCGAGCAACACCATCCCGCAGTCCATGATCACGCCGGACGGCATGGCCATCGCGCACGTTTACACGGGCCTGATCCCGCTGGCCGCGGTCTTTGCCAATACCGGCAATTCCAACGACGCCACCTTCCAGAATCCCAACCCGCTCGACTACCGCGAAGACATCGCCCGCATCGACTACCGCGTCAACGACCGGCACTCGATGTTCTTCCGCTGGGTGGACGACAACAATTCCATCTACACCGCGACCGGCGCCGGCGGGTCGCTGCCCGTCAGTCCCGAAATCCGGGACCGCCCCGCGCGGAGCGCACAGATTTCCGAAACCTGGGTGGTGTCTCCGACCATCGTCAACCAGGCCCGGGGCGGCGCCAGTTGGGACTCGCAGCACTACCTGAACCAGGGCGATACGTGGGAGCGCAGCACCAACGGCTTTGTGTTCCAACGCGTCTTCAATTCGGCGGGAGCCTATGCCAACGGCATTCCCGACATGTCCATCACCAGCTTCACCGGCTGGAGCGGCCCGGAACACACCCTCACTTCTCCCACCACGCAGATCGAGATGGCCGACTCGGCGACGATTGTCCATGGCCAGCACACCATCCGCGCGGGTGTGATGGTCATTCGCAACCGCAAGGACCAGAACGGCCGGTCGGCCTACGACGGGAACATCAGCTTCAACAACAGCGGCAATCCCAACACCACCGGATACGCCATGGCCGATTCGCTCCTCGGCAATTTCTACAGCTACACCGAAGCCGCGTACGATCCCATGGGGAAGTACCGCTACACCGAACCGGCCGCTTTCATCGACGAGTCCTGGAAGGCCACCCGCAGGCTCACCCTCAATTTCGGACTCCGCTACGAATACATGATGGCCATGTACTCCACGGTGAATAATCTCGCGGAGTTCGTGCCGTCGCTCTACAACCCCGCGCAGGCGGTGAGGATCGATTCCACGGGGAACATCATTCCGGGGAGCGGCAACATCTATGACGGGCTGGTGCGGGTGGCCAACGGAATCAACCCCAGCCAGGCATACCTGGTGCCGAACGCCAACGATCCGGCCGTGAACGCCGTTCCCTCGGGCGCGCCGCGCGGCATGTACCCCAGCCAGGGCACCTGGTCGCCGCGCCTGGGCTTCGCTTACGCCCTGGGCCAGAAGACCACGATCCGCGGCGGCTACGGCATCTTCTATGACCGCATCCAGGGCAACCCCACGTTCTACACGCTCAACAACCCTCCGTATGTGGGGTCGGCCCAATATCAGTACGGCAACCTCTCCAACATTACGGGCGGCGCCGGGGTGATTCCGCCGTGGGGCACGATTCAGACCATCGATCCCGGGCTCAAGATTCCCAACTCGCAGCAGTTCAGCCTGACCATCCAACGCGAATTGCCGCTGCGCCTGTTTGCGGAGGTGAGTTACGTGGGCAGCCTGGGACGGCACCTGCTGGACGAGCCCGATATCAACCAGCCGTCGTTTGCCCTGATGGCTTCGGTGCCGTCGACCACGTCGGAGAACAGCATCCGTCCCTACGTCGGGTATTCGGCGATTCAGCAGTTCGAGAGCCGGGCCACCAACAACTACCACTCGGTGCAGGCGCTGCTCACCCGGCGGGTGGGGCGGGTGATGTTCACCGCGGCGTACACCTTCTCCAAGAACCTGGGCGATTCCAACAGCGATACCAGTAACAACTACAACTTCTTCAATGTCCGCAGCTACTACGGTCCGACGGATTTCGACATCCGGCAGGTATTGGTCGGAACGTTCATCTGGAACCTGCCGGCGCTGAGGGGCCAGAGCCGGTTCCTGCGCCGGCCCTTTGGCGAGTGGCAACTGAGCGGCGTGATCCACGTGCAGACGGGCTTCTACCAGACCGTCACCGGAGCGGCGGCGATCATTACCGGCCGCATGGCCGACTACGTGGGCGGCGACTGGCTGCTGCCCAACGCGGGACCCAACGGCTGGTACAACAAGGCCGCTTTCGCCAAGGCGCCGCAGGGGCGGTGGGGCACGTCGGGCGCGGGCAATATCGAGGGGCCCGGCATGCAGATCTACGACCTGTCGCTGACGAAGTTCTTCACCGTCAACGAACGCCGGAGTATTACGCTGCGGTTCCGGGCGGACTTCATCAACGCGTTGAACTGCGTGAATTTCGAGAATCCGAATACCGACATTTCCAGCAGCAGTTTCGGCACGATCTCGTCGGCCTACCCGCCGCGCAACATACAATTGGGCGTGAAGCTGCAGTTCTGACAAAAGCAAAAACCGCTCAAAATGAGCGGTCAGTTTTCTTTCGAATCAACAACTTACAAGGAAGACCGCTCAAAAAGGAGCGGTTGGCGTTCGTTCCGCGAGAATGCCGCCGCGAGGGCCGAGTGAGTAAGTGGTGCTTTAGGCATTCAACTGCGGTAAGCTATATCCGACAGACCAAGGAGCATCTTATGCGTTGGTTCCTTCTCAGCCTACTAAGTGCCGGGCTGCTTCACGCCGAATGCACCTCGCCGGGCAAGGAGCGTTGGCCCATCAAGACCAGTGTCGTGGCGAGTCCGAACTTCGCCCAAACAAAGACAGTAACCCTGGCCGATATCACGAAGCTGGGAAATCCGCCCGGCGCCAAGAACAACGACAAGAATTATCAGAGCGCGCGCATCCCGGCGTTCGAGAACAGCCTGGGTGTGAAGGAAGGCGATTTCCTCACGGTTCGCGGATATCTGTACCTGGTGGCGACCGAAGACAACGATTGCGAGTACCACATACAACTTACTGATCAGCCGCGGACCACCACGGACAAGCCCACGCCCAGCGACTTATGCGTGATTGTGGAGGTGGCCCGCCCGGACAGCTTCCAGGACCCCGAACTGCAGAAACGCGCGCAGGCAGTGAGAGACCTCATCAAGACCAAGTTGACGGCCAACCAGGAACCGGGCCCGTCGGGCAACATCATGCAGCACGCCGTCTACGTGCAGGTGACCGGCCAGTTGTTCTTCGACGATGCCCATTTGAAGAGCGACGGCACCCCCGAGCCGCGCGGCAAGCGCGACATGAAATCCAACACTCTCTGGGAACTGCATCCGATCTACGATTTCCAATTCGCGCAGCCGTGATCCAAACCAGACAAGCGGCCCTGTGTATTTTCCAGCGCAAAGGCATGTTCCTCGTTGCGGAAATCAACGACCCGTGTACCGGCGCTCGTCTTCATCGTCCGCCCGGCGGCGGCATTGAGGAAGGCGAGAGCCCGGAACAGGCTGTAAGGCGCGAGTTGAACGAAGAACTGGGCATTGTGTTGAAACAGGTGCGCAGCCTGGGTGCCATCGATCACATCTGGCACTGGAAGGGCCGTGAGGTTCGCGAGCGCGCCTGGATTTTCCTGGCAGACCCAGCGGATCACCGACTGAGCCGGGGCAAAACGCCCGAGCTGACCGAGCCCAATGGCGAGCGTCACAGGACGCTGTGGCGGGCGTTGGACGACCCATCGGGAACACTTCCGCCATTGTGTCCGTCCACCTTGCCGGACTTGCTGCGGCCGATCTTTCGCTGATGCTAAACCCGCCGCGCAGCCTCAATACTTCGGCACGCTCGGATCCACCTTGTCGCTCCACGCCAGAATTCCGCCCACCATGTTCCGCACGCGCTTGAACCCCGCCTGGCGCAGCACGCCGCAGGCCTTCGCGCTGCGCATGCCGCTGCGGCAGTGGATCACGATATCCGCCTCCGGATCGAACTCGCCCACGTGCTTGGGAAACTCTCCGAGCGGAATCAGCTTCGCGCCGGGAATATTGCAGATCTTGTATTCGTGCGGCTCGCGCACGTCGATCAGCACGAAGTTGTCGCCGCGATCCATCTTCTGCTTCACTTCGGTGACGTCGATTTCGCCTTCGTTCATTTTGGCCTCCTGAACGGGCGGAGCGCTGGGCACTCCGCAGAATTGCTGATAATCGATGAGTTTCGTGACCGTGGGATGCGCCCCGCACACCGGGCACTCGGGATTCTTGCGCAGCTTCAGCTCGCGGAACCGCATGCCCAGCGCGTCGTAAAGCAGCAGCCGCCCCACCAGCGGCTCGCCGATTCCGAGAATCAGCTTCACCGTCTCGGTCGCCTGGATCAGCCCGATGGTGCCCGGCAGAATACCCAGCACGCCGCCCTCGGCGCAGCTCGGCACCAGGCCCGGGGGTGGCGGCTCGGGATAGAGGCAGCGGTAGCACGGTCCGCCTTCGTAGGCGAACACCGTGGCCTGCCCTTCGAACCGGAAGATCGACCCGTAGACGTTGGGCTTGCCCAGCAGCACGCAGGCATCGTTGACCAGGTAGCGCGTGGGGAAGTTGTCGGTGCCGTCGACCACGATGTCGTAGTCCTTCAGGATCTCGAGCGCGTTCTCGCTCGTGAGCGCCGTCTCGTGCTTGGTGATGGCCACGTGCGGGTTGATGCCCTGCATCTTGGCCGCGGCGGAATCCAGCTTCTTCTTGCCCACGTCCGCGGTGGAATGGATCACCTGGCGCTGCAAATTGGTGAAATCGACCACGTCGAAATCCACGATCCCGATGCGCCCGATGCCCGCAGCCGCCAGGTACAGGCCCAACGGCGCACCGAGGCCGCCGGCGCCCACCAGCAGCACCTTGGCGGCCTTGAGCTTCTTCTGGCCTTCGATCCCCACTTCGGGAATAATCAGGTGCCGGCTGTAGCGCAGGATCTCGTCGTTGGAGAGGGTCACTTCTTCCGGCGGCGCCGTCACGGAAAGCGCCGACCCTCCGGCGATCGAAGGCACCAGCGAGATGGTGTCGCCCTCCGCCGCCGGCGTGGCGTCCTTGGTGAGGTAACGAATGTCTTCGTCATTCAGATACACGTTGACGAAGCTGCGGACCTTGCCCTCGTCGTTGAAAATCTGCTTGCGCAGGTCGGGATATTGGGCGGTGAGTGCGGTGAGCACCTCTCCGACGGTCGTGCCGGGCACCGTTACCGAATCCTGCTTCGCGGTGAATTGCCGCAGGGGTGTGGGAATGATGACCTTTGCCATATCAGTAGATCAGCTCCTCTTTGGCCGCCTCGGTCTGTTCGGCGTTCGGCAGCCAACTGTTGGCGTGGTGAAAATCGCCCTTTTGAATGGATAGCACAACGAACGAATACCACGGACAGGAATTCCGCAAATCGGTCGCGGAAAAATAGGCGTCGCAATCGGGATGCGAGTGGTAGATGCCGATGAGGTCCATGCTGCGCTCGCGCGCGGCCTTGTCCGCCGCCAGCAGATCCTGGGGACGCAACTCGTAGCGCGCGGCCTGTGCGCCTTCGAAGGCGTTCTCGAGCCGCATCGCCACCCGCACCATCTTGGCCCCGTCATCGATGGATCCGATCATCGCGCCGCAACATTCGTTGGGGTAAACCTCGCGGGCGTGCGCCACCATTCCCGCCCAGGCCTCGGGTTCGATCCGGATCATTACTCGTCCCAGAAGTGTTCGCTCAGGTACTTTTCGGCGCTGTCGCAAAGCACGGTCACGATCATCGCGGATTCGCCGCGCGCCGCCAGATCCTTCGCCAGCAGCGTGGCCGCGTGCACGTTGCACCCCGAGGAAATTCCCACCAGCAGCCCCTCTTCCTTGGCCAGCCGCCGCACCATGCGGTACGCGTCTTCGGTTTCGATCCAGAGATTGTCGTCGGCCAACTGGTCGTCGTAGAAGCCCGGCCGGATGGCGGTCGGCATGTGCTTCAGCCCCTCGAGACCGTGGAACCCGCTCGATGGTTGCGCCGAGACGCAGCGCACGTCCGGCAGGTCGCGCCTGAGCCGGCGGGTAATGCCGGTGAACGTGCCGCTGGTGCCCATGGCCGACACGAAGTGCGTGATCCGCCCGCCGGTCTGCTTGATGATCTCGGGGCCCGTGTGCTCGAAGTGCGCCTTCCAGTTAGCCGGATTGTTGTACTGATCGGGATAGAAATAAAGGTCCGGATCGGCCATGTAAATCTGGCGGACCATGCGGATGGCGCCATCCGAGCCTTCGTTGGGATCGCTGAACAGCATCTCCGCTCCGTAGGCCTTGAGGATGCGCTTGCGTTCGGGTGAAGCGTTGCCGGGCAGCACGAGTTTCACTTTATATCCGCGATTCGCGCCGATCATCGCGTAGGCGATTCCGGTGTTGCCGCTGGTGGAGTCGAGGATGATGCGGTTGTGATTCAGCTTGCCGGAGCGCTCGCCATCCAGCACCATGTTCAGGGCGGCCCGATCCTTCACCGACCCGCCGGGGTTGAAGTACTCGGCCTTGGCACAGATCTCGATCTCCGGATACTCGGCGGAAATCGTTTCCAGGCGTACCAGCGGCGTGTTGCCGATGGTGGCGAGCAGCGGTTCGGCCTCGGTGCGCGCCAGATGCGGAATGGGGAGGACTTGTGCCATAACCACCTTTTGGATTCATTTGGTCCCAGTCAGGATGCGAATATCGCATGTTTCTGCAACCAAAGGAATTATGGGACCTCTCGGCCCTAGGCCATTGTACCATCACCCCAATCCCTATGTGGGACAGGCATTTTGGCCGGCTGCGCGACATGAATGTGGGACATGAATGGGCAAGGAGTCCCGGCTCCATCGTGAGAGCCGTGTGGCGCTGTGGTAAGCCCTTCTGCCACTGTGCGCAGCCGGACGATCCCGGTCACGGCCCCAACTTGCGCCTGACCTGGGTTTCTCGCCGAGTGACCTGACTACCCACATTCATGTCGCGCACCCGACAGGCTTCACCGCGGCTCCAGGATACTGCCCCAAATCACCTGGTACGCCTCCAACTGGTCGTACAGGTCCTTGCCCGCCCGCACGAAGACCCGCATGTTCAGCTTGAGATTCCCCGCTTCCACGATTTCGCCGTTCTCCACGTAGCGCGTGTCCTTGCGCAGCAGCAGCGACTGCTCCCCGCCCTCGCGCGTGTGCAGCACGATCCGCTCGCCGGTCACGCGGAACACCACGCCCGAAAACGTGAGATTGCCCGTGGGCGTGCCATCGATGGCCGGCCGCGCGGGCCGCAGACGAGCCGCCGACGAGGGCCGCGCCGGCCTCGGCTCCGGCAGCACATGGATGGTCCGCGCGTAACGCAATACCAATCCGGAGACGATGTCGGAAACCACTTCCACCTTTTCACCCGGTTCCAGGCGCTTGACGTCGATCATCTGGTCGTCCCGCTCCACGTAGGTCTTGCGGTCGAACTGGTAGCGGTACACCTGGTTGTCGGGCGCGCGCACGCTGAATTCGCCCGACGGGCTCTCCGTGTCGCGCTCCAGCAGGACTCCGCGCACCAGGGCCGGCGCCGGCGGCGGCGGCGTCTGCGCCGGCATCTGCGCCATAGGGACACACGCCCATATTGCCAGCAGCCAAATGGTCCGCATCTATGCTACACAGTACCACGGTGGGGTCCGCATCTATGCTACACAGTACCACGGTGGGGTCCGCATCTATGCTACACAGTACCACGGTGGGGCAGGCGGGGTACCCTCTGGGCCCGCCTGCCAACCCCGCTCGCCCGATTTGCTATCGTGAAGAACTGCGCACATCGCTCCTCGTGGCCGCCCTCAGCGTCCTGGCCGTGCTCGCCTGGCAGGCGCTTGCCGTCCATTACAACTATGCCGGCAACTGGACCGGGCTCTACTGCATCGGCGACCGCTTCCCGCAGCCGCCAGACCTCGCGGAGCGCCTCTGGCTCTTCAGGGACACCTACGGATACGATGGCCAGTGGTATCACCTGATCGCTCACGACCCCTGGCAGAAGCGGGGTTTCGACCGGTTCATCGATAACCCGCGGGTCCGCTATCACCGCATCCTGCTCCCCGGGCTTGCCTGGCTGCTGGCCGCCGGACAGGATCGCAACGTGGATGCGGCCTATCGCGCGCTGGTGTGGCTCTCCATCTTTCTGGGATCTTTCTGGATCGCCAGGTATGCCGGCCTTCACGGACTCACTCCGTGGCTCGGGCTGGCCTTCTTGCTGGTGCCCGCCGTGCTCGTGACCATCGACCGCCTCACGGTCGACTCAGTCCTGGCATGCTTGTGCGTGGGCTTCATCCTGTTCCTGGAGACCGCCCCCGGATGGCCTCTATACGTGGTGCTGCTGGCCGCGCCGCTCGTCCGCGATACGGGGCTCGTGCTGTTAGCCGGCTACGTCGGCACGCTCGTTCTGGAGCGGCGTTTCGGGCGTGCCGCGCTGTTCTCTACCGCTGCCTTGCCGGCGATCGTCTGGGTGGGGCTGGTCTCGACGCGCACCGCGCCCACTCAGTTGACTCTGACCAGTCTGTGGCCGCTAGCCGGTTACGCGCAGCGAATTCTGCATCCCTATCCCTACCCCCTTGCCGCGCCAATCGCCTTCGCCGCCAATCTGCTGGACTACGCGTCCTTGGCGGGCATCGGCCTGGCGATCGTGTGGGCGGTAATTCTGGTCCCCGGAAAGAAGGCCGGCGCGGTAACCATTCCGATTCTCGCCTTCGCGGCCGTCGCTGCCTTTCTCAATCTGCACGAGATCTGGGACGATGCCTACGCCTTCGGCCGGGTCCTCACGCCGCTGCTTCTCCTGCTCGCCCTTGTGGCCATTCCCAAGAGACGATGGGCCATGGCGCTGCCACTGCTGCTGGTGACTCCGCGGATACTCATGCAATTTGCTCCCCAAGCCTTGCATGTGGTCAAAGCGATGCTGGGGTAGGGCATCCCTTGGCTTGCCCGCGAACGTCCGAGCCTTTGGTACCGTTCCTCCGCGTGACGGACGCCTGCCAACTCGGTCTGGATCGGCCTGCGCGACCCAGCGCGGCGGAATTGCTGGTAGCATACTAGAATCATGAAGACGGCCGTGGAGACCGGGAAAGACCCGAGTGCGAGGCTACCGGACAGTCAGGCGGGCTCCCGCAAGAGCAGCGTTGACTTCTACATTTCAGCGGACGTCGAAACCGATGGCCCCATCCCTGGACCTTTCTCGATGCTGTCGTTCGCCCTGGTCTGCGCAGGCACCTTCAATGGGCGCGAATTTGAGCGGCCAAGGGCTTACGAAAGGACCTTCTACCGCGAACTGAAACCCATTTCCGACATGTTCGATCCCGAGGCCTTGGGCGTGAACGGCCTCGACCGCGAGAGGCTGTGTCTCGAAGGTGAAGAACCTACGCAAGCCATGACGGAGGCCGCCGAATGGGTCGATACCGTCGCCGGAAACGGCCGGCCAGTGTTGGTCGCCTACCCACTGAGTTTCGACTGGGCATGGCTCTATTGGTACTTCATCCGGTTATCGACGAAGGGCTCACCATTCAATCACTCACAGTGCTTCGATATCAAGACCGCCTTCGCCGTCAAGGCCGCCATCCCGATTGCAGAGGCGGGACGCTCCAAGATCCTTCCTTCCCTCAACTCCCGCCGGGCGCACACGCACAACGCCGTTGATGACGCAATCGAGCAGGCTGAGATCTTTGCGAACCTGTTTGAGTGGAAAGGTGTTCGTGGGCGAACTCCTTGATGGTCGCCGCGAAGCGACGAAGGCCCGCATCGCTAAGCTGCAAGAGGATCTCCAGGAGGCGGAAAGGCTCTGCGCGGGCAACGCATGCGTGTATGCTACCGGATCGTTTGCACGCGGTGAAGCGAGCCAACACAGCGATCTGGACTTGTTCATCGTCGGTCAGATGAAGGACGGCAAGAGGTCACTTCGGCGCCTCGACGAGATTCGCGTCAAGGCCGATCTTATCGAAGTTACACAACGGCACAAAATTCCGGAGTTCTCCGGCGACGGAGAATACCTGGTTCATTATACGGTCCAGCAACTGGTTAAGACGCTGGGCAAACCCGACGATGACGCTACCAACACGTTTACCGCGCGCCTGCTCTTGGTGCTCGAAAGCCGCGCGCTTCTTGGGG
>Ga0116222_1000511_pt1 | contig 24315 bp, 22 predicted proteins | sample Sb_taG_12_FD_88963 | JGI IMG/M metagenome (GOLD analysis project Ga0116222, IMG submission 88963) | Peat soil microbial communities from Weissenstadt, Germany - Sb_50d_9_AC metaG | ecosystem: Environmental > Terrestrial > Soil > Wetlands > Peat | place: Germany: Weissenstadt | collected 2010-09-21
AGTCGCGCGGATTCTCTTCACATGGAGGCTTCGGCGGCTCGCACGGTGGCGGACACGCCAGCGGTGGACATGCGAGCGGCGGACACGGTGGCGGCGGAGGTCACAGTGGCGGCGGACACGGCGGCAAGCGCTAAGTGTTCCGTATAGTCGTCACCGTTCCAGCCCAAATCGAAAGCCCCGCTCTCACAAGCGGGGCTTTCTTGCTTGGGCAATCTGGGTGGCGGCCGCTGCTATTTGTTCTGTCATTACTAGCCGTTTGCAGCCGCAACGCGGCGAGTACGCATCGAGGAACCAACTCTACAACCCGGGACGGAAAGGTTCACCGCAAGCGGCCATGACCTATTTCCCGCTGGGAGTACTACAAGAAAGCGAAATCCGTTGAGGGAAAAAAGCAATCCTCTGCGCTGAAGGGCGATCGCGACGACGAGATTAGCCGTAATCGGCCAGACGTACATAGTTCATCAAGCCCGCAACCGCGCCGGGCGAAATGCAGGGGTCTGTTGCCGGCGGGGATTCCTCCCGTGTGGCCCGACAATCCACCCGGAACACGAACCAATGGCTCCTCGATGAGCGCGAGTAACGAGGAACTCGCCAAGGGCAAGCAGTTATCGGCCCGCTTTGAATTGGCAATCAATCGAATCGCCCCATTAAGTTTCTGTACGAGAAGTTAAAGGGCAACAAGGTACCTGCAAAAGAGGTGCTTGCCGATTACCTCTCGGAAGCGCAGATCGAGGAGAACCAGAAGGCCGAGTGCATTGACACCTTCACACTGAATGCCAAGTACTTGGGTTTGTTGCGCACCATAGCTGGCTCTGAACGAATCATCCCAATTGAACAGGCCGTTGAAGAAGCTCCAGCAGGTAAAACCGCTCTGACGGGAACAAATGGGGCGGCGCAATCCCTCCCCGTGTTGGCGGGCGTGCCCGCGACAGTCGATGCTAAGGCGGCTGCGGAATCCTCGGCCGATTTCTCAAAACTCTGCTTCTACATCACACCCATCGGCGACGAAAATACTCCTGAGCGCAAACACGCGGACTTTTTCATGGAGTACATCATCAAGCCCGCTGTTAGAGGGTTCGGATTAGAAGTTGTCAGGGCCGACCAAATGGGCAAGCCCGGCATGATCGGCAAGCAGGTTATCGAGCACATCCTGAAAGCCCGGCTCGTGGTCGTTGATCTGTCCTTTCACAACCCGAACGTGTTTTACGAATTGTGTTTGCGCCACACGACGCGGCTGCCAACTGTTCAGGTTAGGCGAGCCGAAGATAAGATTCCATCCGACCTGAATCAATACCGAACGATTCCGATTGAGACTCGCGACCCATACACACCCCGACACGGTTATCTAATCAGCCGAGATCCTTCGCCAAGAACGCTCAGGATTTCGGCTGCGGGCTCCTGCTTCGCTCACGCCCGCATTGCGCCTCAAGTTTATAGACTTCCGGTTGGGACTGCACCGGCACGCTCGTAATTCACGATAATGACGCCTTTCGAGGTGACTGTGCTTTCCGTCACCTTGAATGCCGCCGGGATCGTGCCATCGGCAAACAATCGTTTTCCACCGCCCAACGTTATCGGAAATATCTTCAGCCAGAACGCATCGACCAAATCATGCTTGAGGAGCGTCTGAACGAGATTGGCGCTTCCATAAACGTGCAAATCCGGCCCTTCCTGTTGCTTAATTTTGGCGATTTTTTCCACAATATCTCCGTTTAGAAACACGGATGGCTGCCATTCGTGAGAAGTCATGGTATTCGAGGCGACGTACTTGGTCGCTGTCTTGACAGCCGGCCAAATGTCGCTGTGCTGCGGCCAGAATGGCGCCCAAATGTCGAAGGTCCTGCGCCCTAGCAACAAGTCACACGGCATATTCATCTGCTTTTTTATGGCGGTTGAAGAAACGGGGTCGGAATGCGGACTTGTCCATCCGCCATACGCGAAGCCGCCACTGGTATCTTCCTTTGGCCCACCCGGGGCTTGTATGACACCATCGAGGGAGATGAATTCAAGCACAATAATTTTTCTCATGATTGAGTTTCCTTCCACGGGTGAAGTTGCAGATTGTTCTGTCACTGTTTCAAGTAACGAAGCGCAACACATCCTGATTTAAAAGTCTTTGACTCAACAAGTTTTAATTGGCATTTCTCCGGCAGGTTGACACCTTCTAACAACCGTCTCCCTTCTCCAGCAATGATTGGCATAACGACAAAACGATATTCGTCAATCAGGCCAAGCTCCGTCAGTTGTGAAGGAACATCTACACCGCCGACCAAAATACTTTTGCCTTGTTCTTGTTTCAATTTAAGTATTTCGTCGTGAAGGTTCGTACGAACAATTCTCGTATTTTTTCCTTCGACGCTATCCAATGATCGCGAGAAGACAACAAGTTTCTTGGAGTCAAATGCTTGAGCAAATTCGTTCTCCGCTTTTGTCTCAGACTGGCTTTTTGCGATATCAGGCCAATAAGGAACCATCAATTGATAGGTTTTACGCCCAAAGACGAGCAGGTCAACATCATCTCGCAAGAGGCGCGTGTAGTATTCCATTACCCCTTCATCAGGAACGTGTTTGGTGTGGTCGCAGCAGCCATCTAGGGTAATGTTGATTGCGTAGACTACATTTCTCATTTGATCCCCTTTAAATTTTGCCGACCACCCGGCGGGTGGCGCTGGTTTTTGAAAGATCGCGCGTACCTCGACCGGCGCCCGACAGGCGACGGCAGCCTTGCGCCCCCACGCCAGTGCATCATCCAGATTAGCGGCTTCCAGCACCCAAAAACCGCCTATGTGCTCCCCGGTCTCCAGGTACGGCCCGTCGGTGATCAGAACCTTACCATCGGGCTGCGCCCGTAGCGACCTCGCGCTGCTGGCCGCGGAGACGCCAGCGGCGAACTTCCTGGCACCGGCAGCAATCATCTCGCGGTTGAGCGCGTGGATCTCGCTGATCGTCGCTTCGGTCTCGACGGACGGGTCGTAGTCGTCGGAGTGGTGAATAGCGACCAAATACTGTGTCGTGATTTCTCCTTCTCCTGTAACGGTCTTCCTCTTGTAACGGTCTTCGGGCGGGCCGGTTGCCCTGCCTTCACGAGATAGTCGAACGGTCGGACCGGAATTCGACAAATCGTCCTAGAAATTTTGGGTAGTGGTGCAGTTTGGTAGGGAAGCGAGCCAAACGCGCGATTATTGTGTCGCAAAAACGCGACACATCGCGCGGCTCGCCCAGATTCCCTCGGCAAGGTCGGGACAGGCTCTTCGCTGCGCAAAGAACGCTTGCTCAGGATGACAATTAAACTGCACCACTACCGGTCCCTAGCTCCGCTGCCATCGGGCTGCGACATCTTCCCCAAGCCCGGTTATGAACCACGAGGCGCCGATTAGTTTCCGGGTTGGCGACAACCTGTTCCGAACCGCTAGAAGCGTGCTACTCCCAGTAGCGCACTTTTCCCGGAGCCCTTAGCCCGATCTGCAATTCAGGTTTGAGATCACGCTCTGAATGGACGGCTCCTTGAAATATTCACTATGTGCGCATGTGCGTAATACACCTTGGCACCGGTGTGGAGGAACCAGTTTGCCGTCGGGCCCTTCAATATAACCCGTCGAGGCTCGTGAACATCGCCAAAATCCGATGCTTCATCTGTTTCCTTTCCAACAACCACTGGCCGCAAGAACCGGCGTTAGGCTTTCGGATTCTAGTGCTCTCTGCTGGGTTCTCGAACAAGAAAGATAATTTCATTCCCGTCGGGATCTTTTGATACCCAGCCAGCGTCCCTGCGACTCAGCGTTATGGCCAGAGCTCACAGTGAGATTCCGTTCGCGCAACGCGGTCTCGGTCGCGGCCAGATCACTAACAACAACGCCCAGGTTGTTCTGGTGGGGCTGCGTCGTATCCAGATCGACGCAGATAGGCACTCCAGCGACTTCGATTTGGAAAAATTCGTTGGGGACCTCACGGATGATCGGGGAATTCGAGTCGCTCCACATAGAATTCGCGCGAGCTAGCCAGGTTTTTCGTGTAGATCGTTACAAAGTCCAATTGCAGGATTCCCAAGCTACGCATTCGTACGCCTCAACGGCTACCTTTGCCGCGCGGACAGTAAGACCGATAACAGCTCCTACTCGGCAGCAAAATTCTCGATACCGATCCACAACTGCGCCAGGAGTCGCAGATTCTTCTTGTAAGTACGAGTGGCTGTGAACTCCCTTCCTCCCCGCACCCGGAGCACATAATCGCCCGCCGACAATGGATGGATCTCTTCAACCAATGCCGCGTTCACCAGCACAGATCGATGAATCCGCACAAACCCGTGCAGATTGAGCTTTTCCTCCATGGTCGAGATAGACTCTCGCAGCGTGTGCGAACCCGAAGTGTGCAGTAAAAAGACGTAGTTTCCTTTGGCTTCCACCGCGATAACGTCCGCCGCATCGATGAAGAGAATTCTCCCCTTGGCTCTGATCGCAATCCGCGCAGATTTCCCCATCGCAAGCGTACGTGCCGGGAGTGGCAGTAGCATTTCTTCGCACGCATCCTTAGCGACTTCCTGAATGTGCAGATTGCCGTTATCCAAGAGACCTCCATTACCCCGCATTGCTCCCATCTGACTGGGTCCACCGTTCCATTTCGTATCAGAGCGCAGTTTCAGCTTATTTCTGATCGACCTTTGCAAAGAACTTCCGTATATCGTCAAGCAGGAGATCGGGCTGTTCCAGAGCCGCAAAGTGTCCGCCCCTCGGCATCTCCGTCCTTTGTACTACGTTGTATGTCTGCGTAATCCAGCGAAACGGAGGGACAGCTACCTCCTTCGGAAAATCCGCATACGCCACAGGAGTCTCCAGGCGTGGCGTTCGCGCCGCTTCTTCCCCGGTGAGCCGATTCTCGCGATAGATTCGCATGGCGGAGCCGACCGTGTCTGTAACCCAGTAGAGGGTGACATTGGTCAAGAATGTATCGCGATCCACGGTCGTGAGAAAATCGCCGTTGTTGTCGGTAAGCAGTTGAAATTTAGCTATCATCCAAGCCAACCACCCGGCCGGGGAGTCAGTCAGGGCGTAGGCAAGAGTCTGCGGTTCACTGGCCTGGAGGAAAAAAAAGCTGCTCTCTTCTCGGGAAAAGAACAAAAAGCGTTTCCGCTCCGCATCGCTCATTTGCTTAACTGCTTCCGGGTTCGGCGGGTCTGCGGTAATAAGGTTCAAGTGAAGACCGATCACGTGCGCGGGCGCTTGGTAAGCCATGTCACGGGCTATTAACGAACCCCAGTCGCCGCCTTGGATGCCATAGCGGGAATAACCTAAACGATCCATCAGAACGACCAGGGCGTTCGCCATGCGCTCTGGGCCCCAGCGCCGAGTTGTGGTGGGTCCGGAGAATCCAAATCCAGGAAGCGAAGGAATGACGACGTCAAATGCCGGACTATGGCTGTCATTGGGATGGGTCAGCGGCCCGATCAGTGCGGAAAATTCGACGATTGAGCCGGGCCAGCCATGAATCAACATCAACGGTATTGCGTCGGGGCGTGGCGAGCGCTCATGGATAAAATAAATCTGCTGTCCATCAATTTCCGTGGTGAACTGGTCAAAGCGGTTGATCTTTGCTTCTTGTGCACGCCAGTCGTAATTGTTCTCCCAATAATCCGCCAGCTCTCGGACCTTCTTGATGTCGGCGCCGTATTCCCAAGTCGTGCCCGGAAGTTGATCGGGCCACTTGGTCTCCGCCAAACGGTGCCGAAGATCAATGAGAACGCGGTCGGGAACATGCATTTGGAACGGTTGGATTGTGGCGGGATCTGGCTTTGCCAGCACTTGCGCTTGTCCAAGCGCAGTTGAGGGGAACAAAAGCAACGCGCCCAGGAGAAGCCTCCCGTACTGCGAGACTGTCCTTTTTCCTTTCTCGACCTCCTTTTTCATGGGCACTCTCACCTTTCCACGGGCTGACATCAGTTGAGGCAGACCGGAGGTTTACATCGAATTCAGGGCTCCGTAGGGGAGCACTTGCGTTACTTGATCCTTCCCAAAGCGCAAAATAAAGAGTGCAGCTGTTTGCCGCCAACTCATGACTCTTGAGAACACACCGGTCACACTCACTCGCATTGCTACTCCGATCTGACTGGGTCCGGCGTTCCATCCGACCACCAGCCCGCGGAAATCATGAATACGTCGATTGGTTCCGGATCACCGTGGAACTGTGGATTCAGCATGACGGGCGACTTAGACAGATCTGCACCCCAAACGGCACTGTCCATGAGCGGAGTGTAAAACATCAGGTGAGCCATCCAGCTGGGGTGAGCGCCATCGTTTAGGTGCTGTTCTTTCGACATCATGTAGGACATGGCTCCAGGCTCCAGGGGTGGCAGTTCTTGTTTTATGAATGTCTTGATGCCGCCCATGATCTGAGCTTTGGATTGACCAGCCAATACCATTTCCGTTCTTTTGTAGGTCATCGGCAGGATGGAGCGGGCGGCCGGCGGATTGAAGCAGAGCGGACCTCGAAGTTTAGGGTTCCAAAAATTAACAGAAAATTCACCATCGAATGGGGACATCCACCCTCGTTCCACAAGGCATACGAAACCATTCTTTCCTTCGACTGCGGTTTCGTAGCCATGCCGTCCGAGGACCAAGATTTCGGCGTCGCGCGAGATGGCCTCCGGCGCCGCGCTACGAGCCATGGCAATCTCGGCATTTCGATCCGCCATTAGATATTGATCAAGCGGAGCCATGCTGGGATAAGGATCCTTCTTGTTTTGCCCCTGCACGTGCCCAGGCGTCACAATGGCAAAAATCAGGGCGAACATCAGAAGAGCACCTGCGGTAAATCGCCTTCGGTTCATCGTTTCTCCTAAACAGACTTGACTGTATCTTCATCGGCACTGACAAGGAACACCGGTGAGCCGGTAACGCGGCTCCCCGAGTGGGATTGGCTTGCGCGATTGCGAGCATTTACCTTGGCGGCTGATACGGCGTCACATCCCGCTACTTACTGCAGACGGAAAGGTATCTTTCCCGCCGAAATAGCACTCTATTGCCTCCACCTTCCCGTCTTTGAGCCGGAAATACTCCACATTCCGGAATGATTTACCGTTTTTCGTGTGGCAAAGATACTTCGCAAACGCCTCGTTGCCACTTGCGACCACCCGCTCCAGGTCAAACTGTCCGATAAAATTAATCTGCGTATCCCAGCAATTCGTTTTGAAAGCGCTCTTACTGATGTGGTCGTCGCCGGCCGCGCTCGAGAAGGTAAAGTTGTCGGCCAGCAGGACGTCAAATGGGCCCCAGTCTTTCTTCTCCACCTCCCAGGTCTTGTACCAACTCCGAACGATTTCTTCGGCTGTCGTGATCTGCCCCCCTCCTGCGCGCGCGCTTGCCGTCACCGAGAATGCCGCCGCTCCAACCAGTGCGCAAGCTCCCGCTTCGAGCGCCTTCCGCCGTGATACTCCGATCCTTGCCATGTCCATTCTCCTTTTTAGTCTTTTTGGTTTGTGGCCCAAACCTACAAACCGGTTGGTATGTAAACAGTGTCCATAAGAACCGATGCGATCAGACCCGCTTGCGGTTGCCCGGCGGGCGCAGGGACCGCAGCCAGTCCACGATGTTTCTGATCCCGGCTTTCATCACTCTCGGATCCTGAGCATTCTTTGCCAGCGAGCCATAGCCTTCGACCATCGCGATCAGTAAGCCAGCCGCTTCAGTGGGTTCCACGTCGCGGCAAACCCTTCCGTGGGTCTGGCCCTCTCGCAAAACGGAGGCAACGGCCTCGCGCCAGCCATCGAAGATTATCGCCAGCCGTTTCCGGAATCCCGCGTCAAGAGGAGACATTTCCTGCGCCAGATTGTTCAGCCGGCAGCCACCCCTTACATCCTCGGGCCGAACGGGTATACCTTGAACAGCGCCGATCAAAGCGTCGATAGGGTCCTTGACGCTCTGGAGAGGCCGCACCCATTTGCCGTGGACGTCGGGGGCGATGACCTCTTCGACGACGGCGTATCCCAAGGCTTGCTTGCTTTTGAAGTAGTAGTACAGTGCGCCCTTGGTGACCCCAGCTACGGCCAGAATGGTGTCCAGGCTGGCACTCTGGAAACCCGATCTGTAGATCTCGCGGGATGCCGCCTGCAGCAAGCGCTCCCGCGTGCGCTCAGGATCTCGCAGCCTGGTCGCTCTACGCTTCGGATTCTTGCGTGCTACTAACATACCAACCAGTATGTATCTTCGACTCCCCCGAGTCAATCTTGAAAAGAATCTCCGGAAATCTGGACTTTTGGAAATTCCTTTCCTGTTTGATGTAGCCCGACAGGACGCAGTGACAGTCTTAACAGACACGCAACATCAAGCGCACGATATATGCTGTGAGGACTGTCTAGTTGGCATCCCGCATTTCATAACCGCAGATCTGCTCATTGATGTAACCGATTGAAAACTCGACGACTCCGCTCCGGTTCGCTAATTGCAAACACTCAACACAGTGGAAGTGGTTAGCGACTCCATCTATTTTTCTCGGTCAGTCGCGACACTCAATCTCTTAGTCGGAGAAAACAATGAACATCCGAAGCGTGAAGTTGGCTCTGGTTCTGCTTTTGGTGGTTTGTGTGAGCAACTCTCTGCCTGCGTGGGCGCAGTCAACCTCAACCGGCACAGTCGCCGGCTCCGTAACTGATCCGACCGGCGCGGTGATGCCGGGTGCGGCTGTCACGCTAACCGATATGTCGACCAACATTGCGCGAACCGCTACCACCAACAAAGATGGGCGGTACATCTATGTGGACGTTAACCCGGGCATCTACAGCATTGCAGTCAGCAAAGCGGGATTTTCGACCACCAAGACCGAGAACCAGGAGGTAAAAGTCGGGGCCAGCCTTACGCTCAATCTGGCGTTGCAGGTGGGTGGAACGAATGTGGTGGTAGAGGTGACTGCCGTTGGCAACGAACTGCAGACCATGAATGCCACCGTAGGCAACACCATCACGAGTCTCACCTTAGACAACCTGCCGAGCCTGGGCCGCGACGTCAGCACCTTCGTCGAGTTGCAGCCCGGCGTGAGTCCGGATGGTAGCGTGGCGGGCGCGGTACTCGATCAGAGCTACTTCTCGCTGGACGGCGGCAACAACAGCAGCGACATGGACGGCAGCCAGAACGTGTACTTCACCAGCATGGCGGGCGACCCGACCGGCGGTGTGGCCACTCAGGCTAACCTGGGAGTAGCACAGGGCGGCGGGCCCACGGGCGTGCTGCCCACGCCGCAGGATAGCGTCGAGGAGTTCAAGGTAAACACCGCGGGCCAGACCGCCGATTTCAACAGTTCCGCGGGTTCCGAAGTGAAGGTGGTCACCAAGCGCGGAACCAATGCCTGGCACGGCACGGGATACGAATATTATAAAGACAACAACTGGTCATCGAACAGTTGGCAGAACGACTTCAACCATGTTCCGCTGCCCAGCTTCCATTACAGCCGCTTCGGCGCAGCGATCGGCGGCCCGCTTATCCCGAAAGAGATTCTCGGGGGCAAGACTTACTTCTTTGCCAATTACGAAGGTTTCCGTTTCCCCAACTCCGAAACCATCAATAGGCTCGTTCCCTCGCCGGCTTTGATAGCGGGAAACATAACCGACCCTACCACGGGCCAGGTTTTCAGCCTAAAAAGCGCCGATCCTCGTGGGATTGGCATCAACCCCCTTGTTCAGCAGATATGGAAGACCTACGAACCCCAGTCGAATGCGGCCTGCACGCTGAACGAATGCGACGGGGCCAACGAACTGGGCTTTACGGCCAACGTTGCCCTGCCCACTACCAGCAACTTCGCCGTGGGGCGCGTGGACCACGATTTTGGGGCCAAGTGGCACTTCATGTCGAGCTATCGTTGGAACAAGCTGACCTCTAGCAACGATAATCAGATCGACATCGGCGGCTTCTTCCCCGGCGATACCAAGGGTGTTCCGGCTTCCATATCCCAGGGTCCGCTGCAATCTCATATGTTGGTAGCGGCGCTGACCACCAACATCAGCACCAACACCACCAACGATTTCCACTATAGTTTCCTGCGTAACTGGTGGGCATACGCCCGGCACGGAGATACGCCGCAGACCGCCACGCTGGGGGGAGCCCTTGAAATTTATAGCGGCCAAACCGCCGGCGAACAGCAGGATTTGGGACCCTACAACGTAAACACGCAGAACACCCGCAACCGAATCTGGGATGGCCACGATCAGATGATTCGCGACGACATTTCCATGTTGAAAGGCAATCACCTGTTCCAGTTTGGGGGTACCTATCAGCACAATTGGGACTTTCATTCGCGCACTGATAATGGCGGCGGCATCAACTTCCAACCGGTGTATGAGTTGGGCAACGGGGACTCCGGATCGGAACTTGCGTCCAATGTATCGATTTGCAATGATCCCAATATCCCCAGATGCCCCTCCCTTACCGCGGCGGCGCTGGGCATCGTTTCCATCGCCCAGACGGTCTTCACCCGCAGTGGCTCAAATCTGATGTTGAATCCTCCCCTGACACCGGCATTCGACCAGAGCACCATCCCCTACTACAACACATATTTTAGCGACACCTGGCACATGAAACCGACGTTCACCCTGACTTACGGTTTGGGCTGGACGCTGGAGATGCCGCCGGTGGAAGCGAATGGCAAGCAGATTGAGTTGGTGGACCAGTCAGACCAGCTAATCTCGGCGGAATCCTACCTGGCGAATCGCAAGCGCGCTGCGCTGCAGGGCCAAGTCTACAATCCTGAAATCGGCTTTGCCTTGGTAGGCAATACCGAGAATGGGCGTAAGTATCCGTACAACCCATTCTACGGCTCGTTCAGCCCGCGTATGGCTGCGGCTTGGAACCCACACTTCGATGGCGATTCGCTGGCCGGGAAGATGTTCGGCCACGAAGATACCGTCATTCGCGGCGGCTACGGGCGCGTTTACGGGCGCTTGAACGGAGTGGATCTGGTGCTGGTGCCCCTGCTGGGTACGGGCCTCATGCAGCCGGTGCAGTGCGTCGGTAGTGCCTTCAGTAACGGCAAGTGCGGAAATACAGGAAACACAGCCACGCCGGCGACGGCTTTCCGCATAGGCGTGGATGGCATGACTGCCCCACTACAGCAGCCCAGTTCGACGCTGCCGCAACCGGATTTCCCTGGATACAATGCCATTTCAGCCGCTACCGCCGAGTCTCTGGATCCGAACTTCCGGCCCAACCAGGTGGACTCGTTCGACTTGACGATTCAACGCCAGTTGTCCCGTAAGGTCACATTGGAAGTGGGCTACATCGGGCGCAGAATCACCCATGAGTACCAACCCATTAACCTGAACGCGGTGCCCTACATGATGACCATGGGCGGCCAGCAATTCGCCCAGGCCTATAAGAATGTGGTGCTGCAATACTGCGGCGGCGTAACCGGTCTGGCCGGCGGCGGTTGCGCGGCCAACGCGGCGGCGGTGACCCCGCAGCCGTTCTTCGAAGCGGCGCTGAAGAACTCACCTACAGGATACTGCAAGGGGTTTAGCAGTTGCACCGCGGCTGTGGTCTTCAATGAAGGGGCTGCTTCCGGGGCGGGGAACCCCAATGCCACCGGTGCTCTCTCTAATGCTCAGGTGTGGAGCCTGTGGAGCGATTTGGACAGCGGCCCGTTCAACTTCCCGCACAGCATGATGAACACAACTACAGGACCTCTTGGACCCCAGATGACCTCAGGCGTTGCTGTCAACGCCAGCACGGGCTTCGGGAACTACAACGGCGGCTTCGCCTCCGTCAAGATGGCGGACTGGAGGGGATTGACGATGCAGACGAACTTCACCTGGTCCAAGGCCCTGGGCACGGCGGCGCTGGTCCAGGCCACCAGTGAATTCACGCCGGACGATCCCTTCAACCCCTATACGATGTACGGCCAACAGGTCTTTAACCGCAAGTTCGTCTACAACACGTTCCTTGTGTACCAGCCGCCCTTTTATAAGGGGCAGCATGGACTCGTGGGACGGGCGCTGGGCGGATGGACGTTCTCGTCGATCTTCACCACGGGCAGCGGCTCTCCGGTCGAGATGCTGACCACGACCGGAGGCGGTCAGGAATATGGCGCCGGGGATAACAGCAACTTCTTTGGCGATGAAAATGCCGTGCCGATTGGACCTGTCAAATGCTGTCACGCCTACTACAACCGGCCCTCAAGCGGGTTGCCGGTGAATATGTTCGCCAACGGCACGGCAGCGATTAACGGCTTCCGTAATCCCATTCTGGGGTTAGATAACCGGGATGGTGGCACGGGCATTGTCAGCGGCCTGGCCTATTGGAATATGGACTTCAGCATCAAGAAGAACTTCCGAGTGACGGAGGGTGTCAGTCTGGAATTCCAAGGGGTGTTCGCTAACGTTTTGAACCACAACCAGTGGTTGGATCCGATTGGCAATTCCGCCGTGGCTCTCTTCGAAGGCGCGTCCGGTTTCGGCGCTCTGAATAGCGGCTCAGCGCAGGAACAACCCGGCGGCAACCGGCAGATCGAGGTGGGCGCTCGCGTTCGCTTCTAGCTTAGAGAAGTTCGAGGCGCCACGCGGCGTGTCGCCTCGAACTAACCCAATCCGCAGCGCTTCCCCTCCGGCCGCACCAGTCAGATGCGGCCGTTATTATGCACAAACCTAGCGCGTGAAGGATCAAGTATCGAGCCTGAGGGCCCTTACATTCCCAACCACGCGGATCTGCCTCACTGGCCAGCTTCAGATTTGGAGACAACGGCGTATACCCCTGCCGCGCGAGCTTCTTTCTCAACAAAAGGATCGCTGTGAGCAGTGAAAATAATCACCGGTATAGCGGGCATGAGCTTCTTCAGCACACGGGTTTCTTCCCATCCGTTCATGACCGGCATTGAAAGGTCCGTCACAATTAAGTTAGGGCGGAGCAGTTGAGCCTTTTCGATTGCCTCCCTTCCGTTTTCAGCCTCTCCGCATACGTCAAAGTCTCCCTCGCGGGTGAAGAGTTCGCAAAGCATCCGACGAACGATCGGGTTGTCATCAACGACTAGCACCGACCTGACAGGCATACGAATCCCCACTCAAAAACCCGTTTCTAAAACCAACGGGTACGTTTTATGCTGACATTCAGATGCGCAATGACCCGCAAGTGTTGATACAGAATGGCTGCATCCCAACTTTCCGGCTCCGGAAGAGTTTCTGTCACTCGCCAAGGCGATATTCTTACGTTTCGGTGTCCGTCGTTACTAGGTAGTGTTTACACTCCCACGTTCTTCCCAGATCTAAGGCCCTGCTCTGCTGTGCTTTGCGAGTTTGGCACAGATCGTGCTCTGAACATGGAGGCGCTGCTCCGGAAAAACGACGCCAAGGCAAAGTTCTTCATATGCTTGTCCGGCGAAAATCGGAGGAGTGCCATGCCGCGAAAACCTCTAATTCTGTGTGTCGATGACGAATGGAATGGCCTCGAAGGTTGCAAGATGCTGTTTGAGGAAGCGGGGTGCAAGGTCCTGGTCGCCACCAGCGGTGCAGAGGCTTTGCAACTGTTCGCCTCCCATCCCGTCGATTTGGTGCTTCTCGACTACCACATGCTTGGAATGAATGGGGACGTCGTCGCAGAGCACATGAAAGCTGGCGTACCCGATGTTCCAATCGCTCTGCTCTCCGCAGATGATGGGCTACCCGAGAGCGCTCTGAAATGGGTAGATGCGTTTGTGTCCAAGAGCGAATCGCCCGCGAACCTGCTACAGATTGTCGAGCATTTGCTCGATTTGCGTTTTCTATTTGCTCCGCTCGATGGTTTAACCGCCGGGCGAGGAAGACGCGCGGCATAAGACTATTAAGAGCGCGCGATGCAGAACCTGCGACTACTTCCTAAAGGCAATCGAAGGACTATGGAGGTCACTATGAAAAAAGCATTCCGAAGAGTAGATCCATTACTGTGGGTATTGCTTTTGGTTTCTGCTTTGCTTCTACCCGTCCCGGTGTACGCTGAAAACGATGTGATGGGAGAGATTCAATTTGAAGGAAAATCCCAGGTCGAGAAGACTTCTGGGGTCTGGGTTGACGGAGCGTACGTTGGGTATCTGAAAGAACTCAAGGGATCGAAGAAGGTTCTTCTTCTACCAGGCAAACACGTAATTACAGTGCGCCAGGACGGTTACCAAGACTTCACAGAACGAATTCTGGTCCAGCCCGGACAGAAGGAGGTCGTTCGCGTGGCCATGGAGAAGGCCCCTACGGGACCGCTTCCTGATGTGCCGGCGACAGTGAAGATCGCGGTCAACCCCTCAAGGGCCGCAGTTTTTCTGGACGGCCTTTTCGTGGGACACGTCGGGGAGTTTGAGGGCATGGGTCGAGGGATGCTAGTGGCGCCGGGAACCCATCAGATCAGAATCGCCCTTCCGGGCTACCAAACTTTTGAGACGAACATCAACCCGCTTGCTAGTCAGAAAGTTGAAATCAAGACCGATTTGGTCAAGAATGGCGCCCCTCTGGCAGGGCCTCTAGTCCAGACGGAAACAAGTACCGCCACACCGCCGTCTGTCGTTCGTGACGCGCCTCCACAGCGTTGAAACGCAACCGGAGGCAAGGCAAATCGGCGATATTCGCGAGGACTGAGTGGAAACTGTCGTCGCTGGCGGAAGAGCGCACTTGCGCATTCGGCTTTGTTGCGCCGAACAGGCGACACTCTTTTAAAAGCAACTGCTATGGCGACTTGTGCTTCGGCGTCTTCGCTTTAAGCGTCGAGATAAGGCCCTCTGCTGCGGCGACGAGGGAGACGCGCGGCATAAGACATGAGAGCGCGATGCATTTGCCAATGACGGATAGGCGTCAGCGTATCATTGCCGCTCTAGTTGAGGTCGCAATGACCGAAGCTAACGCCAAAAGATTTTCTGCCATTGCACCCGATCTAGCCGCTCCCGAACAACAGGACGAGATGACGGCGCTAGCCAAAGGGAAAAAAACCAAAGCTGAAATGCTTAAGACAGCAAATCCGCCTGATACGAGATCACGTCTAAAGAGTTTTCTTACGTGACTCTGCGGGCGTTATCCAGGTGAGTTTGCAACTATCGAAAGCCACTCTTCTGGGCCGTTCATGACAAGATTGTCATCTGCCTCGGCTAGATCCGCCTGCTGCGGCGGATTTAGCGCCAGGATTCTTGTGTGGGGAAATTTCCCCTTCAACCACCGGACCCTCTCTTCTCGCGTTTCTCTCGGTGCTGCATGTCCGACTATGAAGAGACGGTATCTTTCGTGGTTGGCGAGAGCGCGCTGGGCATCGTCGTTGCCGAGTACAGAACTGACCTCGTACCCGCGATTCTTCAACAACTCTGCCCTGGTGATAAGCAACATCTCATTGTAGGCAATCTGAAAGATGCCGTTGCCTTCGGAGACTGGCTTCAGACCGCATGGCTGCAAACGCTTGTCTTTAGCTTCCAATAGCTAGTTGATCCGGCGAACAAGCTGGAGCAGTTTCTCACGGTCCTGCTCGACCGATGCCTGCTGGCACAGCTATAACCATTCTTCTTGGTGGTCTTTCACAACGTCCCCTTCAGGCGGCGACCAAAGAAGTGCTGACAACCGGTAGCCGGGCTGTTACAACCGTTCCGTTGCCGTTAGAATTGATTTCCAAAGTGCCGCCCAGTTGCCGGAGTCTCTCGCGCATTCCCCGGATTCCGACTCCCGGTGTACCCCCTGAGTCCATGGTATTCCGCTTCTCTTGGGGTATGCCTTTACCTTTGTCCTCCACTTCCAGGCTGACTTGACCGTCGAAACGGCTAATACGAATTCTGGCGACTGGGCTTTCCGAATGACGGTGAATGTTCGTGAGGCACTCCTGAACGATCCGGAAAATGGCGGTTTCCGAATCCTGCGGGAGACGCCCCAAATCCTCTGGGAGCTCCAAGTCGACTATGATCTTGCTGCGTTCTGTAAACCCATCTAGGTACGAACGAAGACCCGAGGCGAGCCCAACTTCATCCAGCAGTGGTGGATGCAGCAAATGAGAGATGGTGCGCAGTTCTCGCGACAGTTCCTGGACAAGACCGACGCTTTCCCGGATTGCCTTGGCAGCGCGGGGAGCGATGTTGCCGTTTTCGGACTCCACTAACGACAGGTTCATGCCCAGGGCAGCGAGTACCTGCCCAGCGCTGTCGTGCAACTCGCGCGCGATACGCCGCCTTTCCTGATCTTGCAGGTGCAGCAGGCGGCCAGAAAGGAGACGTAAACTCTCTTCCGTCCGTTTCCTCTCGCTAATGTCACGGATGGCACTCGTAACCAGCGTGCCCTCGTCCGTCTGCAACGGACTGAGGCTAATCTCCACTGGAAATTCTTGGCCATTCCGGTGCAGACCAAATAGCTCCAGGCCCGCACCCATGGAGCGCACCCGCGGTTCGCCAAAAAAACCGGTTCGGTTTCCCAGATGCCTGCGGCGAAAACGCTCCGGCACCAGCATCTCAATTTCTTGACCTAGTAACTGTTCACGTCGATAGCCGAACAACTTCTCCACCTGGGCATTAGCTAGGACAATCTTGCCCAAAGGATTCACCACAAGCATTGCGTCTGGCGCCGCCTCCAGGAGTCCCCGGAACTTCGCCTCCGCGCGCTCACGCTCACGAGCTGCTTCTGACTCGGAGCGAAGTTGTTCTTCCGCGAGAAGCCGCTTTTCCACTTCAGTGCGAGCTTGTTCTTTGCTTCTTGCGGCGGCTCGCATCACTCTCACAACCAACACATACACGACGATGGACAGGACTGCGATTGCCAACGAAGCCAGCACTGTGGCCCATTGGCCGCGGTTGGCGAGAGTCACCCGTATCGCAAGCAGCCGATCTTCCTCTTTCTCCATATCAGCTACGATATGGCGAAGCTCGTCCATCCGCTGTCTGCCAACGCCGGAAAGCATAAGCTGGCCCGCTTCCATGTCCCGGCCTTCTTTGTCTAGTTGGATAGTTTGCTGCAGAACGGTAAGCTCCTCTTGTTCGATCCGTCGAAGCCTCACGCATCCGCTGCTGCTGAGGGGCGCTGTTTTTCGTGAGACTGTCAAGTCTAGCCAGTCGGGCGTCGATCTGCGAGGTCGCTTCTTGATAAGGTTCCAAGTAGACTGGATCATCCGTGATTAGGTATCCACGCTGGCCTGTTTCTGCATCCACCACAAGGCGAAGAACGGCACTCAACTCTTCCTTCACTTCGTGGGTTGTCTGAACCTGATCGTTCAGTCTGTCATAACCAAGGGCGGCTCGGCAGGTGTACGCAACCACACCAAGCGTGAGGAACAACCCGATAGTGAGGATTAGAAGAAGACGTCGCTGCAGAGTGGCTAACACGCAGCCGCTTCCTGTTTCGGAAAGATCGCCACAGCAACGATCGGGAGGGCGTAGCCCACCCGATTGTGTTTTGAGACTACTTCCAAACGCGAGCGGTCGCTGTCCATGATCCCCACCCTTTCCATTCGGAAAACATGCGGGAAAGGACGCCGCAGTGAGACAATGATGTGATAACTAACCCCAAAAGTAAAGCGGAGTTTCGCGGAAACGTGTCTCGCGCTAGGCGGCTCGGGCCTTGGCCTTGAAGCCAACGCTGCATGACTGAGGTAGCAGGAAGCAACAAACGCAAGGCCGTCCGAGCCTCAGCCTCAAGATCACTGTGACTAGAAATCGTTGGAGATAGAGCATCTTCGCCGCGGACTGGATCTTCTTCAGATCAACCCTCGCGGTCAGCAGCCTCTCGATGAGGTGATCTTCGACGATGGCGACGGAGGCGTCATAGTCATCTTCACGAACCGAGGGTTCGATCCGAGTCGCCAAGTCGTTCCACTCCCACCCCAGCGTTGCATCCTTATTGGTCCAGCGCTTTCAATGCCCTGTGGTGTGTTAACCGATTATTGATGGCGCAAACAGGTAGTTCCATGAATGGTAGCCAACGATTCAGAAGATGTTAAGGTCGATCGAGCTTCTGGGAACCACGGTCGCTCCCATCGTCCGTAAAGAGCCCACTGCTGTCACTTCGCGTTCCTGATCGAGAACTCCAGTCCAGAACAATCGCGGCGCAACTCCTGTCTGAATCCTCCCTGTGAGTACTTCATCCAAAACAGAGTGCATCCGTGCCGTCTGTCCGTGGCGTCTATCAGAAGCGAGGAGTCCGATGGATGTTTGAGAGTATTCTTTGCCAAGTAACGGAATACGATCCTGACGTTCTAGAGTCCCTGATTGAGCTCGCAGTCGAAATTGCTCGCGAGGGTCGGGAGGGAAGGCGCATTGGCACGTTATTTACGCTCGGGGATGAGAAGGCAGTGCTCGCGAAATCCAGGCCGTTGATTTTGGATCCGTTGCTCGGGCATCCGGAGTCTTCGCGGCACGTCACCAATCTCAATCTCCGCGGAACCATCAAAGAATTGGCGCAACTCGACGGCGGGTTCGTGGTAAGTCGCGCAGGGAATTTCGTTTCCGCGTGCCGCTATCTCGATGCTGTGGTCACAGAAGTGGACGTGCCGTTGGGACTCGGCAGCCGTCACATTGCCGCCGCCAACATGAGCGCAGTTACCAAAGCCGTGGGAATTGTCGTCTCTGAGAGTTCGGTGGTGCGGCTTTTCTGTCATGGACAACTGGTCGGCGAAATCATTCCCGAGGTTTGGATGATGGATCACGCCCACCTGCGTGGTACCGTGAAAAGGGAGCAAGTCGGCGAAATGACGATTCTGACACCAAATTTGCGACCCGCCTCGATCGCGGAGTGATGACAAACCACTGATATACGGAACGGCGCGCGCGTGACATCTCTGAAGGAATTTAGATGTGAAGTCTGTGGACTGGTGACCACTAGCCCCATCCACTGGTTCGTGATTCGGTGTGGAGATTCCGAGCTTACGGTGTACCGGTGGAATTCTGAAACCGCCAACGCAGCCGGAGCCAGGCACTACTGCGGTGAAGCTCATGCCGAGGTGTACATCAGTCGTTGGTTTGACTCGGTGTGCGCGCCGCCGAAGCCAAATTTTATCTAGCGCTCGCCGATGAGTCATCAGCTTACAAAACACTGAACTGCGCGGGCCCAGCCCTTTTCGTCGATTTACTCTTTCATCGCAGCTATGGCAAGAATCGGCAGGTCTCGCGGCAGTGATGCACGTTCGGGGGGACGGGGAGTCGGATCAATAACCAATGGTGAATATGAGCAGACTGTCTAATAAAGTGGCAGTAGTGACGGGCGCGTCCAAGGGCATAGGCGCTGGGATTGCAACGGCCTTGGGAGCTGAGGGCGCGCGCGTGGCCGTGAACTATTCCTCCGACCGGGAAGGCGCCGAGCGCGTCGCTCAGGCGATCACCGACAACGGGGGTGAGGCGATCGCGATCGGGGCCGACGTGTCCAAGGCCGCAGATGTCGCGCGGTTATTCGAGGGAGTGCATTCCGCGTTCGGAAGACTGGACGTTTTGGTCAACAACGCCGGCGTATTCCGCTTCGGCGCCTTCGCGGAGATCACCAAGCAAAGCTTTCACCTCCACTACAACATCAACGTTCTCGGGGTGATTCTCACCGTGCAGGAGGCGATCAAGCGGTTCGGGGCCGACGGCGGTAGCATCATTAACCTCAGCTCTATCGTCGGCTCGCATCCGGTGCCGGGAGCTCTGCTGTACGCTTCCACGAAAGGCGCCATCGAAACACTGACCAGGGGATTGGCTCTTGAACTGGCGCCACGCAAGATCCGGGTCAACGCCATCGCTCCCGGTCATACAGAAACCGAAGGAAATGTAGCTGCGGGGACCTTTGATGGTGGTGCCGGCGCCGTTCTAGCCGCGAAGACGCCGCTCGGCCGGCTCGGACACGTCAGTGATATTGCCCCGCTCGCGGTATTCCTCGCATCAGACGAAGCAGCTTGGATCACCGGGGAGGTCATTCGGGCCGCAGGCGGCCTCGTTGTCGCCACCTGATGGCACGTGCTGATCTCGCAATAACAACGCTGCAACACAGAAAGGAGAATACGATGCAATTTCAGAGTGACTACTTCAATGCTTATCACAACCTAAAGCTGACACGAGATGACAAAGGCGTGCTGGTTGCTGAAGTCCACACCAACGGCGGGCCGTGCATTATGACCGCGCAATCTCACACGGAATTTGTCGATGGGTTCTACCGGATTTCGCAAGATCGCGCGAACAAGATCGTAATCCTTACGGGCGCCGGTGGGGAGTTCATTACTGATGTCGACTGGTCCTCCTTCGGCAACGCCGCCGATCCCGGCGTTTGGAGCCAGGTTCACGACGAAGGTGTTCAGGTGTTGGAAAACATCGCCAACATACGCGTCCCAGTCATCGCGGCAATCGAGGGACGTGCTCACGTGCATTCAGACTACGCGCTACTTGCCAGTGTAATTGTGGCGGCAGATGGCGCGACTTTCCAGGATGTGGCCCACTTCTCCCAGGGCGTTGCGCCCGGCGACGGAATTTTCACCACGTGGAGTTATCGCGCTGGAGCGGGACGAGCGGAGGCGTTCCTGCTCAATCCACAGCCGCTCACGGCGCGTACTGCACGCGAATGGGGAGTGGTTGCCGAGGTTGTGCCGAACGGTAAGGCGCTCAGTCGGGCGCGGGAATTGGCCGAGCTGTACCTGAAGGCTCCGGAGGTGACCCGCCGAAACACACGCATCCACTTCATTCAACCGTTGAAGGAGCGCATCGTGCGAGAAGTTGGCTATGGATTGTCGCTCGAGGGAGCGTCAGCGGCTGACCTGGTCAAATCAATGCAAGCCAAGAGTGAGCCTATTGCTCAGAAAGGAAAAGTTGCATGAAGCGCATTGAAAGGCGGGTGGGCCACCTCTAACGATGTTTGTGTGCAGCACTCCCACGGAGGGTGCCCCATCCTTGCGTTTTTTTTGCAAGAGCCTGCCCTGAGCTTGTCGAAGGGGTGGGTGGCGATGCTGCCCGCGCTATTTTGATTTGTTGTGGCGGCGTGATCAAACCCACTTGGCGCGGCATTTCCGACTCCCGCCCTTCGCAAAGTACGCGAAGGACAGGGCACCCCGCTGTGGTGACGCCGCCGAGATCAGAAGCTTGGGCCACTCGCCAGCCTAAACAGACCGCGCACCTGCCCACTCTTTTAAGGATTAGGTTTCATCTGATAGCGCTTTTTGCAGAAGGCTACGAAGGCTTTTCCAGGAAAGATTTCGATACCCGCTCCCACCGCGAGAAATATGCCCCACTTGAGAGCCTCTCGCCGAGATGCTTCTAGCCATCTGGATTTCATCTCTGCCGCGCTCCAAGCGGAAAGGAACGCGCCCCCCCAACAAGGATGTTGGGGTGGCGGCTTGAATGCCGCCCCTCTGAGACGAAGGAAAAGACGGAGATGCCTAGCTGGTTCCGATGTAGATGTGGGTACGATTTCGATCATTGCAGCTTGAGACTCGTGGTTGTTGAGTCCGACAAACCTGAACCGCTCCGGGAAAATTGTCTTCGCTAGAGATCGGGAAAGGTACAATGTCTGTGATTATGCGGATGATCCTGGACATCTTCGCGCAAATCTTCCGCACTCTGTGGGCGCACAAGCTGCGCTCGTTCCTCACCATGTTCGGCGTTGCCTGGGGTGTGGGATCGTTGCTGCTGCTGGTCGGTTTGGGCGAAGGATTCCGCTCGGGAAACAAGCGTGGGCTGGCCGAATTCGGAGAAAACATTATGTTCATTTTTCCCGGCCGCGCCCCCGTGGTTGCCGGCAGTATGAACTCCGCCCGCAATTACCTGCTTACCTACCAGGACTATGTGGACATCCGCGCGGAAGCTCCCCACGTTCGCAATGCTTCGCCCGTCCTCTCTCGCGATGATATGCACGCGGTGAGCGAATTCGCCAGCGCCAATGGGCAGATAGTCGGCGTGGAACCGCAATACGATGGGATCCGGTATCTTCCTATCCAGCAGGGGCGCTGGCTGAATGGCCTAGACGAAGCTCAAAGACGCAACGTCATCGTGCTCGGCGACGAACTGACGCGGAACCTCTTCTCCGGGCGACCCGCGCTGGGCGCAGCCATCCTGCTCAATGACGTAAGGTTTGAAGTGATCGGCACGGTGAAGCGTATCGGCCGGGGTGACGACAACCTTACCAACATGCGCGGTTACATTCCCTTCCAGGTGATGGCCACCTTCTTCCCGCTCAAGGGTGAAAATCATCAAAACTCCATCTCCCTCATCAACTATCAGCCGCGCGTGCCGGCGGAGCACATGCTGGCACGGAAAGAAGTGCACAAGATCATCGCCCGTAATCACGGTTTCGACTACCACGATGAAGACGCCTTCGAAAACCTGGACACGGTTGAGCAGGCCGAGATGATGGGCAAGATTTTCGACGCCATGAACATGTTCCTGGGCACGGTGGGACTGGTGACGCTGGTCCTGGGCGCCATTGGCGTCATCAACATCATGCTGGTGGCGGTCAGCGAGCGTACTCGTGAGATCGGATTGCGCAAGGCTCTGGGAGCCACCCACCGCAGCATTCTGCTCCAGTTTTTTCTGGAAGGAATTCTTCTTACCTTACTGAGCGGACTGATCGGAATGGGGCTGGCTGGCGGGCTGATGGCGTTGCTGGGTACGCAGCCATCGCCGGGGAATTTTGATCCTCCCAAGCTGGTGCCGGCGTCGGCGATGCTCGCGATCGGCTGCTTGACGCTGGCGGGCGTAGTTGCGGGACTCTATCCCGCGCGCAAGGCCGCCATGCTCCAGCCGGTGGAAGCGCTCCGGCAGGAGTAGAACCTGGAGTTTAAGACCAGGTTAAGAGGGCCAGGTTAAGCTTAAGTCGAAGGGGAGAGTCCGTGTTGAGAAAACTCTTAACGGCCATTTCGTTGCTCTCCATCGCCACGCTGGTGCGCGCGCAAGTACCGACAACACCTCCGAAGCCCACGCTGATCAAGGCCGGTCGTATTCTCGACGTGCGCACTGGAAAATACCTCGCTGGCCAAGGCATCCTGGTGGAAGACGGCAAGATAAAGGAGGTCGCTGCATTCGCCGACTTACAGGCTCATCTACCGAAGGACGCGGTCACCGTCGATCTCAGTAAGGACACTGTGCTTCCTGGGCTGATCGATTCCCACGCTCATCTGCTCATGGCCGCCTCAGCGGCGGTCAATCCGAGCAACAACATTTTGGACGCGGTCGCTGGCGCGAGCGCTTCCCAACGTGCTCTCCTTGGCGCCCGCATGGCCCGCGAGGATCTGGAGGGCGGTTTCACGACCGTTCGTAACGTAGGCCACTCCGGCGAAGATGGCGATGCGGCGCTTCGCGATGCCATCGACGCGGGCTGGGTGCCGGGACCGCGGATCCGGGCCTCCTGCCGCAAGCTCACTCCACCGGGCGGTCAGGCGGTGCGCCTCAATCCCGCGATCGCCAAGAAAATCGTCGATCTCGAGTTTTTTCCGGTGGACAGTCCAGATGAGGCACGCCGAGCCGTCCGCGAGAATCTGCTTTATGGCGCTGATTTCATCAAGGTTGTCGCCGACGATGAGCCCCGTTTTGTAACTACGGAAGAGATGAAAGCTATCGTGGAGGAGGCGCATCGTTCGAAGGTGAAGGTTGCAGTGCATGCCACGACCGAGGCCGGCATTCAAACGTCGATAGATGCAGGCGTGGACTCCATCGAGCACGGCGATGCCGTCACCGACCAAATGCTCAAACAGATGAAGGACAAAGGAATCTTTTTCGACCTAACTGAGACTTTCGCGGGTGGCCGGTTGCGGGCGCTTGCGCAGAAATCGGTTGTTCTTTCGCCAGAGTACGAGCAAGGGTTTGCGCAATATGAGGAACTTTCGAACAGAGAAGCTCCGCTTCGCGTACAGAAAGTTTTAAAGTCCGGAGTGAAGTTCGCCATCGGGTCAGACATGTGGTTCGACTATCCGGGCAAGACTCGCGGCCAGGCAACGGCGACCATGTTCGCGTCGCTGCGCGAGCTGGGAATGCCTCCGCTGGATATTATCCGTGCCGCCACATCGGACGCGGCAGAACTATTGGGTTGGCAGGATAGAATCGGCGCTATTGAAGCAGGTAAGCTCGCCGATCTTGTGGCGGTCTCCGGTGATCCTATGCAGGACATCACAGAGCTTGAGCGAGTGAAGTTCGTGATGAAGGGCGGGGTAGTGGTCAAAACCGAGATTCACTTTAAGAACTAAGGAGTTCGACCGGGGGTTAACAGGGATGTTCCGTGATTTGCTCCAGGAAGCCTACGGCGCCATGCGGCACAACCGCCGACGTACCACCCTCACAATGCTCGGCATGGCTTGGGGCATAGCCACGGTTGTGATGCTGCTGTCTTACGGCAACGGCTTCGGGCAGGCCTGCGCCAACATCTTCGCCAACTTCGGGACCAAGCTGATGATCCTGGTGCCTGGCCGCAGCTCGATGCAG
>Ga0116222_1000535_pt1 | contig 23617 bp, 25 predicted proteins | sample Sb_taG_12_FD_88963 | JGI IMG/M metagenome (GOLD analysis project Ga0116222, IMG submission 88963) | Peat soil microbial communities from Weissenstadt, Germany - Sb_50d_9_AC metaG | ecosystem: Environmental > Terrestrial > Soil > Wetlands > Peat | place: Germany: Weissenstadt | collected 2010-09-21
AGCAACGGTGCAACAGCAGCTGCGGGCCTCGGGCCTGAACGAGAGCATCGAGATCGGGCCCTATCTATCGAAGCTGTGCGACAGCCTAGCCAAGTCGATGATCGGTGATCGGCGGCCGCTCTCAGTCAGAGTGCAAGCGACCTCCGGAAGCGGAACATCCAGCGTGGCGGTGAGCCTTGGGTTGATCGTGACGGAACTCGTGATCAACGCGTTGAAGCATGCGTTCCACATCGGCGAGGCCGGTGAAATCCTGGTCAGCTATGACGCTTCTGACATTGGCTGGCGCCTTTCGGTATCGGACAATGGGTCGGGGTCGGCAGAGGCCAGCGATGAGCGGCCACCCACCGGTCTCGGCACGAGCATTGTCGAGGCGCTGGCCCGTCAACTCGATGCCAGAGTCCAGAAATCTGGCGGGCCCCAGGGGACCACCGTCTCAATTGTTGCGGGCGGGGCAGCAGGCGGCTCTTAGTTGACGTACCAGCCGAGCTCGCTTGCTGTTGCCACCGCATAGGAGCAAGCTACCCTTGCCGCCTGAGTCGGTGTTACCTAACAAACGGAGGGAATCCATGCAGCGGTTTTTGATCGGCTGTGCCGTCGGACTAGGCCTGCTGTTCGGCGCGTTTGGGCCGACACCTGCGGCGCACGCTGGAATCGATTGTAGTGAATTGTAAACGCGTTAACTAACTGCTCGGAGCGCAGGGCGGGCCAGATTGAGGGTGCAGCGGATTGATCTAGCCGATCCAGGAGTTGGAACTAGGGGCTGGTCAGCCAGTGTCCCATACTCGTCCAGAAAGAATCATCTGACTCTGATTCTGGGTGACTTACTCGCTTGGGGCCGCGCCGTGACTTTGCTAGGCCGGCCACATTGCCAGCATAGATCCAACCACTTTCTGAAGTCCCGGGGTTGGCCACCTGCACCCAACGGTGTTTGTGGGCTATAACGCTGAGTTTGGCACCCTTTGCAACCACGCTGATAACTGGCGCCGACGATGAAGGGCGTTCTCGAAGGTTGACGAAGGTCGAAGGCTGGATCCACTTTGCATTAACATCATCATTCGCGGTTTGCGCCGGACTGTTGGATGCTGATTGCCCACGATCTTCAGAGACAGCATTCGCAGCTTCTGGGCCCTCAAGCTTTGCCTCCGCGTCCTTTGACCCAAGCTCTTGGGGTGCTTCGTTGGTTTGCGTGTCTGTGAGCTTGGGTTTACGCTCGCTGTTGGAAGGCGACAGGACAAGCGCCGCGTCGGGATCGATCGTCACCCTAAGGATAGTCCCGGCGTTGGCAATGACTTCGCCATCGGGGGCGATAAGCTGGATTCCAAGTTTGGTTTCGCCACTCGCGCTATTGGGTAGAACGAGATGCAAGTCGCCGATCTCGTCGGATTTCAAATTCCATCCCGTCTCGCCATAGGGTCGCCCATTAGACAACGTGGCGCCTACTGGCAGTCCGTTTATGGCGATGCTGCTGCGGGCGGGTACTCCGTCGGTACCGTCGACCGCTATTGGGAACCAAACATCTTCGCTTGCTTTTGCTTCGAGCGTGGCAGGCGCCGTGAGGACGGGCGGAATTTTGGCCACCTGCTTCAGCTGAATATCGTCAGCCACATGGGTGCTTGCGGGATATGCCGATTTGACTGCCGGTGCCACGGGCGGCGACCAATATGTGTGGACGGCAGTTAGCCACACGAAAGCTGCGACGGTCAGGTTCGAAAGCAACGCAAGTAGGATAAGAGTCGCGATCAGCGTCCGAGTACCAGACGACAAAGCTTGCTGATCGCGGGACGCAGCAGCCGCTTGGGGGTGAGGAGCGAAGCGGTGCTCAATCTGGGCCGTTGTTAGGGGGCCAGCCTCCGGCAAAGGCTGTTTTTCTTTCGCCGTTACGCTTGTCAGGCGCTGCGTTGTCGGGCGTCTCGGCAATAGCCACTCGCCTTTTTGCGATTCCACAAAAGAGGGTGGCCCGGTCCGCTAGGACCGAAGCCGCTGTCGAGGATAGCGTTGACAAGAAACTAGAGCCTCGTCCTCTTAAGCATTGAAAAACCTAAAAACGGCAAGATAGGGGCTGCTAATTGGCGAAGCTGCCCCATCGATGGCCGATCTGCGTGCAGCGCAAACCAAAGCTCGGAACCGAGCGGTACCGGATAGGAAGCCAATACGCCACTGTTTCATCATGCAGCCACGCCTCCTACCTACATTGCTAGTACGACGCATCCAATGGAGAGGATAGCTACTCCAATCTCGTGCGCGATCATCCAGGTGGGCTCAAGTCCGATCTCTTTGGCGCTTCTTATGCACAATTTTCTTCCGCTTCAATTTAGGCGGAGCACCCGTCTTTAGGGCCGCCCAGCCCGCTCAATCCATAGCCACAGGAGGCGAGTGAAGGAGCGACGGTTCCACGACGCGTTCTCTGGCGGCGGGCCGGCGTTTGGGACCAAATCATGGATGCGTTTGCCACCGCTCATGATGCCGCATCAACCATCTTCAGGCCCGCAGAATCCCGGCTTGGCGACAAAGACACCCTTACCGGCATCGCCAAGCGCGTCAAATCCGGCGAAGTCATCCCGGGCCCTGACCTCTGAGCCGTGACGTCACTTACTGACGTTCCCAAGAGCGCCATCCGCGCAATGGCATGATGTCGGCGTCATGTGGTTTTCAGGCTCAAGCCTAAGCGATCGGCGGCGACAAGACGCACCCAAAAATGGCCGCAACGACCAATGGTGGCTATGACCCGATGGAAATTCGTGAGAGGAAGCATTCATCAGCTCTGCAGGGCTGGCCTGATCCTGTCGGAGGGGGGACCGCGTAAATATGGCCGGCGTGTGCACTCAGGGCATCGACACCGGTTTTGTGACGCTCGGTTACGTCAAGGTAGCAGTCCTCGGTGTGGTGCAGGGAATTACCGAACTGCTGCCGATCTCCTCGACTGCCCACATGCGGGTGGTGCCAGCTTTACTCGGTTGGCAGGATCCGGGCTCTGCCTTTTCCGCCGCTATGCAGCTCGCGGCGCTGGCGGCGGTCGTGAGCTATTTCTGGAACGATGTGAGAAACCTAATCAGTAGCTCCGTATATGCCATCGCGAATCGGCAGCTCGATAACCAGTATTTCCGATTGTCAGTTGGTATCGTACTCGCGACCATCCCAATCGTCATTGCAGGTTGGGCGCTGGCGGGTGTGTTGAACGAATGCAATTCGCCGCTGCGAAGTCTGAGTGTGATTGGTTGGGCCTGCGTCGCGATGGCAATCCTTCTCGCAATTGCCGAACTTTGTGCTCGCCATCAGCGCACGATCGGCAACGCATCGCTCACTGACGCAATCACCGTCGGCATTGCTCAGGCCGGCGCATTGATCCCGGGGGTTTCCCGGTCAGGTTCGACTTTGACCGCGGCCCTCGCGCTCGGCTTTAGGAGGGACGAGGCAGCTCGCTTTTCTTTCCTCGTCGGACTGCCGGCCATCGCCTTGGCCGGGTTCAAGGAATTGTGGGAACTGCATAAGGCGCAGCTCGGCGCGCACGGGTGGTCAGTCCTCGCTGTCGGGCTGGTGGTTGCCTCGGTCTCGGCCTTCTTTGCGATATGGGGATTGGTGCGGGTGCTAGAGCGATTCTCGGCCTGGCCGTTCGTCATCTACCGCGGTGTCCTTGGTGTCATTCTGCTCATCGGAGTTGCGATTGGCTGGCTGTCTTAGCCCAAATGCTTGATGGATATCACTCGCAGCACCAAGGAGATCGAAGGCGAAGAGAATGCGGTCGCGCTCCGCATCCACATCGGGGGCGATATGATGCGGGACCTGTCCAGTCGTGTGGCTGAGGCCCACCCTTTGTCGCAGGTCGCGGCGCCGAACCAGCCGGGGCGGCCCTCATACAACTCGTCCCAAAGCCAGAAGCGCACATGGTGCCGCTGGCGCGGACCGCCTCCGACGGGCTGCTCGAAGGCAAGGTCCTGCTTGCGGCCAAATAGAAAGAGGTTGCTCACCGGCGCGTCGTCGTCGGACTTGTGCAGCACGGTGTCCGCGGCGATGCGCACGCTGCTGGCCAGGGTGATCGGGTCGGCGGGGAACCAACCGGCCGTCCTCATCGCCCGCACGACTTCGCTTCGCTGCCAACCAGTCCGATATTGATCGGATCGCCCGGGTGGCCGTCCGCCGTCTGCGTGACCCGAGCCAGGTCCGCGAGCACCGGGTGGCGGCGGAAGTAAAGCGCCCACAGCCTTGGCACGATCAGGTAGGCAGCCACGACCCCTGCGAGCGCAATCAGCAATAGGAATTTCGGGTTCGTCATGTTGCCGCTGGAGCGAAGGACAAGGGCGTGGCATTCGCAGGATGGAAAGGCAGGCTACCGCTTGGTGCCGTTTCTGATCTCATGCTGATCTCATTTCGAATATCGCGACCGCGACCCCATGGCGGGCACGTCGGACCCGCCCCATGCACGGAGGGTTTGACCTTAATCTCCATCTCAACCGCATTGCCGGGGAGAGAGCCCCGTCCCGCTCGGCATTCCTCGCCATCCGCCACAATTCTCCTATTATTAGCGTGTTTCTACTGCTTCCGGTGGTCTCCCAGATCGTCTTCGGTCGAATGAACGGACGGACGCTGGCGTTAGACCGTTGCAGCCTTCGAGGTGATGATGAGCACAGAACCCCGCGATTTCGACGAAATCGAGCGCCTCCGCATCGAGCGCGGTTTCATTGAACGGCAGCAGGACCGGCTCGCCGGTCGCGGGCTCGCTTATTTGATTCTCCTCGATGGGATTGCGGCGGTTGTCATGATGGCGGCCTTCGTCTTCGGTTTTCAGACGAGCGCCGAGCCGAAGCTCGCCGCAGCCATGACGGTCTTTGGCTCTGGCGCCATTGCGGGCTTGCTGAGCTCGTTCATCGCCTATCTCAATCGGATCATCAGGACGGAGATGCCGGAGCGACCGCGCTTGCCAAATCTGTTGCGGCTTGTCGGGATCGCCGCCGCGATCGTGAGCGGGGTTGCGTTCCTCTCCGGTCTGAGCATGGTTGGAACGACCTCCACCGCAAAATCGAGCTCGCAGTCCAAGATCAGGCTCCAGAACAAGGCGTCGGCGCCAGCGGGCGGCGCCGGGGCCCAAAAAGATACCTCCCGCGTGCCGCCCGGCGACGACCCGGCGCGCTAGCCCTCGCCGTCATACGCCTGGGCAAAAGGTCAGCCTCCGTCCTATAAAGCGGTCGACTCCCGAGCCCGGGGGTGGTTAACTCTGCCACCTTGGGAGGGATCGCGCCCGAAGAAGCGCGCAAGGCGTCGCTGCCGGTGAAACCGGAGAAGCAACGCGTGCCCAGGACGGCGGTATCCTCGTTTATTTGCGATTGGCCCGTTGGTAGCGGGTCTGTTGGCGGTTGCCTATGCGTCCGTCCGCTCCCTGCTCGCGATTGCGCTCGCCCAACCAACCTGCAACTCCCACACCCAGGGGCTCCGAGCCGTAGATCCTGGCGGGGACCGAGAGGGTAGACATGACCACGACCTTCAATCCCGATGCTGCCGCCAACATGAAGCCCGAGACGTACAACCCCATGGCGCAATTCGATGCCTTCAAACTCGACACCGCCATTCCGGAGGCCATGCGAGCCTTCGCCTGTACCGCGGTTACCCAAACGCGCGAGGCCTATGAGCGCACCAAGGCCACCCTCGATGCCGGGTTGGAAGCGGTGGAGCGGTCCTACGACGCGGCGGGCCAGGCTGCGTCCGCACTCAACCGCAAGATCATCGACATCGCCCAACGCAACGTCAATTCTAGCTTCGACTTGGCCAAGAGCCTTGCCGGCGCCAAGAATTTCGCCGAGATCGTGGAATTGCAGGGGGCCTATTGGCGTAAGCAATTCGAGGTCCTCATGGCCCAAGCCGAGGAGGTCCGCGCGCTGTCGATCAACGCGACCGCCGATGTGGCCGAGCCGATCCGGCGCCACGCGACCCGTCAAGCCGAGCACGTCCAAGCCTTGTCCAAAAAGGTGACCGCCGAGGCTGCCGGAGCGATCAAGCGGCAGGCCACGCATTTGGAGCACGAGCTGCGCAAGGCGGGCTGAGCCACGCGCCATCAAACGCGCTGGCCGGCCCGGCGGATCGCCGCGCCCGAAGGGCCCGGAGGGAGCATTGGGCTCCTGGGGTCGGCGCGTCGGTTTACCCGCGACCATTGGAGCAGTCGCACACCCTAGAATGCGTATATAGTTGCCTTTAACATCTGCGGAGCCTTGCTCGCAGACGGTCTCTTGTCGTTCGTGGCTGAGTAGCGAGGGGGAAATGACCAAAGCGTTCGCTTACCTCGGCGCCGGCACACTCGCCGCGTTGGTGATCGTATCGGCGGACCCGCTTCTTTCCGAGCCCGGCCCCTACGAGACGCCTCCGTCATTTTCACCGGCTCAGGTGCTTCCGCCCGATCTGGTCCGTAGCCCCTATCACTCGATCGCGGGCCCGGTCACCGTCGACGGGTTCCTCGACCGCTACCAGATGCAGACGAAATACGGGACCTTTACCGTCCTAGGCACCGACCTGTTGCGCATGCGCGTCCGCGAAGTCGCGGCTACCGCGCATCTGGAGGAGATCAATGGGGCTGATACCTTGGTGACCTCCGCCGGGAAAACCGCTTTGAAGCCTCTGGGGACGGTGAAGGATCTCGTGACAGCACCAGGTAAGACGGTGAGCGACACGGTGCACGGTGTTGGCAACATCTTCGGTCAAGTTGATGCCGGAATTTCTGCGACGGATCCAAATCGTGAGGGAACTATTGCGTCCCTTACCGGCGGCAGCAAGGCGCGCCGGAAACTCGCCTATGATTGCGGTGTCGATCCCTACACCACCTTCGAGCCGCTGAATGCCGAGCTCAAGCGCGTGGCGAGCGCCAGCGCCATCGGCGAGACCGCGACGAATGCCGGTTTGGCCTTTGTGACGGGCGGCGCCGGTATCGCCATCAGCGTCGGCGGCACCAGCAGCGATTTGCGCGAAGCCTTGCGGGACAAGTCCGCCGCGGATTTAGAAAAAATGGGCCATGAGGAATTGGCCGCCATGGGCGTCTCCGAAGGCGCCATCGCGGCCTTCTACGCCACGCAATGGCTTACCCCCACGGACAAGGCGGTTATCGTCGAAGCCATGATGCACCTTGGCAATGCCGGTCAACGCGAGATCTTCATCGCCCGCACCGCTCAAGCGAAGACCTATGCGGAGGGCTTCGCCTATCGGCGCAAAGCCGAATTGACTGCGGCCTACCAGCAGCGGGTTGCGTCGATTCGGTCCTTCATCAATGTTGGCGGCACGCCGCTGATGCAAACCGCGGGCGGAGTCGTCGCCATTGTGCCCATGGACTATCTGTATTGGAGCCCGCAGCTGGAAGGGCTCATTTCCCACGCCGGCCCTCATGGAGAAATCTGGATCACCGGCACCGCGAGCCAGCTCGCCACGGAGAACCTGGCAAGCCGCGGCTGGACGGTCGTGCCCAAGGCGGCTGCCCGGCTCGAGCACTGACCGAGCCTTCGCCGCCAGCCTCAGTTTTTCGAGATGGCGACGCCCCAGGGCGCGCTGCCAATCGGCAGCGACTTCACCACTTTCAGCGCCGGCACGTCGATGACCGAGACGTCGTTGCTGTTTCCATTGGTCGTGAACAGTAATTTTTCGTCCGGCGTGAAGGCAAGCTGCCAGACTCGCTGCCCCACCAGCAAATATTGCTCGACTTCCAGCTTCTCCGCGTCGATGACCGCCACGTGATTTGCCGGCCCCAAGGCCACGAAGGCCTTCGAGCCGTCCTTCAGGATGCGGACGCCGACCGGCTGCATGTTTTCCGGCAGCACGCCGGGGATCTCGAAGCCGATCGTCTTGATGATCTTCCGCGTCTTGGTGTCGATGACCGACACGGTCCCCGCCACTTCCGACGTCACCCACAATTGCGACCCGTCGGCTGTGAACTCGGCGTAGCGCGGGCGCGACCCGACGAGCACGTTGTCGATGATCTGGTAGGTGTCGGTGTCGATGAAATGCGCCATGTTCGAGGTCTCGGAGGTGCTGATCAGGATCTTGCCGTCGGGACTGACGCCCACGCCCTCGGGCTCCACACCGACCGGCACCTCGGCCACCACCTTCCGCTCTTTTAGGTCGATCGCCGTCATCAGCGCGTCGTCCTCATTGGCGACGTAGACCGGGCTACCGGAGGGATGAATGTTGATCTGCTCGGGATCGGCGCCGGAAGGCAGGTTACCCACGATTTCGTTGCTGGCGAGATCGAGGATCTGCACGGTGTCGTCGTCGCTGGCGCAAACGAGCAGATATTTGCCATCCTTGGTCAGGATGATGCCGCGCGGCCGTTGACCCACGGGTATGGTCCGCTTGATCTCGAGCGTTGCACTGTCGATGACGGAGATCGAATTACCCTTCTCGTTGGAGACATAGACCGTGTAGGCCGAAGCCTCGCCTGCAAGGCAGGCCAAGCTGCCGGTCACGGCGATGGCGACAACGAGGCTTTGCGTCCGTAGCATTCTCCCTCACCTCTCCCTTGCTGCCCCGACACGCGAGCCCGCGAGGCTTCGGCCCGGCCGTCTTCGGCGGTCATTTGAACTTGCATTTGCTCTCCGGCTCGTCGACGCCGAGCGTATCCACCTCCGCGTTTTGATGCAGGAAGCCTGCCTGCGGCGACATCGACACCGGCAGATCGGGGCCGGCAACGATGATCGGCTGCCGCAGCTGCCCGTCCCAGCTGCGGAACGTCACCTTTTGCCCCTTGAACGCCGCGAGATTGAAGTCCTTGCCGCGGATGTAGTCGTTGACCGGCGCGAGCTCGCCCGAATGCGTGCGGGTCGCTCCCTCGCCGATCGCGCGGACCGCGATCCAGGCCTGATAGTCGACCGGCCACATGAAGCGCTTGGCCAAGCGTTGGAAGCGGTTCTGCATCTGCGTGGCGCCCCATTGCTCATGCGCAGGGTGCCAGCTCATGGCGACGAGACCGGTCGTGCCGGCGACGGGCCGCGGATCCCAGGTGCGGTAGGGAAGGTATGGGCCGAACACCTCCCTCTCGTCGGCAACGACCAACACGTCGTAATCCGGCGCGCCTTGCGTGAAGACCGGCATTTGCTGCTGGATCTGTAGCTCGCCCGTGTCGGAGCGTCTGGCGCCGGGCGTTTCCTTGTACTCGCGCTCCTGTACGATCGTCCCTCCGAAGCGTTTCGCGGCTCTCTCGATGGCGTCGAGATAAGCGAGATCCTCGGGGAACACGCCCTTCACCACGAGCCAGCGCTGCCATTTCTTCCAGACGAGATATTGGGCAAGCGCATCGGCCAGCATGTAGCGGTCCGGCGCCGTATGCAGCACATTGGCGCGGCACTCCTCCTGCCGCAGCTCCTCATCCTCGGCGCGGACGTTGAACAACAGCACGTCTTGCCCTTTGACCGAGTCCGAGAGGCGAAGAAGGGTCTCGGCCGGCGCGTCGACGAGGATGAAGTGGTGGCCGCTGCCGACAAGCTCCTGCAAGGCCGCGACGGCGTCTCCGCCGATCGGCACGCGCTCCACCTCCAGGGCGAATTGCTGCTTGGTGAAACGGCCCGTGGTGTTGTTGTCCATCAAGGCCATTTCGGCACCGGCGATGCCGTAATCCTCCGGCTCGACATGCAGCCGCGACAACGGAATGAGCTGCTTCACCTCCTGCTTGAGATAGCCGATGGGGACCGTGGTGAGCTCGCCCGGCGGGGGCGCTGGCTTGGAGGGCGGAGCCTCGGACTGGGCCGGGGCTTGAGCGGGGGTTTGGGCTCCGGATGTCGGCGCCCCTTGCGCGGGGGCAGGCTGAGGCTGCGTAGACAGGAGCAGGAAGGCCGAAAGTAGAACGAGGAAATAACGGAAGTTCAAGCCGTGACGGGTGCGCACGCACCGGGAACTCCGCGGCGCCGGCAACAAATTACGCAGGTGACGAATCATACCGGGGACGAAACCTCGCACGCAGGACCGCGCGCATCCCAATGAGTCTGGGGCTTTGGCCGAGAATGTACTCGCTCGGTGAGCCGCAAGCCACAAACGTGGAGGCGGCAGAAGTGGCAAATTTGATTGCTTGGTTGCAGCTTTACCATCCTTTGTACCCGAGGCGTTCGTTGACAAAAGGCAAGGCCACGAGCACAGTTTAAACCGTGGGAAACCGATTGGAGCGGCCGGAAAATCGGTCGAAACGGGACCACGTCAAGGGAGGATCATATGTCGAGTTGGAAAACCGCTAGCGCGGTCGGCACGCTTGTGCTCGGTCTCGCCGGGATAAGCTTGAACCTGGCTTGGTCCGCGGAGATGGGGGCGCCTGCGGCTCCCGTATCGCAGGAACAGCTGAACGGCGCAGCCAAAGACGCGAACAATTTCCTTCATACCAACGGCAATTACGATCAGACCCGGTATTTCCCGGGCAAGCAGATCGACACGTCCAACGTTGGCAAGCTTCACCCGGCCTGGATCTTCCAGACAGAAGTGAAGGAGTCGATGGAGACCACCCCGATCGTCGTCAACGGCGTCATGTATGTCACGACGTCGTTCGACCATGTCTACGCGCTCAACGCCAAGACCGGCGAGGAATATTGGCACTACAAGCACGCCATGGGTCCGGTGACGACCTATTGCTGCGGCCCCAACAACCGCGGCGTGGCCGTCTATGACGACAAGGTCTACCTGGCCACGCTCGATTCCCAGCTGGTCGCGCTTGATGCCAAGACCGGCAGCATCGTGTGGCAGACCCAGATCGCCGATCCGACGCTCGGCTACAGCGAGACGATGGCGCCGACCGCGGTGAACGGTAAGATCCTGATCGGCACCAATGGCGGCGAATATGGTATACGCGGCTTCGTCCGCGCCTATGACGCCAAGACTGGCAAGCTCATCTGGAATTTCGACACGAGCCCCGAAAACTCCGTTGGCGTATGGGCGACCACCGACGCCACGGGCAAAGACTTGCATCGCGACATTGCGGCGGAGAAGGCGCAGCTCGCCAAGACTGGAGATCCCTACAAGACGGTCGGCGGCGGCGTGTGGCAAAATCCGTCGGTCGATCTCAAGACCAACCGCGTCTACTTCGTGGTCGGCAATCCCTCGCCTGACCTCGACGGCTCCGTCCGGCCCGGCGACAATCTCTATACGGAGTCGCTCGTATCGGTCGATCTCGATAGCGGCAAATATATCTGCCACTTCCAGTTCATCCCGCATGATCTCTGGGATCTCGACGACACGAGCCCGACGGTATTGGTCGACGCGAAGGACAAGGACGGCAATATCGTGCCGGCCGTCATTCACGGCGGCAAGACCGGGCACGTCTATGTCAACAACCGGAAAGATTGCAGCCTCATTCGCTTCTCCGACGCCATGGTGTCGCAAGATGGCATGTACACATTGCCGACCGCGGAAGGTGCCCGCATGCTGCCCGGCGCCAATGGCGGCGTCGAATGGTCGCCGATGGCGGTCAACCCCGAGCTTGGGCTGACTTACGCCGTCAACCTCCACCAGCCCATGACCTACCAAGTGCAGAGCTCGCCCTATCCGGGCGGCAAGCTCTGGCTCGGAGGCGCCTTCAAGGTGATTGCATCCGAGGAGTCGTTCGGCAACGTCACTGCCGTCGACTACAACACGGGCAAGATCAAATGGCAGGTGAAGACGCCGCTGCCGATGATGGGCGGGCCGCTGACGACTGCCGGCGGTCTCATGTTCACGGGTGAAGGCAATGGCTGGTTCCGGGCCTATGATGCCGCGACCGGCAAGGTACTGTGGTCGTTCTTTGCGGGTGCTGGCGTCAATGCGCCGCCGGCCTCCTACTCCGTGGACGGCAAGCAATACATCGTGGTCGGTGCGGGTGGTAACACCCAGATCGACTTCAAGCGCGGCAACAACATCATCGCCTTTACGGTCGATTGATCGTTTCGCTCGCCCGCAAGGGCAACGAAAGACGCGCCTAGGAGTTGAAGGACGGGGCCCAAAAGCCCCGTCCTTTTTGTGATAGGGTCGCCGAATAGACGGAGTTCAAGGCGATGTCCCAGCTTCCTGCCCCCGCCAGCGCCAAACGCGCCGTTCTGCTCGTGGCACTCATGGTCATGAGCACGCACGCCTTCGCTGCCGACCCGATCGAGGAGAAGGCCAAGTTCTGCACCGCCTGCCACGGCGAGAGCGGCGTTCCCCAGCTGAAGACCACGCCGGTGATTTGGGGCCAGAACGCGGGCTATCTCTTTCTCCAGCTTCGCGACTTCCAAAGCGGCGCACGCAAGAACGACCTGATGTCGCCCGTCGCCGCGACGCTGGCGCGGGAGAACTTGCTCCCGCTCGCCACCTATTTTTCGAAACTCAAATGGCCGAATCTGCAACAGCCGTTGGCGCCGCAAGACGTCGCCACCAACGCGCTAAAGGCAAACGCGTCCATCGGTTGCACGGGCTGCCATCTCGACCATTTTCAGGGCGACGGTTCCACGGCCCGCCTCGCCGGCCAGCAACACGACTATTTGTTAAAGACAATGACGGATTTTCGCGACCGCACACGCGCCAACAATCCCGGCATGTCCGACCTCATGAATGCAGCTTCGCCCGATGCGCTCGCCGCGCTCGCGCAATATCTCGCCGGCCTCGAGATCGACCAATATCTCGGGCAGGGCCACTAGAACATGATCCGGAAAACTGGACACCGGTTTTCCGAAAAGACCATGCTCCAATAAAAGTCTTATTTGGCGGCAAGCTTCGCGCGGAGCGCCTCGTTCTTCGCAAGGTCGCTCGCAGTCTTGCCCTCTTTGTCCTGAAGGCCCGCGTTCGCCCCGCGGCTGAGCAGCAGCTCGACGGCCCCCGCATGGCCGAGCTCGGCCGCAATCATCAGCGCGGTTCGCCCGCGATTATCCTCATCGTCGATAGGCGCGCCGCGATCGAGGAGTAGGCTGATGACCTTGGCTACATCGTCGACGCCCGCTTCGTCCGTGTAACCGGCCGCCCACATCAGCGCGGTCAAATCATTGCCGTAGCGGGCATTGACGTCGACACCGTGATCGAGAAGCAAGCGAACGATGTCGGGGAATCCTTTGCCTGCCGCGTAGATGATCGCAGTCTTCTGGGTGTCGTCGATCGCCTTCGGATCCGCTCCCTTCTCGATGAGCAATTCCACGATCGGTTCACTGCCCATATAGGCGCCCGCCGCCAGCGGCGTGATGCCGGTGCGCCCCGCCAGGCTGACATTCGCGCCGTGCTCCACCAATTGGCGAACGATGGGCAGCCGGCCGGTCTCCGCCGCTTCATAAAGTGCCGTAGAGCCGTCGATGCTCCGCCCGTCGATGGGCGCGTCATGTTGGAGGAAAAGCGCGACGAGCTCGGCCTGACCGGAGGCAGCCGCTCGGCTGAGCGGCGTAAAGCCCAAACGATCCCGCGCCTGCAGCGAGGCGCCCGCGTCCAAGAGCCGCCGGGCCAAATCCGCGCAACCCTTGTCGGCCGCGGAGAACAGAGTGGCGTTGACCTCGATCGAGACCGCGCTCTTCTCGATCTGCTCGTAGTGCTGCTCTAGGGACCGGCACACTTTCTCATTGGCGAGAGCGCCGCCGGCGAAGCCCGCAAAGACAAGAGTCGCCGCAAGGCATGCGGCCCGGTGAGAAAAACGCCTAAACGGGAATGGTGCCAAGTCGTACGTCCTTAATTTGGGGAGCCAAGGGCTCTCTTCGCGCGCCGACCTTATCGCATCCTGGTCGGACCGGACAGCGGCCGGCCCCACGCGCCCGATTAGAGACGGTTTGAGCATCTAGGGCTTCATCGCCGTGACCTGATAGAACCTCTCCCGCCATTGGCCGTCTTGCCTCACCATGACGCTGGTGACGAACACGCGCTTCGGGATGAAGGTCCCATCGAGGTCCGCCGTAATGGCCCGCAGGGCCGCGTCAGCACCCAACAGAATGACCTTTACCTCGCCAATGATGGTCTGCTTGTATTTGGGATCCGGGAGCGAGGCGATCTGCTCGGTTACGGATCGCGGGGCGCTATAATAAGGGGTCACCGCGGCGTGGTCGGGGGTCGTCATGCGCTTAATGTCTTCCGCGCTTTGGCGCTCGAACGCGTCGTCAAGCGCGGCGGCGGCCGCATTGATCGCAGCGACGGTCTCGGCCTCCCCCGCCTCGACCCGGGACGCGCCCAACCAGAGACAAATGACCAGAGAGAGCAGCATCGTTAGCCTTCTCACGGCACATTCCTCCTGGAGGTTTCGCTCCCGTCGCGGAAGAGCGTCGTTATGAAGGTGTCGGCCGGCAGCAGGGAAATGCCGAGCAGCTCACGGCATGTTTCGAAGCGCTCGAGCACTTGCGCCCGGTCGCGGCCGCCGAGATTGACGATGCCGTAGCGGTAGCTCTCCCCGTCCTGCAACTCGTCGGAGAGCTTGCGCCCCACTGTCGCATGAAGCTCCACTCTCGCATCCTGGTAGAGGCGCGAAAGCCGCGCGAGCTCGGCGTCCGAAGGCAAGCGGGCCACGAGGCGGTCTTCGAAGGTGCGTAGCACGCAGCTCGCCGCGAAGGCGTGCGGCCCCTGCCGGCGCTTCGGCGTTGGCGCGATTCCGGCACTAATATCCAGCAGGATTTCATATGAGTTGGTGCCGTCGACCTTCTCGTAAAGGTCGGCGAACTGAGAGGCCATGCGCGGATTGATCTCGACGATGCCGATGCGATCCTCGCTCGAATCGTACATCATCTCGATGTTGAACAAGCCATTGTCGAAGCCGAGCCTGCGCATCAGCCTCGTGGCGATGTCTGCCATGCGTGCTTGCACCCCTGGCGGCAGCGCGGAGGGATATTCGAAGCGCGAGAAGGCGAGCGTGCCCGGAAACATGGTCGAATCGACCACCCCGAGGATCTCCACCTCGCCGCCATAGGCATAGCCTTCGACCGTGACCGGCTCGCCCTTGAGCACACCCTCGGCGATGAGGCGGGTCGTGCCGATGCCGGTGCCGGTGTAGCGCTTGAGCAGTCGCTCGAGGGGCAGGAAGAACTCGTCGAGCTTGGCCCATCGGCGCTTGATCTCGGCAAGCTCCATCAAGGAGCCGACCCTCTGCGCCCCGATCGAGAAGAACGACTTCACGGGCTTGACGAAGGCCGGAAGGAACAGCGCGTCGGGGAGTGCCGCCTGCTCCGCAACGTCGATGGCCAGGAAGGGAGGAACCGCTTCGGGGACGATCCGGCTTTGCGCCACGCGCGACAGATATTTGTGCTGACAGATCAGATTGACCCGGGGCTCAGGTCCGGGCAGGCCGAGTTCCTTGGCGAGGACGGCGGCAAGCGCGCTGCCGGGATAATCGTCGGTGCTGACCACGGCAGCGATGCGAGCGCCATCGATCCGGGTGAGAATTCGCTTCGCCTCGGCGATCGGGTCCGCTGCGCCCGCCAGTCCCTCGGCGCGGGCGCCGATCAGCTCTTCGAGGCTCGTGCTCGCATAGTCATGAAACTGGTATTGGGTGCCGGGACGGGCAAGCCGCGCCAGCTCGCGATGGTCGCGGCAGGTCGAGCAGACCACGAGGACCGTGCGGGGTGGGGCGGGAGCGTCGCCACTCGGACCAGGGCCGCCGTTGGCCGCCGGGCGCTCCGCGAGAATTTTCAACAAATACCCCTTCAAGCGGGCGAGTTAGCAAAGGCTTACCTAAGGGGTTCTATCCAGCCTTGCAATCACTGGCAAAGCTGGTCCAGGTTCGCCCCCAAGGTTGGCGCAGGCTTGAGGAGGGATCATGCCGTTACACTTCGGGAAGATTTTCGCGTTCATTGCGCTTCTGACCGTCCTCGCCTTCGTGCTGTGGCTGCTATGGGGCTCGATCTTTGCCGGCGAGACCTTCGACAAGAAGGCCGCGCTTCCCGATGCCCTGCCGCCCGTCACCGTGCTGGCGCAGGACGGTTAAGGCGCGGGGGACCGTGGGGGGGCCCAGGATCATGGTCTTTGGCGCCGGGGGACAGGTCGGGTGTCACCTGACCGAAGTCGCCTCTCTGCTCGAATCCGAAGTAACGGATGCACGGAGCGTGCCGAGAGCGGCAAGGGGATGGCAGACGGCGCCCTAATCCCGGTCCTAGACGGGCAGCCCTTAACAAAGGGCAAGAATGACCGCCTGGGGCGACGGGCATTAACCTTTTCTATATGTGAAAACGCGTGCCTGGACTTGCAGCGGCCAGCGGGTGAGAAGGAGCACCCGGAGAGGGGCGGCGGTTCTTTGGAGAGGCATATGGACTATCGCGAGCTCGGCCGAACCGGCATTAAGGTGAGCGCGCTCTGCCTCGGCACCATGACCTTCGGCAGCCAGAACAGCGAGGCCGACGGCCACGCCCAGATCGACTGCGCAGTCGAACACAGCATCAACATGCTCGATGCGGCGGAACTCTATCCCATCCCGCCAAGGCCCGAGACGCAAGGGCGCACCGAGGCCATCATCGGCACCTGGCTCGCCTCGCGCAAAATGCGTGACAAAATGATCGTCGCGACCAAGGTGATCGGCCGCACCAAGATGGATTGGCTCCGCAAAGATCGCTCCCCCGGCCGGCAAAGCCGGGCGCAGATCAGGGAGGCGGTAGCAGGGAGCCTCACGCGGCTCAAGACCGACTACATCGATCTATACCAGCTCCACTGGCCCGAACGGCCAATGCGCATCTTCGAGGGCCTCGACTATGTGCATCTCACTGGCGACTCTCACCCCATCGAGGAGATCCTGGGCGTGCTGGGCGAGCTTGTGGCGCAAGGCAAGGTGAGGTTCGTCGGCCTCTCCAACGAGACGCCTTGGGGGGTGATGACCTTCCTCAAGGCCGCGGAGCGGGCCGGTCTTCCCCGTGTCGTTTCGATCCAGAACGCCTACAATCTCGTCAACCGCTCCTTCGAGACCGGCCTCTCCGAGGTCTTCTATCGCGAACAGGTGAGCCTGCTTGCCTACTCGCCGCTCGGACAGGGCTACCTCAGCGGCAAATATGAGGGGGGCGCGCTGCCGGCCGCCTCGCGCAAGGCGCTGTTTGGCCGCATGGGCCGCTACGGGTTGGGGAATGGACCGATCGCGATCTCGACTTATATTGCGCTGGCGCGCAAACATGGTCTCGACCCTGCGCAAATGGCGCTTGCCTTCGTGACCTCACGGCCTTTCGTCACTTCCAACATCATCGGAGCAACGACGCTCGCGCAGCTCAAGACCGACATCACCAGCGGCCTGCTTAAGCTGCCCGACGCGGTGCTCAAGGACATCGAAGCGATCCACCTCACCTACCCCAACCCTTGCCCGTGAGGCTTCTCCACCGGAGCGAGCCGTCCGATGCCTAGGCTGTTTTCCGCGATCGAGATCCCGGGCGCCATCGCGCAGCGGCTTACGCTCGTGCGTGCCGGCCTCAACGGCGCGCGCTGGATCGACCCTGCCAACTACCACCTGACGCTCCGCTTCATTGGCGACGTCGATGGCGTGACGGCGCGGGAGTTCACGCACAGCCTGGGGGACATCCTGGCCGCGCCCTTCGAGCTCAGGCTCGAGGGTCTCGGCAGTTTCGGGGGTCACAAGCCGCGTCAGATCTTCGCCGGCATTGCACAGAGCGAAGTGCTCGAGACCCTCCAACGGGCCCATGAACGCGCCGCCCGCGCCGCCGGTCTCCCGCCTGAGCCCCGCAACTTCAAACCGCACGTCACCATGGCGCGGCTGAAGGGTGCAAGCTCCGAGGCCGTCGCCGCCTATCTGGAGCGCCAGGGCGGCTTCTCGAGCGAGCCCTTCGAGGTCAATCGCTTCGTGCTGTTCTCGTCGCGCGCCTCGGTCGGCGGCGGGCCTTACGTGGTTGAGGCCGCCTACCCGCTTGAGGATTGAGCGCCGCGCTTCACCGGCATGGTCTCTTCGCCGACCAGGGAGGCGAGAAGGCCATGGGCCGCCTCCTCGATCAGATCGAGCGCGTGATCGAACCCTTCCGCACCCCCAAAGAAGGGATCGGGCACGTCCTTCGTCGCCACATGCGGAGCGAAATCGAGAAAGTGACGGACCTTGGCCCGCGCGTCGCCCGGCGCGCGCCGCTTGAGCTCGGCAAAGTTGGACCGATCCATGACGAGCAGGAGATCGAACCTCGCGAAATCCTCCGGTTCCACCTGCCTAGCGGATTGGCCCGAGATGTCGATGCCACGCGAACTCGCGGCGGCTTGGGCGCGGGTGTCGGGGGCTTGCCCCACATGCCAATCCCCAAGCCCCGCTGAGTCGATCTCGAAGCGATCGAGGATGCCCTCCTCCTCGACCACGCGCCTGAACACGCCTTCGGCCATGGGCGAGCGGCAGATATTGCCAAGGCAGACGAAGAGAATGCGGTGCGTCCTCATGGGCGGCTGCTTCGCATGCGGCAGGACGCAGCACAAGATGGGACTTTTCCACGCCCCAGCCTCCATCCTCGGGGCCGTTCCAGCCTGCCCATTCGAGCGTCTTGCGGTGGCCTCGCCCCCATCCTACGTGTTTGATGAAATTTGACTCCTTCAGCCTTTACGAGGTTACGAGCATGATGGCATGGGACGATGCGAGCGAGCTCCGCAATGCGGCACTCGGCAAGGAGATTTCCTTGCGGAGGTTTGCCGAACGCGAGGAGAAGGTGCGCCGTGACTTCTGGTCCAAGCTCAAGCGTTTTGCCGGACAGGTGCCCTTCGTCGAGGACCTTGTCGCGGGCTATTATTGCGCGCTCGACCCCGACACCCCGATGCGCGTCCGCGGCATGCTGCTTGCGGCGATCGTCTATTTCATCCTGCCGTTTCGATCTCATCCCCGACATCATCGCCGGGCTCGGCTTTGCTGACGATGCGGCCTTGCTCACGGCGGTGCTTGCGCTCGTTTCCTCGCACATCACGCCCACCCATCGCGCGGCGGCGGCGCGGGCGCTCGACAGGGAGCTGCCCCGCGGAACCTAACGGCCGCCGGACCTAGAGCTGGGGCTTGACGATCACCTTGCCGGTGGCCTTGCGTCCCTCGATCAGGGCGAGCGCCTTGGCGGTTTCGACCAAGGCGAAGCTGCCATGCACATGCGGCTTGATCAGCCCCTGATCGCACCATTCGAGCAGCACGGCGGTATTGGCACAGTGCCGGTCCGGATAGCGCTCCACGAACGCGGTCCAGAACACCCCGATGATCGAGCAGCCCTTGAGCAGAACGAGATTGAGGGGAATGCGTGCGATCTCTCCCGCGGCGAAGCCGAGCACGAGATAGCGGCCGCCCCAGGCCATGGCGCGTAGGCTCGGCTCGGCATGGGGCCCGCCGACGCAGTCATAGAGCACGTCGACGCCCTTGCGCCCCGTCACCTCCTTGAGCCTGCTCTTCAGGTCCTCGGCCTGATAGTTGATGCCTTCCTCGGCGCCATGCGCCCGGGCCAGCGCTAGTTTGTCGCCAGACGAGGCGACGGCGATGACGCGCCCGCCCATGAGCTTGGCGACCTCGACGTCGGCAAGCCCGGCCCCGCCCGCGGCGCCGAGCACGGCGATGGTCTCTCCGAGCTTCAGCTCAGAGCGATCCTTGAGCGCATACAGCGCCGTGCCGTAGGTGATCGGAATGCCGGCGGCAACGTCGTCGCTCACCCCATCGGGGATAGGAATCGCGTTCCTGGCCTTGGTCGCCACTTTCTCGCGGCAGCCATTGCCACCGATGAAGGCCACGACCCGCTGGCCGGCCTCAAGGCTGGAAACCCTGGACCCTACGCTTTCGATCGTCCCGGCCACCTCCGCTCCAGGCGAGAAGGGGAGCGGTGGAGTCACCTGATATTGGTTGCGCAGCACCAGCGTATCGAAGAAGTTGAGGCCGACCGCAGAAACGCTGATGACGACTTCACCCTCTCCGGGAACAGGATCAGGGACCTCTTCGATGCGCAGTTTTTTCGGTCCGCCGAACTCGTTGAATTGCGCCACGCGCATAACTGACGTTCCTTTGCCCGGCCCCAATTATTGTACTGAAAAGCGCTGTCGTCTTGGCCGATTCTGACCCGCCGGCGACGGTCTATGACATAAACGACCCGTGAAATCCTTGCCAGAAACAGCGCGCGGGTATTTCGCCATTGGCGTTGAGGGCGTTCCCAAAGCCGTCAATCTCGGCAATCTGCTGCGCTCGGCCCACGCCTTCGGCGCGAGCTTCGCCTTCACTATCGGCGCCGACGCAAGGGCCATGGAGACCCTCGCGGATACGTCGAAGGCCCCCCCGCCCATTTGCCTCTCTATCATTGGCAAAGCGCCGCGGAGCTTAGCTTGCCAAAAGGGTGTCGGCTGGTCGGGGTCGAGCTTCTCGACGAGGCGGTGGATCTGCCCAATTTCGCCCTCCCCAGCAGGCTGCTTATGTGCTCGGCCGCGAGCGGGGGAGTTTGAGCCCTGAGCTGACGGCCCGCTGCCACCATTTTATTCGCATTCCGACCGCCTTCTCGCTGAACCTTGCGACCGCGGGAGCGATTGTTATGTACGACCGCTTGCGCTGCCTCGGGCGCTTCGCGTCGCGCCCGGTGGCTGAAGGCGGCAGCGCCGTGCCGCGGGCCCAGCACGTGCAGGGAGCGCCGCGCAAGCGGCGTCGCTCATAACCTCGGCTTCTGGCCAAAGGAGACTCGAATATGTATGCTTGCGGCCGCTCACGAGTCGGGGACGGGGAGATGCGCCGAGCCGTTCGAGCTGCCTGCCTTGCCACGGCGTTTTGCTGCACGCCCGCCTGCGCGGACAATCCGACGCTACTGCAGAAGTTCAAGGACTGGTCTGCCTATAGCGCAACTGGCACGCCCAGGGTTTGCTTTGCCGTGGCTCAGCCGAAGGAGCAAAACCCCAAAAAGGTGAAACGCGGCCCCGTCTATTTCTACATTTCGCGCTGGCCCGCCGACGGCGTTGCCAACGAGGTGAGCATCAAGATGGGCTATCCCTTCGGCCCCGGGGCTCTGGCGGCGGTGCATGTGGGCTCAGAAAAATTCGATCTGTTCACCAAGGACGAGGGGGCCTTCGTCGAGAAGCCCGAGACCGAGACGAGCCTCGTCGAGGCGCTGAAGAAGGGCGGCACCGTGAAGGTCGAGGGCAAATCCGCCCGCGGCACCGCCACCAGCGACGTCTATTCGCTCGACGGCCTGAAAGAGGCGCTCGACCGTATCGGCAAGGACTGCAGCAGCTAACGTTAAATTGCCGCAGTTCGCGAAAATCATCCCCTAATTGATTGCGACGGGGAACGGAGCTAGCGTCGCCCTATGCGACGCTGTCGCCATGGGAGGCGTCCATGAAGGTCATTTACGCCGCGGCCGTAGCCGTCGCGCTGATCGCCGTTAGCCCGGCGCAGGCACAAGTCGTCGACATGTCGACCATCACCTGTGCCGACTTCTCAGCGCGGCCCGCCGATCAGATGGCCAACATCATGTTTTGGCTGGAAGGGTACTATACCGAGGAAGAGGACCCCACCACGGTCGACTTCGCCAAGTTCAAGTCCACGCTGGAGCAGATCCTGGTCTATTGCTCCAAAAATCCCACCATCGGGCTCCTGACCGCCGCGGACGAGGTCATGGGCAAGGACGACGACGAAAGCAAGTGAGCGGGCGAGCCGCCGCCAAAGCCCTTGAGACTTTGCTGACGAGGCGGCGGACGAAGGCGCCCGCCTTTGGTGCCGCTCTTGGCATTTCGTCCCCTACCCATGATATGACGGCGTGGCCGGCGATGGCGCCGGCCGAACGTAAGGCCATATCAGTGTCGTCCCTTTCCCCCAAAGAGATCCCGCGCTTGCAGGCGGAAGACGCTCGCCAGCGGCTTATCGGGCTTGATCGCTCGGGGCTCGCGGCCAGTCTCGAGCGTCTCGGGGTGCCCGAGCGCCAGTCGCGCATGCGCGTGCGCCAGCTCTGGAACTGGCTCTACGTCCAAGGCGCAACCAATTTTGCGAGCATGAGCAACATCGCCAAGGAGCTCCGCGCCGAGCTTGACCGGGACTTCACGCTTCTCCGCCCGGAGATCGTGACCGAGCAGATCTCTTACGACGGCACGCGCAAATGGCTGCTCCGCTTGGCCGACGGCAAGGAGGTGGAGACGGTCTACATTCCAGAGGCCGATCGTGGCACGCTCTGCATCTCGAGCCAGGTCGGCTGCACGCTCACCTGCAGCTTCTGCCACACCGGCACGCAGAAACTTGTGCGCAATCTGACGCCGTCCGAGATCGTGGGTCAGATCATGGTCGCCCGCGACCGCCTCGGCGATTGGCCGGGCGCTGTGGCGGCGGAGACGCGTGGGCTCCCAGAAAGCGAGCGCAAGATCACGAACGTCGTGCTGATGGGCATGGGCGAGCCGCTCTACAATTTCGACAATGTGCGGGACGCGATGGCCATCGCCGCCGATGGCGAAGGGCTCTCGGTTTCCAAGCGCCGCATCACTATGTCGACCTCGGGCGTGGTGCCGGAGATCCCGCGCTGGGGCGCCGAAGCCGGGACCATGCTGGCGATTTCGCTGCACGCCGTGCGCGACGAGCTTCGCGACCGGCTCGTCCCGATCAACAAGAAATGGCCGATCAAGGAGCTGCTCGACGCCTGCCGCTCTTATCCGGGCCTGTCCAACGCCAAGCGCATCACCTTCGAATATGTGATGTTGAAGGGTGTCAACGATCAGATCGCCGACGCCAAGGAGCTGGTACGGCTGCTCGCCAAGATCCCCGCCAAAATAAATCTGATCCCGTTCAATCCCTGGCCCGGCGCGCCTTACGAATGCTCCGATTGGGAGCAGATCGAGACATTCGGCGAGGTGGTGAACCGGGCCGGATATGCGAGCCCGGTGCGCTCCCCTCGCGGTCGCGACATCATGGCGGCCTGTGGGCAATTGAAAAGCGCAAGCGTCAAGCTGAGGGCGAGCGAGCGCCTGTCACTTCCGACCTAGGCGCTTTTCGCCCAGAGGAGCGCAGCCTCGAGCCGGTCGTTGCCCCAGAACAGCTCATCGCCCACGGTGACGGACGGCGCGCCGAACAGCCCCCGCGCCGCGGCCTCCTCCGTCTGCTGCTTCAGTGCGGCCTTGTTCTCTGGCGCATTCGCGGCGGCAAAGACGCCCGCCGCATCGACGCCAAGCGCGGTAAGGATCGCTGCGAGTGTCTCGTCCTCGCTAATATCTTTTTGCTCCGCATAGTTCGCGGTGAACACGGCGCCGGTGAAGGCGGGCGTCCACCCAGCCTTCTCGCCGATCAGCGCAAGCCGCGCGGCCTTCAGCCCATTCTGCGGAAAGCAGAACGGCGGCAGCTTGAGCGGCAAGCCTTCGGCCGCGCAGACGCGCTCCAGGTCGCGCCACATATAGCGGCCCTTGGCGGCGTAGATATTGAAGGGCGAATCGTTCCACCCGAGCGTCTGGAAGATCGGGCCGAGCAGAAATGGCCTCCACCGCAAGGCGACGCCAGCCTCGGCCGCCAGCCGCTCGATGCGCATGGCGGTGGGATAGGAATAGGTGCTCGCAAATTCGTACCAGAACTCGATTTTAGCCATGAGCGTTTTGGGCAGCAGCTGGCACAAGACTCGTCCTATGCGGCTTGTCTTATAGTGTGGATCCTCTCAGCGCGAGAGCGTCTCAAACGAGGTCAGGCGTGATTGTCCGCACTTTCTTCCGCGTGCTTTGGGCGGCAACGGCCTTCCTCCTCGCCGTGGCGGTGGCGCTCGGCGTTCTCTTCGCGCTCGGCGCGCTTTGGGTCGGCGACGAGCTTCGCGCCGCGGCCCCCCACGATCCAATG
>Ga0116222_1000538_pt1 | contig 23556 bp, 14 predicted proteins | sample Sb_taG_12_FD_88963 | JGI IMG/M metagenome (GOLD analysis project Ga0116222, IMG submission 88963) | Peat soil microbial communities from Weissenstadt, Germany - Sb_50d_9_AC metaG | ecosystem: Environmental > Terrestrial > Soil > Wetlands > Peat | place: Germany: Weissenstadt | collected 2010-09-21
CCTTGTCCGACTTCCAGGGTCAACTTCCCCAGCGAAACCTGCTGGTAGGCGCTGACATCCAGGTTGTCCATCTGCCTGTCCCGGAACCCCGCGGCTTTTATGGTCAGGGTATAGTGCCCCACCGCGACCGACGGGAAAGTAAAGATGCCCTCGCCGTTGGCCTCGGTTGCGAAGACGGTTTGCGTGGATGTTTCCACCAGCCGAAGACTGGCGTGAGGAAGATTGGCGCCGGTGGGGTCCACCACTTCTCCGGTAATCGATCCCAGACCGGTCTGCCCAAACAAGGGCAGGCCTGACGAAATCAGCGCCAGAACGGCGAAGGCTTTGCGGGACGCGTGAAGCATAATGCTTATAATCCATAGCACAAAAAGCGCCGGATGGGTCGTAAATCTTCAATCTTTAGCGATATTTTTGGATCTGTATTGCATTGTGAAACAAAAGTGGGCAATTTATGAAACACGGCTGTTTGACCAATCGCGATTTGCCCCAGTCGGCGTCAGGTCTGGCAAGACATGGCATGGGCTGGGCGCACGTCCGGCAGCGGGCCTTTGGAAGTGGGTGATGAAAAGGAATGGCGGGGACGACGGGGTTCGAACCCGCGACCCCCGACGTGACGGGCCGAAGGCTAGATGACGCGCCGTCGCGGATCAAGTCGGGTTTCAACATCTTAGCTGTGGCCCCACGACGCTATTTGCGGCCTGCTACAGTGGTTGCTGCAGTTCAAAATGCCCACAAAACGCTCGTCGGAACTGGTGGACGCGATGCGTGCCCGATGCTTCGTTCGATTTTCAAGGCGATTTGAGACCTCGACCATCCAAGGGTACGTCATGGATGTCGGGCCACGTTTCTTTTGCTCGCGCCAGTCAGCGATCGGATACGATGCGACGGCTTCGAATGCATTCGCTGCGCTGATGTGAAGGACTTGCGGCCTGACCCCTACGCCACATTTGTCGAGACCGCTTTGAAGAAGCGCAGTGAACGTAGACCGAAGAAACCGCGCGTCAGCGTCGGAAGCATCGAAGAACTTCTCCTGTCGGCCGGCCGCGCATTCCCGCTGGTAACCATCCACCGCGAACAGGTTGACCTGGAGGTGTGTTGGATAGGCCGCGTGCAAGGTATTGACCGAGGCCGTTTATCATTACTGGAAATAGGGCCCGATGCGAAATGGGAGGACTCACCGGAGGAGTATCGAGTAGCGGAGATAACCCGCGTGAACTTCGGGGGCGACTAGGAAAATGCCCTTCACTTGGTAGGTGGCGATCCTGTGGCCGACTTGGTCGACTCAAGGAGCCGCTGAAGTATTAGCACGATACTTCCCTCATTATCCGAGTGGCAAGTATTCGATCTTGCCAGACCACTCTTCATTGGATGTTGCTATTGCGATCAGCGCAAGATCTTCCACCATCTGCCCGATTGTGATCCGAAGCTGGTGAGCGTAGATGATCCCGGCGAACGCCTTTTGTTCCCTCATGCACCGCGCTCCCTCGCGGAGGAGATCCTCATCTTGCGAGACCAGGACCCGACCAAGCTCCGTCGCCCGCTGCAATAAGAGGTCATCGTCGAATTCCGCTGCGCCATCTTCCTGCGCCGTCAGCACGTCTATCGAACGCAGGCGCAAAGCGGACGTCACCGCACGTCGTATGTGCACGTCCATGTAGAGCGCTACGCTCAATGGGACCGCTTCAGATTACCCAACCTGCGCCGGAACTCCGCGTCGGAAAAATGGGCGGCGAGCTTATCGGAGTTTTCCAATCCGCGCCTGATCTGCTCATCGATTATGTCTTGGTTTTCATAATAGTAGGTGAGCGCACCATGTATCTGAGCCAATGAGAGATTCGGGTGCTGAAAGTGGATCTCTTCTGGACTCGATCCGGAGGCGATCTTGTCCAGAACAACCTCGATTACCTTTACTTTCGTGCCGGCGATCCAGGCGACGCTCCGATCGTCCAGTTCAATCTGCGTTGCGAAAGTAGCGGTCACGAGCTGTCTCCTCGCTTCAGTATACGCTAGGGCCGTCGCTGCGGGCTTCTTCGCATTAGACTCGTGCGGTACATCGGATAATCGTCGTCGGATCAATGGCTTGCCGCAAAACTGTAGCAGCTACTGCAGCACGGGCGAATAGACGCCGAAAATGCATGTGGGGAATGCTTGGAAGTGATTGAAAGGAATGGCGGGGACGACGGGGTTCGAACCCGCGACCTCCGACGTGACAGGCCGGCGTTCTAACCAAACTGAACTACGTCCCCGCGATGTCACGCGACAATCTGATGGTAACACGGCGGCCATCGAGGCTCCAAATGCCGGCCGGCCCGCAAACATGAGAAATACCGCTCTCCCCCGCACTATGACTGGTAGTGGAATCGAAAACCTTCAAATCCCATGGCGCTGTTTAGGACCCGCAGCGCCGCCGTATATGGCATTGATGCTCATTTGATCGATGTCGAAGTCGACATGTACCTGTCGGGCTCGGCGCGCGACTCCCGTATGGTCGGCATGCCCGACGTAGCCGTGCGCGAGAGCCGCGAGCGTATCAAAAGCGCGCTCATCAACTCCGGCTTCGGCTACCCCAACAAAACGCTCACCATCAACCTCGCCCCGGCCAATGTGCGCAAAGAAGGAGCGGGCTTCGACCTGCCGGTGGCGCTGGGGATTCTGGGCGCCATGGGCGCGGTCAAGAACCTCGACGGACACATCCTGGTCGGCGAACTGTCGCTCGATGGCACCATCCGCCCGGTCCGAGGGGCGCTCTCGGTAGCCGTATGCGCGCGCGACAAGGCGATCCCCAATCTCATCGTGCCCGCGGAGAACGCCGCGGAAGCAGCGGTAGTGGAAGGCGTCAGCGTCTACGGGGTGCGGCACCTGGCGGAGGTCGTGGATCTGCTCGCGCGCCCCGAGGCATTCGTCCCGGCCTCCCCCGCGGCAAACCTGCCGCCGGAGGACGATGCCGCGGCCGTCGATTTCCAGGAAGTGCGCGGGCAGACCATGACCAAGCGAGCCTTGGAAGTAGCGGCCGCGGGATCGCACAACCTGCTCATGATCGGGCCGCCGGGTTCGGGGAAGACGATGCTCGCCAAGCGCTTCGCCGGCATCCTGCCGCCGCTCACCTTCGACGAGGCGCTGGAGACCACGAAAATCCATAGCATCGCTGGGTTGCTCAGCGGCGGGACGGGTCTTTTGAGCCGGAGGCCATTCCGCGCGCCCCACCACAGCATCTCGGACGCCGGCCTCCTCGGCGGCGGGGCGGGAATTCCCCGTCCCGGCGAGGTAAGCCTGGCGCACAACGGAGTGCTCTTTCTGGACGAGCTGCCCGAGTTCCCGCGGGACGTGCTGGAAGCGCTGCGCCAGCCCATCGAGGACGGGTCCGTTTCCATCGCGCGTTCCAATATGACGCTGGCCTTCCCGTCGAGCTTCCTCCTGCTCGCCGGGATGAATCCCTGCAAGTGCGGGTTTTACGGGGATGCGACACGCGAGTGCCGGTGCACGCCCGCGCAGATCGTGCAGTACCTGAGCAAGATCAGCGGACCCCTTCTGGATCGCATCGATATCCATGTGGAAGTTCCCGCGGTTCCCTACAAGGAGCTGCGCGGCAACTCGTCCGCGGAATCATCGGCTGAAATCCGCCGGCGCGTGGCGGCGGCGCGCGCGGTACAGCAGGCTCGCGGATGCTACAACTCGCGCATGCCGGTTCGCCTGATCCGCAAGCAGTGCGCGCTCGACGATTCGGGCGAGCGCACGCTGGAGATGGCCGTGCGCCGCATGGGTCTTTCGGCGCGGGCGCACGACCGCGTACTCAAAGTCGCGCGCACCGTGGCCGATCTCGACCACAGCGAAACGGTCTCGGCCAAGCATGTCGCGGAAGCCGTGCAGTACCGCAGCCTGGACCGCAATTACTGGAATTAATTAACCCCGAGAAACCCCCGGGACAACCCACTGATTCTGAGCTGCTTGTGGGGCAGGCTTCAGCCGGCGCTCCTCGATCACGGAGGTTTCTGCCGCCAGGGACGCTGCCGCTAGGATCGTCCCCCGCTCGTGTCGATGCCCGGCCGATCAGCAATCCGGGTCAGTGGTGACCGGGGTTTTCGGATGGGCCGTTTTTCAGTAAGCGGAGCCTTCTACTGCACGGTGAAGGTCGCCACGGCCTGCCAGTCGGTGTTGTTGCCTCCGGCGGTGTCGCGGCCGGCGGCGTAGATCACGCGATTGCCGGCAAAGGCTGCCTTGAACGTGATGTTGAGCGTCAGGGTGAGCGTGTTGGGCGCAAAACTCACCGTCGAGCCAGTTCCACTGACCGTGCACTGACTGTTCTGGATGCTTCCCGAGCCCCCGTTCAGCACCATCGACCCAGCATAGGGCCCTCCGGCATCGCCCGTGTCGTCGATCAGGATCAGTGAGTCGGACGATGCTACATAGGCCAGGTAGCAGGCTTGGCGGCCGTCGATGGATTTGTTGATCAGCACATCCACGATTCCGAAGTCGCCGGTTCCCTTGGTGTCCGTCAGGGTGAGCGCTAACTGCTGGTTCGTGCCCGATGGCGCCGCTCCCCGTCCCGGTACCAGGCTTGTTACTGCGATCGTCCCGGTCGGTGTGAAGGGCACCTGCCAGACTCCCAGGGGCTGCCAGTCCGAATTGCCCTGCGCCACGTCGCGGGCCGCCGCGTACATGATCCGGTTGCCGCCGAAGGCCGGCATGAACGCTATGTTGAGACCCAATGTGAGGGTGGTCCCGCTGCCTACGGCGGAAGTCAGAGTCACCGCGCACTGACTGTTTTGGATGGCGCCCGAACTGCCGAGCAGGAGGGAGCCGGCGTACGGTCCTCCAGCCTCGCCGGCATCGTCCACCAAGACCAGCGTGGAGGAGGAGACCACGTAGGCCAAATAGCAGGCTTTTCGCCCGTCCAGGAAATTGTTGATGAGCACATTGACTACGCCCAGGCTCTGGTAGCCGGAAGGATCCGAGAATTGGAAGCTGAAATTCTGCGTCGGCCCGCCGCCCGAAGCCGGTGTCACCGCCACTACCGCCGGCGGTCCGGTGACGGACTCAGTGACGGCCGGCGAAGTGCTCGGCGTACTGCTGGCATCGCCGCCGTAGGAGGCGGTGAGCGGGTGGTTGCCAGCCAAGAAGCTCGTGAGCAGAGTGGCGGAGCCATTGATCAGGGGACCATTTCCCAGCAGGCTGGCGCCATCGAAAAACGAGACGGTGCCGGTGGCGGTGGCGGGTGTTACCGTGGCCATGAGAGTCACGTTCTGCCCGGGCACGGAGGGGTTGGGATTCGCCACCAGCGCGGTGGTAGTGACTTGGGCGACTGACTCGATGACCGCCGGGGAGACACTGCCTGTATCTTTGGTATCGCCGCCGTAGGAGGCGGTCAGAGAGTGGGTTCCGGCCGCCAGCGAGGAGGTGAGGAGTTTGGCGGTCCCCGCATTCAACTGCATCTCGCCAATGGTGTTGCCGTTGTCCAGGAATGAGACCGTACCGGAGGCGGTGGCGGGGGAGACAGTGGCAGTGAGTGTTACGGTTTGACCAGTGGTAGACGAGGGAGGATTGGCCTGCAGAGAGGTCGTGGTCACTATCGGGATGGGAGGCAGGCCAGGAATGACACTAACGTCGTCAAACCAAGCGCTGCCCTCTTGGGAAGCCAGCGCTACCCAAGCAAGCTGGCCCTCGCTCGCCGACGGGGTTGAGGTGATCGACTTATAGAACTGGTCGTTCAGCCAATATCCAATGCGCACAGTGTTGGCGTCGGGGAGTTCGTAGGTGATCCGTACTTTCACCCAGGTCAGCAGCGGATAGGTGGGACCTGCGCTGTCCGTAGTGAAGGCGCCGCTCGCGTCAAAATATGCGAGATCGCGGCTTGGGGTGGTCCAACTGGGACTCGTGCCCAACTCCACGTCTGCACGGAAGGGGTGGCACCCGCTTAACGATTCGTTGCCGTTCCTGGCATAAAACTGAATTGTGTATGGCGGGGCGACGGGGATTTGGCGGTACATGAGCGCAGCATTGCAGCCGCCAACGGCGCCAGTCATCTGCACGGACTGCGTGGGGGAAACGGACGTCGAGTTGACAATGATTGCGGTGTTGTTGCCGCTGGCTTGCCAGCTTGCCGACGGGAACGTACCCAGGGAGTATGATTCGAAATTGTCGACCCAGCCTGAGGAGAAGTTGGCCGTCACCGTAGTGTTTGCGGCCGGCATCGTGATCGTCGTCGACGCAGAGTTGGGGTTCGTTACGGTCGCGCCCGTCCAGTTGACAAACGACTGGCCCGCCGGCGGCGGGTTGGCCGAGATGCTCACCACGGTGCCAGCCGTATATAAGCCACTACCGCTGCCGTTGACCACGGTCAGCGCATATGTCGTCATCGCCGAGAAATTTGCCGTGTAGGTGGCACCGCCCGATGGCACCGTGATGGTGCGGGGATTCTGAGTGTTCCCATCGCTCCAGCTCGTGAAGCTCCAGCCACTGTTCGGGCTGGCTGAAATCTGCTGTTGGGAGCCAACGGGATACGTGCCGCCGCCGCCTACCGTGCCTCCGTTCGACGGGCTCGCCTGCATGGTGATGGTCGCCGTCGACTGTTGGAAGTTGGCTGTGTAGGTGGCACCGCCCGATGGCACCGTGACGGTCCGCGGATTCTGCGTGTTTCCGTCGCTCCAGCCCGTGAAGCTCCAGCCGCTGTTCGGGCTGGCTGAAATCTGCTGTTGGGAGCCAACGGGATACGCGCCGCCGCCGCCTACCGTGCCTCCGTTCGACGGGTTCGGCTGCACGGTGATGGTCGCCGTCGATTGTTGGAAGTTGGCCGTGTACGTGGCGCCGCCCGATGGCACCGTGATGGTGCGAGGATTCTGAGTGTTCCCATCGCTCCAGCTCGTGAAGCTCCAGCCACTGTTCGGGCTGGCTGAAATCTGCTGTTGGGAGCCGACGGGATACGTGCCGCCGCCGCCTACCGTTCCCCCGTTCGACGGGTTCGCCTGCACGGTGATGGTCGCCGTCGATTGTTGGAAGTTGGCTGTATAGGTGGCGCCGCCCGATGGCACCGTGACGGTCCGCGGATTTTGCGTGTTTCCGTCGCTCCAGCCAGTGAAGCTCCAGCCACTGTTGGAGCTAGCTGAAATCTGCTGTTGGGAGCCAACGGGATACGTGCCGCCGCCGCCTACCGTTCCCCCGTTCGACGGGTTCGCCTGCACGGTGATGGTCGCCGTCGATTGTTGGACCGTCACGATAGCCGTATTGCTGTTAACCGTGCTCCCGCAGGCGCTAGTCACCAACCCCCAGTACGAGGTGGTGGCGGTCAGCGGCCCAGTGCTGAAGGACGCCGAGTTGGTGCCTATCGGAGCTGAAGTATCCCCGCTGTTGCCCTGATACCACTGATAGCTCAGCGGCTGTGTGCCGGAAGCCGTGACGCTCAAGTTTGCGCTCTGACCGCTGTTGATCGTCTGACCCGCCGGCTGGACCGAAATGGTCGGGATCGCGCAGACCAGAGTGGTGAACGACGAGGTCGTCGGAGACGCGGCCGAACCCGTATCATTCTTTGCACGGATATACCAGTTGTAGGTTGTTCCACCGGGCAGGGTGGACAAGAAAGGGTAGCTCGTCAAAATCGTGCTGGCAAAGTAGTTCGGCGGCGACGCGGTACCGAAGAAGACATCATATGACTTCGCTCCGCAGGCGGCATTCCAAGTCAGCGTCGGCGTGAGGGAAACTCCCGTCGCGCCGTTGGCCGGCGATAGTGGTGCGGGCGACGACGGCGGGCCTGGCTGGATCTGGAATTGCGCCACGTTGGAACTCTTGGTGCCCGGGTTGGACACCTCGACGCTGACCGTGCCGGGCGACGTTACAGCGTTGGCTGGGACAGTAACTTGGATGAATGAATCACTGGCGGCCCATTTAGGCAACTTCGCGCCGTTAAAGGAAACCCACGAGATGGGCGCAAAGCTTTGGCCATTCACCGTGAGGTTAAATGATGCGCTGCAAGCGGTGGTTGCAGAAGGAACAAGACCCGAAATTGCGGCTGTGGGGCCATAGAACGATGCCCAAGCTGGCAGCAAATTGTAGGCGTCGACTGATCCCAAGCCAGTCACAGGATCGTATCCGGGCCCGGCGGTGTAGCCAAACTGGTAGGGCGCCGTGGACGGACAGTCTTTAGACCCGGGCACACACGGTACAATGTTGTTGCCTGGAGCTGTGATGTCATGGAAGGCGTTAGAACCCGCCTTCGCGTATAAGAGGGTATTGATGTTGCCTGCCCAGACGGGGTCATAGCTCACGGACGAGTTCAGCAGCGCGATCATTCCTGCGAAGAGGGGGGCCGAGAAGGAAGTACCGCCAGCATTGGCTTGGAGAGATCCGTTGTAGGCGTACGCGAACGGATCATGATACCCGGAGGCCGCCAATGAAACGTCGGGGACCTCGCGAGTTCCGTTCGCCGGAACACCCACCCACGTCTGCCAGTTCGGTGTCGGGAAGCAGGGCGTCGATCCGCACAGCAGACTGCTCTTACCGCCTCCTGTCGCAGAGAGCCCTCCATACTTCGTATCGTTCCAAGCAGTCTCCGGGATGTAACTGGTAGCCGAGCCGCTGGGGCTCCAGTACGAGCCATTTCCTTCCACAAATTCGGTACCGCCGACACCTGTAACCTCCGGAAACGCCGCCGGCAGGCCGACAGCAAGCCCGCCTTGAGCAGCGCCAACGGTCTGTGTGTCGCAAGCTGCTGCGCCCCAGTCGCCAGAAGAAGCAATGAGGGTGATGTTTTTGGCGTTCGCCTCCTGGGCAGTGTATCGATGGCTGTTGACCCTCGCGATCGGAGCTGCGGCCTCGCAATCAGCCCAACTCATGCTAATGATCTCCCCGCGGGCATTGTCAACCGCATCGCTCACTGCAGCCCACGTGATCGGGTTGCTCGCGTCGGTGTCGAGTACAAGTTGTGCGAGGGGCGCTAGCGCGCTTACCATTTCCAAATCCAAGGTGGCTTCTAAAGTACCCGCTCCGAGCCCGGGATCTCCATCGGGATAGACCCTTTGTATTTGCAATCCCGCCGGGAGGTTGAAGGTTGTGCGGTAGAGTGCGGTGTCAGAGAGCGAAACGTTGCTGGAGCCGATGATCACGACCGTCTGAGAGAGACCTAACACACCAAGAGTGTAGAAGGGATTGGTATCGTAGATCGTCGCCAGATCGGCAGGAGCCAGGACGCGGTTGCCGCTAAGAAGGTAATCCGGCGTCGCTGGAACGGAGCCGTTGGAAGTCCGGATCGGATTCCGAGGCGGAAAGAAGTCGTCCATGCCCATTACCGCCAGCACCAGCGGCGCGAGAGCCGTTGGCATCGACGGCTCGGATGCATTGGCGAAGTGCACTGCCCCTTTAACCAGGTAGCGGTGGATTTGGGTTCCGAAGGCCCGTTGAACCTGTTCCGCCGTCCCATCGAACCGGATGAAAGTCCTGCTGCGGGCTTCGGCTTTTATTTGAAAGCCCTGGCTCTCCAACCATTGCCGCAGGGCGACTACGTCGTTCGGACTGGCGCCAAAGCGGTCAGCGAACTCTTCCGGAGCCAGCCATTTGTGGTAGTTTGGCGAGGATGGATCCTGCTGCTCGGCAAGCAGCAGATCCAGGTCGGTCTGCTGCTCCGGAGTGCGCCGGATCGTCAGCATCATTCCCCGTAGCGGGAAGTCGGGTTTCACTGAACCTCGGTCGTACTCGGCCCTCGCAAGAGAATGCAGATTACCTGTGACAGTGATAGTTGCAGTCTGAGCGAGCACCATCGAGCATCCGGCCCACAGCACTCCAGCCAAGCAAATCGTCGTAACATTCCAGCGGCTAACAAATGTTAGATTCATCGAACCTCACTCCTTACTGCCATCTGCCGACGATCGCCGCGAGGCCGGCCGAAAGCGTTATGCCGAAGACTACGAATGAGAGAAGTTTTCGCAAAAATAGCGGCTTGATCATGGAGTTGGTCCTCCTTGGTCGCGCTGGGATCACAGTCCCGCGCCCGATAACTAACGCGGCAAGAGCCGCCTGGATAGTGCGGCCATATCGTTGGGTGGGCACCATACCGAGTACCTCCTGGATTTTCTACTCAACCCCAGCGGGCCATAGAAAGCAGCGTTTCCGTGGGTCGGCCGCTCCTTGGCGCGCAGCGTACCGATTGAGCTGTTCTCATACCATCACGCGCAAGTCCGCCGCGAAAAGTGTCATGCCGAGGCATGATTTTCTCGGAAAAGCCGAGGGACCACGCGTGGGACCATTGAATCCCCCCGCGCAACCGTATAAAATCTCTTCAGTCAAGGAGTTGACCAACGTGTCCGACGCCGGGGTCGTAACTCGCCTCCTCCGCGCATCCGGTCAAGGCGACCGTTCCGCCGAAGCCGAGTTGATCGCCCTGGTCTATGGTGAGCTGCGCCGCCGGGCAGCGGTCTACATGCGCGGGGAGCGGCCGGACCACACTCTCCAACCCACTGCCCTTGTGAACGAAGCATATCTGAGACTCATAGGTCACGGCGGCGACTGGCAAAACCGCTCCCAATTCTTTGGTGTGGCGGCCCGGCAAATGCGGCGGATTCTGGTGGACCATGCGCGCAAACACAGTGCCGTAAAGCGGGCCGGAAGGGAGATTCGCGTGTCCTTCCGTGATGTGCTCGCGACGGCCACAGAGCAGCCCGCTGATCTGGCCGCGATCGACGAGGCGCTCGAACGGCTTGCCAGTGAGTATTCGCGCCAAGCCAAAGTAGTTGAACTCAGGTTCTTTGGGGGCTACGCTGAGGATGAGATAGCCGGAATTCTCGGGATCTCCGTCGAAACCGTCAAGCGCGACTGGAAGTTCGCCAAGACGTGGCTAAGCCGCGACCTTAGGCAGGCGCCATGAACTCAGAAAACACCCGGCAGCGCATCATGGAATTGTTCGAGGCTGCCTTGTTCGAGGAACCTTCCAAACGTACGGAGTTTCTTCGCAGTGCCTGCGGAAACAACCCGCAGCTTTTCGCCGAGGTGAGCTCACTCGTCGCTGAGTCCGAGCGGATGGAAGAGACCTCGCAACCTGCGGCGACTACCCCAATCGCTGCTCTACAGCCGCTGCCCGGGTCTGCACCGGTCGCGCCTGTCCTGCAGCAAGTCGGCCGATACGCGATCGGCCGCGAATTGGGACACGGGGGCATGGGGGTCGTCTTCGAGGCCCACGATCCTCTAATCGGCCGCACGGTCGCCCTCAAAACCATCCGGCTGGAAGGCCAGGGAACCCCTGCCGAACGCGAGTGGTTGAGGGAGCGCCTGTTCCGCGAAGCCCGGTCCGCCGGCTTGCTGTCGCATCCGAACATCGTCACAATCTTCGATTCCGGCTTGCACGAAGACTTGGCTTTCATCGCCATGGAATATGTGGACGGCCCCACGCTGCAACATCTCCTGGCGGCGCCTGAACGCATGGATCGCCGGGACGTGCTGCACATCCTCCAGCAGGTGGCGACAGCGTTGGACTACGCGCACGAAACCGGGGTTGTCCACCGCGACATCAAGCCGAGCAATATCATGCTGCACGGCAAAACGGTGAAAATCACCGACTTCGGTATCGCCAAGGTCACGCACACGCAGCAGTACACCGCCGCCGGGATGGCAATGGGCACGCCGAACTACATGTCCCCGGAGCAGATTCAAGGTCAGCCCGTCGATGGCCGTTCCGACCAATTCTCGCTCACCGTCGTCGCCTACGAAATGGTGACCGGGGAGAGGCCGTTTCAGGGAGAGTCTTTGGTCACCCTGGTGCATCAGATCGTTTACGCGGACAGGCCGCAAGCTGTAGTCGCCGCTCCGGATCTGCCGGCGAAGGCCGACGAAGTTCTCCGACGCGGCCTCGCCAAGTCCCGCCGGAACCGCTTCGCCACCTGCGCGGAGTTCGTGCAGCGGCTCGAGGAGGCGTTGACGCCGCCGCACCCGCACGTGAAGCAATCGTGGCAGCGGGTAGCCGGTAGTTCCCTGCTGCTCCTATTGGCTGCCGGGGCACTCAGCTTGGCTCCGGAGCGGCGCCCCAGCCCGCCTAAAGTCTCTGGCGTGACGCCGCTCGCTGTGCCCCTGCCAATCGACTCCCGGCATTTAGTGTTGCATCGGGACTTCGACAAACTCGGCCTCAGAACGGAGGCGTACCTGGACAATCGCCCGTCCAATCCACACCACGCGGACCAGGACATAACTTGGCGTAACGCGGCCGCCCAAGTCAGCGGCGTCACGGGCGTGGTCACCGCGGCCGGAGGCTGGGGCCACAGCCTGGCCGTGGAGAGCGACGGAAGCGTGTGGGCGTGGGGCGGGAATTTAAGCGGACAGATCGGCGATGCGACCACGAACGATCGCCCGACGCCCGTCCGGGTCGGCGGTTCTACCCTGGCAGGTGTCACTGCGATTGCCACTGGGAGTTGCGACAGCTTGGCCCTAAAGAAAAGCGACGGCAGCGTGTGGTCTTGGGGCTGCAATGACCAAGGACAACTCGGCGACGGGACCACTCTCGACCGCCACATCCCGATTCAGGTGCCTGGGCTTTCCGGAATCGCGGCCATCGCCGCCGGTGGTTGGCACTCCTTGGCGCTGGGACGCGACGGGAGAGTCTGGGCTTGGGGGTCGAACTCGAACGGCCAACCTGGTGACGGAACCGCCACCGGTCACCCGGCACCTGCCCCGGTTGGCGGACTCACGGGCGTGGTGGCCGTCTCCGGAGGCGGGACGCACAGCCTGGCGTTGAAAAGTGACGGTAGCGTCTGGGCCTGGGGGTCGAACTCGAACGGCCAACTTGGCGACGGCACTACAGCGCACAGCCCCGCGCCCGTGCGGGTCGGCGGCCTCACGGATGTGGTCGTTGTCGCAGCGGGCGCCCACCATAGCCTGGCTCTGAAGCGTGACGGGAGCGTCTGGGCCTGGGGATCGAACTCCTACGGGGAACTAGGCGATGGGACCACGACGGACCGGCTGACGCCGGTTAAGGTAAGCGGGCTCTCGGGCGTGGTCTCCATCGCCGCCGGGGCTCAGCACAGCTATGCTCTGGAGCGCGACGGCAGCGTGTGGGCGTGGGGACAGAACGACTACGGTGAGATCGGCGACGGTACTTGGGGGACACAACGCCTGTCGCCGGTTCCGGCAAGCGGCCTGTCCAGTGTAGTTTCCATCTTCGCCGGCGGGCAGCACGGCCTGGCGCTGAAAAAGGATGGCAGCCTCTGGACGTGGGGCTGGAATGATCATGGCCAGCTCGGCAGGGAATCGGTCCGAGCTTTAAGAAGTGTCGGCTCGATAACCATGACTCACGGCGCCAACAAGAGTTCGGGCGCGGCCTACAAGATGGCGGACACCGGTTTTCCTTGGATCCAATTCGACCAGGAAGCGCACAAACTTCTTCTTCATCCCGGTAATTTCGGCACTTCTCAGTGGGCCGCCGCGCTCGGTTTCGACGTCCCGGAAGACGGCCCATACGCGATCAGCGGGACATTCCAGCGCGCAAACAGCTCCTCGGTAGCGGGAGACGGGGTGGACGCGGCGGTGATTCTGGACACGGACGCGGCCCACCCGCTCTGGGCCGGGCACATCGCCGCACGCGAGCCCGCCCCAAGGCCCTTCTCGATCCGCAAGCCATTGCTTCGAGGCCAAGTGCTTCGCTTCGTCGTATTCAGCGGCCCAGAAGGGAAAGACGGTATGTTTGACGAAACATTCCTGGTTGCCACGATTGACCGCTGAGGAATCCACCTGCCAGCGCGTGCAATGAGAAAGGCCAGGCGGACGCGCGGAGGATGACGTCCGCCGGCAGGTTAGCCCTCGGGAGACATTGTATCTCGCCGAACCACTCGCACAAAGCCGCTCGATGAACGCGAAGGCAATCAAAGTAGCCCTCGACTACGATCACGGTCGGGCTACCGGTCGCTTATGGAGCATGGCTCACCTCCAGGGCGGATGCGATACCCGCCGCATCGAAATACTCGTGCTCCACCCATGCCGCGGCCTCCGGCACCGCGCGTCGCACCGGTTCGGATAACCCGGGACAGACTTCCGCGGGCAAGGGGCCCGTCTGGCACGCGAGCACCCGCACCTCGACGCCGGTCTGCTGCTGCAACTCGCGCAGCATATTGGATGTGGGCAACTGGTGCATGGAAAAATCGTCCAGTTTGACCACGGGGATTTCGGCCGGGTCGATTTCGAACCACTCGCCCGGCTCCCGCCCGAAATCCACCGCGTCTAGAATCAGCAGCCGCCGCGGGCGCACCGGACTCAGGCAAATGGTGAACAGCAGATTGCGCACTCCCGTTCCGGCATCGAGGAGGCAAACGCTGCCGGGCACGTCGAAGTGCGTCTCGAGGTATTCGGTCAGCGCGCACCCGAAGCCGTCATCGCCGAAGAAAACGTTGCCGATGCCGAGGATCAGCACAGGCTTCGAGCAGAACTCGGGAAAAGCGTCTTCTTCCATAGTTGCCATGACGGCCTCCGTTACCTTAACCGTGGGGCGGCCCCCCCGGTCCGCGGCCGACGCCCCCGTCGGCCTTCTTGCATCGGCCGGATGTTGATTCCGCGGGCGACTGCGGGTCCAGGGGGACCCGCGCGGACCAGGGGGTCCGCCCCACAATACTTAGTTTGCGAGCGAATCGAGCAAGCGCCCCTTGGCGTCGAAGATGTCCAGCTTCACCGACATCTTTCCGTCCAGCCGGTGCGTGGCGCACGACAGGCACGGGTCATAGGCGCGGATGGCCATCTCCACCGTGTTCAACACCCCCTGGTCGTATTGACCGCCGTGGATCAGGCTTTTGGCGGCCTGCGTCACCGACAGGTTGATGGGAGCGTTGTTATGAGTAGTCCCGACGATCAGGTTCATGTTGGTGAGCATGCCGTCGGCATCGGTCTCGTAATCGTGAATCAGCGTGCCGCGCGGCGCTTCCGTGCAACCGACTCCGCGCGCCGCGCGCGGCGTCACTTTCACGCGCGTCTCGGGGCAGGTGATGTCCGGATCGTCCAGCAGCCGGATGGCGTTCTCGGCGTTATAGAGCAGCTCGATCAGGCGGGCCCAGTGATACAGCAGGGTGAGCTGCGCCGGGCGGCCGAACTTCCGCCGGAATTCCTCGAGTTCCGCTTGCGCCAGGGGCGTGTCGATGAAGTCGCAAACGTTGATGCGAGCCAGCGTGTTGGCGCGGTACAGGCCGGGCGCGTTATCTTCCAGCGAGAAGCCGCCGCGCTTTTTGGCGTACGGGAACTTCAGGTAGCTCCACGACTCGATGTGTTCCCCGATGAACTCGGTATACCGGTCATACGGGAAATCGTCGAAGGAGCCGTCGCTCGCCATCAGGCGCAGCTTGCCGTCATAGAGATTGAGAGCGCCGTTATCCTTGACGGTTCCGATGAATCCGCTGGTGATGACACCCAGCGACTTCACCACGTCGAGGTACTTGGGGAACACGCTCTCTTTGGCAAACGCGATGGAGAACTTGGCCAGCTCCAGGGCCTCATCGGCCATCTTGCGCAACTGGTCGCGCTCGTCCTTCGCCAGCGGTTTGCTGAAGCCCCCGGGAACCGCGGCCTGCGGATGGATGGCCTTGCCCGCGATAATCTCCAGCATTTTGGCGCACATGTGGCGCACGCGGACCACGCGCCGGGCCACCTCGGGCGCGGCCTGCAAGACGCCGATGACGTTGCGCACCGAATAATCGGCATCCGGGCCCAACAGGAAGTCGGCGCCGGCCAGGAAGTAGAAGTGCAAGATGTGCTCTTCCATGTAGGCGATGCTGTTGCACAGCTCGCGCAGCTTGGCCCCCGCCGGGGGCGGCTCGACCCCGAAGACGGCGTCGCAGGCCTTGGCCGCCGCCAGGTGGTGCGACCACGGACAGACGCCGCAAATGCGCGGGGTGATGCGCGGCATGTCTTCCACAGGCCGCCCCATGCAGAAGCGCTCGAACCCGCGCAACTCGATGACATTCACGCGGGCCAGGTTCACATCGCCGGCATCGTCCAGTTGGATGGTGATCTTGGCGTGGCCCTCAATTCTCGTCACAGGCTGAATTACGATGGTCTTTCCCATGGCTCACCTCTTGGGCGCCGGCCGCAGGCGGCCCGCACCGGAAAATCGGTTGAATGTCGCGGCCCGGTCCGGAATCTGTTTCGGATCGAGGCCAATAGTAGAAAGCGCGCCCATCATGTCCACCATGGGGTTGGCCTTCTCCGAGATCGGTCCGAAGCACCCTTCGCACGGCATATACGCGCGGATGCATCGCGGCGTGCCCTCGCTGCCGCCGCAGCCGGAGCGCGTGGCCGGACCGTTACACAGAAATCCCTGCTCCATCAAGCAGCGCATCTGGTTCAGCGGAGCGCCCGGAGTGAACGTGGGTCCCTCCAGCCGCCGCCGCAGCGTCGAGGTGGCCTTCTTCTCGCGGATGGTGGGGCATTCGTCGCATACGCTCTTGGTCGACAGCGTAAACGGGCGGCCTTCCAGCAACGCGTTGAGCGCGCCCGCGACCATCTCCGGCGTGGTGGGGCACCCGGGCAGCATCAAATCGATCTTCACCACTTCGCTGACGGCGTACACACGATCGGTCAGGGCCGGGATTTCCTCGTGGGGGAATCCATTCCTGTCGGTCGTGACGCTCTCGCGGTAGACCTTGGTCAGCAATTCCTCGGTGGAGCACAGGTTGGCCAGCGCGGGGACGCCGCCATAACAGGCGCAGGACCCCAGCGCGATCAGCGTCTTGCATTTCCGGCGCATCTCCTGCGCCAGCAGCTTGTGCTCATCGCTGCGGATACCGCCGGAGATGAGGCCCACCTCCGCCTCCGGAATTTCCATTTCCGCTTTTTCGCCGGTCTGACCATACAGCTTGTGGTCCATCAGCACCGGCATGTGGACAATCTGCACTTTTTCCAACAAGTCCAACAATGGTTCGCCGATATCGAGGATTGTCACCTCGCATCCGCCGCAGATTGCGAACCACTCTTCGGCTAAACGGGCTGCCATGTTACACCTCTCTTTCCCACATGAATTTCCTGCCGTTCACTATTCGATAGCTCTTCATCGAGACTCCCTGGCCGTCTCCGCTATGACTTGTAAGGACTGGGACCCAGCCGCTTGATTTGGTCGGTGAACTCCGTCATCAGCTTGGCGAACTGCGGCCCCTCTGACGCCGATACCCACGCCAGTTTGAATCTTTCCTCCTCGATCCCGAAGTCCTGGAGCATGAGCGTGATCGCCTCCGCCCTTCTGGCCGCCTTGAGATTCCCGTCTTGATAGTGGCAGTCGCCCGGATGGCAACCGCACATGACGACCCCGTCCGCGCCTTTCGTCAGAGCATCGATCACCAGGTTCGGATGCACCATTCCCGAACACATCACCCGGATGATCCGCACGTTCGCCGGGTACTGGCAGCGCGATATGCCGGCCAGATCCGCGCCCGTATAGGAACACCAGTTGCAAGCCAGCGCCAGAATGATCGGCTCAAACTCCTGTTCCGCCGCCAAACCCATGGTCACACCACCTCCAGCGCGGCAGACACTTGCGCCGCCAGTTGTTCCAGCTTGAAGCCTCTCACCACAATTCCGTTCTTGGGACAGGTTGCCTGGCAGGTGCCACAACCCTTGCACAGGCTCTCGTTCACCTCAACCATCTTTTTGACCGAGCCGTTTCTGACATACTCGACCAAGGTCAGCGCCTTGTAAGGGCAGGGATCGACACAATACGCGCAGCCGTCGCAGTTTTCAACCACGACGGACGATATCGTGCCCTCCAGCTCGACATAGTCCTTGCTCAGAATGGCGCTGGCCCGGGCCGCGGCAGCCTGTGCCTGGATGATGCTTTCGTCGATGGACTTCGCCGCGTGCGCCAGGCCGCAAACGAAAACGCCGTCGGTGGCGAAGTCCACGGGCCTGAGCTTCATATGGGCTTCCAGGAAGAAGCCGTCCTGATTCCGCGGAATCTTCAGGAGTTGCGCGATCTCCTGGTTTCCTGCGTCCGGCACAATGCCGGCCGAGAGGACCACCAGATCGGCCTGAATCAGGATCTCCCGCTCGAACAGCGGCGAGTAAACCGTCACATCCAGACGCCCGCCGTTTCCGGCCACCTCCGGCTTTCTGTCTTCCTCATATCGCAGGAAAACCACTCCCTGTTCCCGCGCCTTGGAATAATATCCTTCCCGGAAACCGTAGGTGCGTATATCCCGGTACAGGACATAGACATTCGCGCTGGGATTCTGCTGCTTGATCTTCAGGGCGTTCTTGACCGCCTCACTGCAGCACACGCGCGAGCAGTAGGGCCTTTCCTTATCGCGCGAGCCTACACACTGGATCATGACGACGGTACCCGAGATCGCTTCGTGTCCGGGGTCGCTCAACCGGGATTCCAGCTCCAATTGGGTGATGACATCCGGGTTGCCGTTTCCGCACCCGTATTCCTTGGGCTGGTACTCGCTGCCGCCGGTCGCGACGATCGCCACTCCATGCTCGACCGTCTCGACTCCGTGGCCGTTGGAAATGGTTGTTTTGAAATTGCCGATGGATCCGTCGATGGCCATAATTCTGGAGTTGGTGAATAAGCGAATATTCCGGTCGCCGCTCACTTTCCCGATCAGGTTCTTCAGCTCTTCCTGCGGCTTCTCGCCGTTGAACAGGTAGCGAATGCGCCGCAGATTTCCGCCCAACTCCTTTTCCCGCTCGACGAGGTGCACTTCGACGCCCTGCGCGGCGAGCTCCGTGGCGGCGACCATGCCGGCCAGCCCGCCGCCGATCACCAGGGCAGCTTTCTTCACCGGTACCCGCCTCTTCTGGAGAGGCTCGAGCAATCGGGCCTTGGCGACCGCCATGCGAACCAGGTCCTTGGCCTTTTGGGTGGCTTTCTCATGCTCGTGCATGTGCACCCAGGAGCACTGGTCGCGGATGTTGGCCATCTCGAACAGGTAGAAGTTGAGCCCGCCCTCGCGGCAGGTGTTCCGGAACAGCGGCTCATGCGTTCGCGGCGAGCAGGACGCCACGATCACGCGATTGAGATGATGGTCGCGGATCTGTTGTTTGATGCGCTCCTGGGCGTCGTTGGAGCAGGTGTACAGATTGTCCTCGGCATACTCCACATCCGCAAGAGTCTTGGCATATTCCACCACGCCGGGCACATCCACCACCCCGGCGATATTGGTTCCACAGTGGCAGACAAAGACTCCGATCCGGGCCGGCTGGCCGCTCACGTCGATTTCGGGAGGATATTGCCTGGCCGCGATCAACGAGCCCTTGGCTTCTTTCAGGAGCGCCAGCACGTTGGACGCGGCTGCGGACGCCTGCATCACGGTTTCAGGGATGTCCTTGGGCTCGGTGAACGTGCCGCCAACATAGACTCCCTCCCGGGACGACTGCGCCGGAGAAAAGACCGAGGTCCGGCAGAAGTTGAATTCGTTCAACTCAATGCCAAATACCTCGGCCAGGCGCTTGCTGTCACGGGGCGCCTGCATGCCGGTCGATAAGACCACCAGGTCGTATTCGCGGGTCTTCTTCCGGTCCCCTTCGCCAAGGTAATGGATGATCGGATTGCCGGTCCCGGGCGCCTCCTCTATGGACACCGGGCGGGACCTGATGTAATTCACTCCCCGGGCTTTCGCCCGCTCGTAATACCCCTCAAAGCCCTTGCCGAATGCGCGCAGATCCATGTAGAAGATGTCGCACTGCACGCTGTCGCCGACGTGTTCCTTGGCCATCAACGCTTCCTTGGTGGCGTACATGCAGCAGACGCTGGAGCAGTAGTCGCGCTCACAATCGCGGGAACCGACGCACTGGATGAAGGCAATCCGCTGTGGCTCACGCTGGTCGCCGGGGCGCTGGACGTGGCCGGCATAAGGTCCCGAGGCGGACAGGATCCGCTCGAACTCCAGCGCGGTGATCACGTTCGGGAATCGCCCGTAGCCGTAGCGCGGCAGCGACGCCGGATTGAAGGGCTCAAACCCCGGAGCCAACACCACCGCGCCGGCCGTCACCTGGCGGCGCTCTTCGCGCATGCCAAAATCGATCGCGCCGGCTTGGCATTGGTCGGCGCACATGTGGCAATCGGAGCAGATGCCGCAACTGAGGCAGCGGCGCGCTTCCGCCACGGCCTGCTCCTCGGTGTAACCGGTCTGAACCTCGTCAAAAGACTTGGCGCGCTCGGCGGGATCGAGCGCTGGCACCGCAACCTGGCGCTGCGTCTGCCAACCGGCCGTATCGACCACGTACTGGGTCGGGTATGGGCCTTCGAGCTCGCGTCCCGCCCGCAGGTCCTGCCCGTTGAGCCAGCGGTCGATCGAAATGGCCGCCTTCTTGCCGGCCAGCATGGCCGTCACCACGACGTCCGGACCGGTCACGCAATCGCCGCCGACAAACACTCCCGGCACGGCGGTCTCCAGGGTGACGGGGTCCGCGGATAGCGTACCCGATCTGGTCGCATCGAGCCCCAGCCGCTCCCCCAACGTCGCCACATCCGGGGTCTGCCCGATGGAAACGATGACCGTATCGCAGGGGAGGGCAAACTCCGAGCCGGGGATCGGCTGCGGAGCGGGCCGCCCGCTGGCGTCCGGCGCGCCGAGCCGCATGCGAACGCACTGCAGAGCCGCCAGACGCCCGTCTGCCGCTGCCTGGAACAAGCTCGGCGCGGCCAGCACTACCAGCTTCACTCCCTCATGCTCGGCATCTTCGATCTCGCGCGCATTGGCCGGCATTTCGGCCCGCGTGCGCCGGTATACGAGGGTGACTTGCGCGGCTCCGCAGCGGAGCGCCGTGCGCGCCGCGTCGAGGGCAGAGTTGCCGCCGCCAATCACCAGCACACGGCGGCCGACTTCTTGCGGCCCTTCCAGGTTGACGCGCCGCAGAAACTCCAGGCCGCCGATTACGCCCGGCAGGTCATCCCCCGGCACCGAAAGCCGGCGCTCGAGATGGGCGCCGATGGCGACGAACACCGCGGCGTATTGCCGCCGCAGTTCGTCGAAGCGGATAGCCCGGCCGACCGGCGTATCCACGCGAATCTGGATGCCCAGGGCGGACAGCCGTTCCAACTCGGCATGCAGCACCGGCCGCGGCAGCCGGAACGAGGGAATACCCACCGCGAGCATCCCGCCGGCCACCGGCAAGGCCTCGAACACTACTGGTTGATAGCCCTTCTGGCGAAGGTGGTAGGCGCAAACCAGGCCCGCGGGCCCGGAGCCGACAATCGCAATCTTCTCCGGCCGCTCCGGTACGCTGGGCTTGGGGAACTGGTAATCGGGACGCCGGTCGGTCACGAAGCGCTTCAGCGCCGGCATGTTGATCCGGTCGTCCACAAACCGGCGGGTGCAGGCCGTTCCGCAGGGATGCGTGCAGACCCGGCCGCAGATGGACGGAATGGGATTGTCCCGGAGGATGACCTCGAGCGCCTCATCGAAACGCCCTTGCGCAACCAGCGCGACGTATCCCTGCGCGCTCTGATGGATGGGACAGCCTGCCTGGCACGGAGATGCGCCGCGCCGGGAAATCGCAAAGACATTGGGGACGGCTTGCGGGTAGGGCCGGTAAACGGCCTTGCGCTGGCCGAGGCCGAAATCAAACTCGGAAGGCAGCGTCACCGGGCAGGAAGTGGTGCACAACCCGCAGCCGGTGCACTTGGTCTCGTCTACGAACCGCGGACGCCGCTTGACCGTAATCGCGAAGTGCCCGGCCTGCCCCTCGACGCGTTCCACATCGCTCAGGGTGAGGATCTCGATATCGCGATGCCTGCCGATCTCCACCAGCCGCGGCGCCATGGTACACATGGCGCAGTCATTGGTCGGGAACGTCTTATCGAGCTGGGCCATCCTGCCGCCGATGGCGGACTTGGTTTCGACCAGATAGACCTTGATGCCTGCATCCGCCAGATCCAGCGCGGCTTGCATCCCCCCGATGCCACCGCCCACCACCATCGCGGCGCCCACAGCGGAGTTTTGATCCTGGGCATTCATGCTGCCTTTTCCTCCCCAGCCATGAGGCTCTTCAGGGCCCTTTCCTTCACCGCGGTAAAGTAGAGCGCCAGAGGACGATAAAGCATGTGCGACGACCTTCCGAACGGCACCTCCACGAGCAGCATCGGAACCACGATCATGAGGTGAACGGCGTAGGCATAATGCGCGCCTAACCCCAATCCCACATACCTGAGAACATGGACCGCCATTCCACTCAAAGCTGTCAGAAGGAGGAGCAGCGGCAGTATCAGATCGCCTAACCCGGACTTCCCGTAGATCGGCTCGCGCTTCCTGGCCCGCTCGATCAGAATATCGAGCGAACCCAAGAGGAGAAAAGCAGCTCCCATGTAGCCGAGCCATCTTTGCGGGTTATAGAGAGCATATATTTTGTCGGTCTGGAACCATCTAAGGAAGAAAAACTTGATGACGAACATGAGGCAGCACCCAAACGCGAGAAGCCAATGCATGATCCATCGCCGCCGCTGGATGGTTGCGGGGCACTTCAGAATCTGCTTATGGGTGACCATCTGCAGAAACATGGTTTTAGCTTCGGCCAGATAGAACTTCACAGGGATGGCCGCGTGGGGGCCGCGACGCATCGTAAGTGAGAGCATGCGTGCCGCGTGGGATGCGATGAAAAACGCCGGTAGCAGGAAAACGGCCAGCGTAAAATACGTGATCCGGTTGAACATGTGCTCCAGTCCCATGGACGTGGAGCGAAAAATCGATATGTCCAGATGCTCGATATACAGGTGATAGAGAATGATGAGTACCAGCACCAAGACTGCTGCAGACGAGAGTGCTGCTGTTTCCCACGCCGGTGAACGGCAGATTCTTCGGGACAATCCGGTCCAGTCGTACTGCGCCATCAGATAGCGCCGGAGCGTCATCATCGACTCTCGAGGTTTTGCCTCCCTCGGACAAGTGACCGAACAATCTCCGCAGTCATGGCAGAGCCATGGCTCGAGGCTCTGCTGCACGGAGTCCTTCAGTCCCAACACCACGGATTGCATGGTCCTGCGAGGAAACGAAGCGGAATCGGTCGCGAGGTCGCAAACAATTGTGCAGCTACCGCAATTGAAGCAACCGTGTGCGTTGAAGACACCGTATTTGCGAACTTCCGATAGCAGTGACGGATCGGACGTTTCTCTCATATCAGGCTCGTGCGGTGGTTAAGGAGGGCCAGTTCCCCGTCACCCGGCAGGTAATGTGCGACTTGACGCGGGTTGGGGCAGACCGTTCTCAGGTGGGCGAGTAAGGAACCTTCTCCAACAATGGCCGGCTGCGCCATGAGCTCTCGCTCCTGACAGGTCCCATAAGCCCCGTAGTGCCGGCCCACCCCGGGTTCCGGGTAATGTAATTACCCCGGTCAAAGGTTAACCTGATCAACTATTCCATGGCGCATGTTGCCTGTCAATACTTTTTCCCACAGATTGACGAGAAAATTAACAACAGACCTTAAACTCTTGAAACACCCTGGTTTCGCCTGCGGCGTGAAGGCGAGTTTGGTTGCAACCGGTCTTGGATGCGGCGGTTTAGCGGCGAAGAAATGGCGAATCTTGGTCTAGGACGCCGGCCCGTTAGGAGGACCGGATGTCCCCATCTCCCGCTGGTCGCGGCTACGGCGTCTGGGCTTACAATAGATGGCGATAAGTCCTTC
>Ga0116222_1000544_pt1 | contig 23409 bp, 17 predicted proteins | sample Sb_taG_12_FD_88963 | JGI IMG/M metagenome (GOLD analysis project Ga0116222, IMG submission 88963) | Peat soil microbial communities from Weissenstadt, Germany - Sb_50d_9_AC metaG | ecosystem: Environmental > Terrestrial > Soil > Wetlands > Peat | place: Germany: Weissenstadt | collected 2010-09-21
AGCGCGACGCCGGTCAGCACGTAGAGGTTTCCGATCAGCAGGTCAAGGCCGTGCCAGTGATAGACGGGAAACCAGGGCTGGTCACCGAGCCTGCTGCGGACCGAACTCGGTTCCGGTGGCGCCCAGATCAGCCCGAAGTGATAGCTCGCGCGGCTCGGCGGTTCCCCCCACCAGCTCACCGGCCAGGCGCCGAACAGCCCCAGGATCACGATCACGATGCCGAACCAGGCCCACCGGCTGGCACCGCTAGCCCGCGCCCCGTAACTGAACAGGGCTACCACGGCGGGAACGGCCCAGACCCAGTGATGGTCCCAGCTGACCGGTGAGACCAGCAGGCCAGTGAGCGCGCAGCCGAGCACGCCGAGCAGGTGATGCCCAGCCCGGTCGATAACCGCGGCGCAGATCAGCCCGGTCACCAGCGTCACCGCAGCGGCGGCCAGCCAGGCGGGCTGGCCGCCGGCCACGCTGCCCGCGAGCCTGGTGATGACGCCGCGCAGCGACTGATTACCGCCGAATCCGGCGAATCCGGCCCGGCTCCCGTCGGCGAACAAGCCGCCGAGCCAGTACCTGTCCGAATCGGCCGGAAGCACAATGAAGCCGGTCAGGACCGTCGCCGCGAAGGTCGCTGAAGCCACCGCAGCCTGCCGGAATCTGCGGGTCAGCAGCAGGTAAGGCACGAAGATCAGCGGCACTAGCTTGATTCCGGCGGCGACGCCGACGCCCATGCCCTGCCACCAGCGCCGGTCCGGCTGGCACATGTCCCAGATGATCAGGGCCACCAGCACGAGGTCGATCTGACCAAGGGACAAGATGCGCTGCACGGGCTCCAGCGCCAGGGCGGCGGCTGCGGTGAGCAGCGTCAGGCCCGCCCGAGCCACGCCCGGCCGGTAGCCGAGGCCGCCGAGGGTGAACCATACGGCCGCGGCCAGCGCCAGGACGCTGACAGCTATCGATCCCGCGAGTAGCTCTATCGCCGTGGGCACCGTCAGCACCGTGAAGATAACCGCCGCGAACGGGCTGTAGGTGAACTTCAGGCCGTGGTAGCCGGGCCAGTCATAGAGGGGCGAGCCGCGCCGCGGGTCGTACCACGGTGCCACGTGGCCGGTGATCTGCCCGCCGAACCGGTAGATCCGCAGGTCGAGGGGAATGCCCAAGCCGGTCGGGTGGCCGATCAGGTAAGCCAGCCACACCCCGAGCGCGATCAGGCACCCCGCGATGCCGGCGGTGAATAACAGGCCAGGCCGGGCCGGTCGGCGCAACTGGCGGCCGGCGGCTGTCAGCCAGGAGACAGTCATCGCGGCCCTGCCGGACGGACAACCGGGCCGCCTCCGGCCGGCCGAGCCAACGGCGCGCGCTCCGGGCTGCTGATAACCGGGGTACGCCCACTGACTCGTAACACTCGCCGATCTACCTCCCAGATCGCTCCGTGACGGCGAGCTGCTCCGGCACAGCTGCCGCTCCCGGCCGTCCGCGATGACCACCGACCATCCTGGCACGGCGGTCGCACGCCTGATCCGGCGCGGTCCCGGCGATGGGCGTGCCGCAATTGAGCCGGAATCACTCGCCTACCAGGCTGCCGGTGCCGGAGAATGTCGCTATGGAATTCGACCTGCCGACCCTGCTCGCCGCCCGTAGTGGCCAGGGGTACGAGCTGCATGCCCGCTATCTCAACCCCCAGCTGCCCCGCATGCTGCATGCGATCGGCTTCGACAAGGTGTATGAGCGAGCCGAAGGCAGCTACCTCTACGACCGAGACGGCAACCGCTATGCGGACTTCCTGAGCGGCTTCGGCGTGTTCGGCCTTGGCCACAACCATCCGGTGGTACGCAAGGCGCTGCACGACGTGATCGACGCCGAGCTGCCAAGCATGGTCCAGTTCGATTGCGCCCTGCTGCCTGGCCTGCTAGCCGAGCAACTGCTCGCCAGAGCGCCCGGCATGGAGCGGGTGTACTTCTGCAACAGCGGCACTGAGGCGGTGGAGGCGGCGCTGAAGTTCGCCAGGTATGCGACCGGCCGGACCCGGGTCTTGTACTGCGATCACGCCTTCCACGGCCTGACGGTCGGCTCGCTGTCGGTCAACGGGTCGGCCGAGTTCCGGCGTGGCTTCAATCCGCTGCTGCCAGACACCTGCATCCCGTTCGGCAATCTGGACGTCCTGCAGGCCGAGCTACGCAAGGGAGACGTCGCGGCACTGATCGTCGAGCCCGTCCAGGGCAAGGGTGTGCAGGTGACACCGGCCGGATTCCTTGCCGCCGCCGGCCAGCTGCTGCACGACCACGGTGCGCTGCTGATCTGCGACGAGGTGCAGACGGGCCTCGGCCGAACCGGCCGCTTCTTCGGCTACCAGCATGAGGATGTCCAGCCGGACATCATCACCGTCGCTAAGGCGCTGTCCGGCGGGTTCGTCCCGGTCGGTGCCACGCTGGCGAAGGACTGGATCTTCCAAAAGGTCTACTCCTCCATGGACCGGGTGCTGGTGCACGGCTCGACCTTCAGTGCCAACGTGGCAGCCATGGCAGCGGGCCTGGCAGCGCTCGCGGTGATCGAGGACTCCGAGCTGGTCAGCAACGCCGAACGGACCGGGAAGGCGCTGCTCACCGGGCTCGGCGAGCTACAGGCCAAGTACGAGATGCTCGCCGAGGTGCGGGGACGCGGGCTGATCATCGGCCTGGAGTTCGGCAAACCCCGCTCGCTGAAGCTGCGGACCGGCTGGAACATGCTGCAAGCGGCCAGGACCGGGCTGTTCGCGCAGATGGTGGTCGTCGCGCTCTTCCAGCGGCACCGCATCCTCACCCAGGTGTCGGGCGACAACATGGAGGTGATCAAGCTGCTGCCGCCGCTGACGATTTCAGATGCGGAGGTGACCTCCTTCCTTGATGCGTTCGCCGACGTGATGGAAGAGGCGCACCGTGGCTCCGGCCTGATGTGGGACTTCGGGCGCACGCTGGTCAAGCAGGCAGTGACCCGCTGACCGCCCTGCCCCCAACCGAAGATCACCGGCGACTTGCGGCTGCTAGGGTAATAGCAGCTTAAACACGGTAAAGCGAACGCATATGTCAGATCATGGCCACTTCTTTACTTGCGTTCCTATCAAAACTATGCAGAAATGGGGACCGTGGCGCGCGACGGGACGCGGATGGGCCCAGGATCGGTCCGGGGGGACGCCGGATCGGCAGCCGTGCCCGAGGCGCTGGCTGACAAGGCAGCGGGCGAGAATTTCCCGGTCGCGCTGAGACTGCTGCCTCGGCGCAAGCGGCAGCAGCTGATGGCGGTGTACTGGTTCGCACGCGTGACAGACGACATCGGAGACTGCGGGCCGCCAGCGGACCGGCTGCGCCTGCTCGACGAGCTTGAGGCCGATCTCGGTCGGCTGGCCGACGGAACCGCCCGCCGTGCGGAGGTGTGCGCGCTGCGCCCGGTGGTGCAGGAGTGCGCGATTCCGGTCGGCCTGTTCGCCGACCTGATCCAGGCGAACCGGCAGGACCAGATCGTCTCGCGCTACCAGACCTTCGACGACCTGCTCGGATACTGCCGGCTTTCGGCCAACCCGGTAGGGCGGATAGTCCTGTACGTCTTCGGAGCGTTCTCGCCAGCAGCCGCTGCCCGCTCCGATGACGTCTGCACCGCGCTGCAGCTGGTCGAGCACTGGCAGGACGTCGCCGAAGACCTGCGGGCGAACCGGATATACCTGCCGCAGCAGGATCTCGATGACTTCGGCTGCTCGGAGCAGGATCTGGCAGCTGCGCAGGCTTCACCTGCGCTGCGATCGCTGATCGCCTTCGAAGCGGCCCGCGCTGGTGACCTGCTCGACGCCGGAGCCCCGCTGGTGGGTACCCTGCGTGGCAGCGCCCGCGCGGCTGTCGCCGGATTTGTCGCAGGCGGCCGGGCTGCCCTGGCCGCGATCGCCGCTGCGGACAACGACGTGCTCAGCGCGACTCCCCGGCCCCGCCGCAGCCGCCTCGTCGCCGAGCTGACCAGGACGTTCGTGAGGGGGCGGTGAGCGCGGTGGCGGCACAGCCGGCCGACGTACGCGCGGCCTACCGGCATTGCGAGCAGATCACCAGGACGCAGGCGCGCAACTTCTCCTACGGCATCCGGCTGCTGCCCGCTGACAAGCGCAGGGCGCTATCAGCCGTGTACGCACTCGCGCGCCGGGTGGACGATATCGGTGATGGCACGCTCCCGGTGCCGGCCAAGCTCGCCGCGCTCGGGCTGGCCCGCTCGCAGGTCGCCGCGCTCGCAGACGGCGGTCAGGCGTCGGCTGACGACCCCGTGCTACTGGCGCTCGCTGACGCGTCCCGCAGGTTCGACCTCCCGCTCGGCGCGTTCGGCGACTTGATCGATGGCTGCGAGGCAGACGTGCGCGGGGTCAGCTACGGCACCTTCGGCGAGCTGGAGCGCTACTGCCGGTGCGTAGCCGGCTCGATCGGGCGGCTGTCGCTCGGAGTATTCGGCTCCGCTGAGCCGGATGCGGCCGCTCCGCTCGCCGATGATCTCGGGGTCGCCTTGCAGCTGACCAACATCCTCCGGGATATCCGAGAGGATCTCGGCAACGGACGGGTCTATCTGCCGGCCGAGGACCTGGCGCGCTTTGGCTGCACCCTGTCGCCAGGGCAGGACCAGGACCTGAGCGGCGACGCCCGGCTGGAACGGCTGGTGCGCTTCGAGGCGGAGCGCGCCCGAGGGTGGTACGCCATCGGAATGCGGCTGATGCCGCTGCTCGACCGGCGCAGCGCCGCGTCGGCCGGCGCGATGGCCGGAATCTATCTGCGGTTGCTCGGTCACATCGCGGCCGAGCCGGCGGACGCTCTGCGGCGGCGGCTGTCACTGCCGACCGGGGAGAAGCTGCTCGTCGCGGCAGGCTGTCTCGCTGGCATGGTGCGGCGCCCCGCCCGTCGGCCGAGGGCTGGTGACGCGACAGCCGGACCGGACACGAGATCGCCGGCCCCCGGAGCGCGGTCGTGACCGGGCGCGACAGCCGCCGCCACGTGGTGGTCATCGGCGGCGGCCTGGCTGGCATCAGTGCCGCGATCGAGCTACGCGACGCGGGCATTGAGGTGACGCTGCTCGAGGCCAAGGGCTGGCTCGGCGGCGCGACCTGCTCGTTCTCCCGTGGTGGGCTGTCCATCGACAATGGCCAGCACGTCTTCCTGCGCTGCTGCACCTACTATCGCGGTCTGCTCGATCGGCTGGGTGTGGCCGGCTCGGTGCAGCTTCAGGACCGCTTCGATGTGACGGTGCTCACGCCAGGAGGAAAGGCCCGGCTACGCCGCAGCAACCTGCCTGCGCCCTTGCATCTGGTGGGTGCGCTGGCCAGGTACTCGGTACTTTCCCCGGCCGACCGGCTCGCCGTGGCCCGCGCCACGCTCGCGATGCGGTTCGCCAAGCCGGGGGACCCGCAGCTGGACGCGGTCCGGCTTGGCGATTGGCTAGCTGCCCGCGGGCAGCGGGAGCAGGCCAGGCGGCGGCTCTGGGACCTGTTCATCGTCTCGACGCTGAACGTTGCTGGCGATGACGCCAGTACGGCGCTCGCCGCCAAGGTCATCAAGACCGCGTTGCTTGACGGCAGGAGCGCAGCGGACATCGGGGTTCCCACGATTCCGCTTGGCCAGCTGCACGGAGCCGCGGCCGAGAGCCTGCTAGGCAGGCTCGGGGCGCAGGTGCGGCTCGGCGTCAAGGCGGTGGCGGTCGAGCCCGACGCCGCTGGCGGTTTTCGCGTTCGCACCGCGGCCAGGACAGAAGGCGGCGGAGCTGGGCCGGCCGACGATGAAAGCCGTGCCGCTGGCACTGAGCAGACCGGCGCGCGGCGCGACGAGGACATCGCGGTGCTGCACGCCGACGGCGTGGTGCTGGCGGTCCCGGCATGGGTCGCGGCTCGCCTGGCGCCGGCGGAGGTAGCCGGGAATTGGTCCAACCTGGAATCCTCTCCGATCGTCAACGTGCATGTGAGATATGACCGGCAGGTGATGAACCTGCCCTTCGCCGCGGCCGTGAGTTCGCCTGTGCAGTGGGTGTTCGACAAGACCAGGCAGGCCGGGGTGACCGACGGTCAGTATCTGGTGGTCTCGATTTCCGCGGCGGATAGCTACGTGGACGTGCCAACCGCAGCGCTGCGGGAGCAGTTCCTGCCAGCGCTGTCCGAACTCTTCCCCGCAGCGGGGCGGGCCGAGGTCATGGACTTCTTCGTGACCAGGGAGCGGCGGGCGACATTCCGGCAGGTACCGGGATGTGGCCGGCTGCGGCCCACGTCGGCAACCTCGCTGAACAGGCTCATGCTGGCCGGTGCGTGGACCGATACCGGCTGGCCAGACACGATGGAGGGCGCTGTGCGAAGCGGTCTGACCGCGGCACACCTGATGCAACGTGAACTGGCTCCGGCGGCCGGTCCGCAAGCCGGCTCCGTCCGGGCGGGCCGGCTGGCCGCCCGTGCGGTCAGCGGGGCACCATCATGACGGCGACCATGCCTGCGGGGGTGACCGCTGCCCGTGATCTTGTGGGGCCAGCGATAGCGACGCTCGTCGACAGGCTCAGTCCCGAAGTCCGGATCGTGGCCGCCTACCATCTGGGTCTGGCCGATGCTGACGGCCGGCCTCTGGGACCCGGCCAGGGCGGCAGCGGCAAGGCGCTTCGGCCGGCGCTCGCGCTGCTGTCAGCCCGTGCCGCTGGCGTGGCACCAGAGCGCGGCGTCGCACCGGCGGTCGCGGTCGAACTCGTGCACAACTTCTCGCTGCTGCACGACGACATCATGGACGCCGACACCGAGCGGCGACACCGGCCGACGGCGTGGACGGTATTCGGGATCGGGGCCGCGATCCTGGCTGGAGACGCTCTGCTCGCCCTGGCTCAGGACGCCCTGCTCGAGGACCTGGCACCGCAGAGCCCGTGGGCAGTCCGCTGCCTATCGGCGGCGGTGCAGCGGCTCATAGCCGGGCAGGCCGCGGACCTGGCATTCGAGCGGCGCGACGACGTGACGGTGGCCGAGTGCCTGGAGATGGCAGGCGGCAAGACCGCCGCGCTGATGGCCTGCGCCTGCAGCATCGGCGTCATTCACGTCGGGGGGCCGGCCGAACTCGCGATGGGACTAGCCGCGTTCGGCTCGCATATCGGACTTGCCTTCCAGCTCACCGATGATCTGCTGGGTATCTGGGGCGCACCGGAGGTCACCGGCAAGCCGGTCCACTCTGACCTGCGCGCCAGGAAGAAGTCACTGCCGGTGGTCGCGGCGCTGGCCACCGGCAGTGAGCCGGGACGCGAACTTGGCGAGCTGATGGCCGACCACAGGTCGCCGAGCGAGCAGGACCTGCTACGAGCCGCCCGCCTGATCGAGGAGGCCGGCGGCAGGCAATGGGCCGAGTCCGAGGCAGACACGCACATGTCACTGGCAGTCAGATGCCTGGCTGAGACGGACATGCCGGACGATGTCCGCGCGGAATTCACCGCGATCGCTAACTTCATCACCTCTCGGCAGTGCTGAACAACCAGAGCAGTGCTGAGTTAACCAGGGGAGCACGACCATGACAGGGACGTCATGACTATCACGCACGGCCGCGCCAGCGGGCGGGCCGCAGCGGAGGTGGCGCGGACGGCCAGGGACCGGGCCGGCAGTCACCTGCTCGGGCTGCAGGATGCCGCGGGCTGGTGGCAGGGTGAGCTTGAGACGAACGTCACGATGGATGCCGAAGACTTGCTGCTGCGCGAGTTCCTCGGCATCCGAACAGCGGAGCAAACCCAGGCGGCGGCCCGCTGGATCCGGTCTCAGCAGCGCGCGGATGGCACTTGGGCGAACTGGCGTGGCGGCCACGCTGACCTGTCGACCACGGTCGAAGCTTACGTAGCGCTGAGGCTGGCAGGCGACCCGCCGGAGGCCCGGCATATGGCCACCGCGGCCGGCTGGATCCGCGACGCTGGCGGCCTAGCCGCCACCAGAGTATTCACCCGGATCTGGCTGGCGCTGTTCGGCGAATGGTCGTGGGAGGACCTGCCGGTCATGCCGCCGGAGATCATCTACCTGCCCGCATGGTTTCCGCTCAACGTCTATGACTGGGCCTGCTGGGCCAGGCAGACGATCGTGCCGCTGACCATCGTCGGATCGCTGCGGCCAGTGCACAAGCTTCCGATCGGGCTGGAAGAGATCCGGGTGCCTGCCGGTCCCGGTGACATCGCGGGCGAAGCGGGACGGCCAGGCGCTGGCCGGCCAGGCGCGAGCCAGCAGGACCAGGCCGATCCGTGGGCCAGGTTCTTCGGCGGGCTCGACCAGGCACTGCACGTCTACCACCGGCGCGGCCTGCGGACCGGACCGGCTCGTGCCGTCAGGACCGCTGCGCTGCGTCGCTGCGCCGAGTGGATCATCGCCAGGCAGGAGCGGGATGGATGCTGGGGCGGTATCCAGCCGCCGTGGGTCTATTCGCTGATCGCGCTGAACCTGCTCGGATACGGACTCGATCATCCGGTGATCAAGCGCGGGCTGGCCGGCCTGGACCGGTTCACCATCTGGGCCGAAACGGCAGACGGCCCGGTTCGTCGGCTGGAAGCATGCCAGTCGCCAGTCTGGGACACCGTGCTGGCCATGATCGCCCTCGGCGACGCCGGGTTGCCGCCGGACCACCCGGCGCTGGCATCGGCGGCGCAGTGGGTGCTTGATGAGGAGATCCGCGGACCGGGCGACTGGCAGGTACGCCGGCCGGACCTCGCTCCCGCGGGCTGGGCTTTCGAGTTCGACAACGACGGCTATCCCGACATCGATGACACGGCCGAGGTGCTGCTCGCGCTGGGCAAGGTGAACCTTCCGCCCGGCCCGGGCGGCACGGCAGCCGTGGCGCGGGCGATCCGCTGGCTGATCGGCATGCAGTCCCGTGATGGCGGCTGGGGCGCCTTCGACGCCGACAACTGCTCTGGTCTGGTGACCAAGCTGCCGTTCTGTGACTTCGGCGAGGTCATCGACCCGCCATCGGCGGATGTCACCGCGCACGCGGTCGAGGCGCTCGTGGCCGCCGGGCAGTCGGACGCCGCGGCCGTGCGCCGCGGCGTGGTGTGGCTGCTTCGGGCGCAGGAGCCGGACGGATCCTGGTTCGGCCGGTGGGGGGCCAACTACGTGTACGGCACCGGTGCGGTGGTGCCCGCCCTGATCGCGGCTGGCGTCCTGCCTGGCAAGCCGCCGATCAGGCGCGCGGTGGCCTGGCTGATCGAGCACCAGAATGCCGATGGCGGCTGGGGCGAGGACATGCGCTCCTACACCGATGCAAGCTGGGCCGGGCGGGGTGAGTCGACTGCATCGCAGACGGCCTGGGCGCTGCTCGCCCTGCTGGCCGCCGGGGGTGCGGAGTCGGCCGACAGCATCGAGCGCGGCATCCGGTGGCTGGCCGACACCCAGCGGCCGGACGGGACCTGGGACGAGCCGCAGTTCACCGGGACCGGTTTCCCCGGTGATTTCTACATTAACTATCACCTGTACCGGCTGGTGTTCCCGGTGAGCGCGCTCGGCCGGTATCTGCGAGGCGCGGAATGAGCGGCCTGCTGGTCTGCGCGCCGCTTGGGCTCGAGGCGCGGGCCGTCAGGCGCGGCCTCGGGGCCGGCGGTGACGTGCGGCAGACCGGTTTCGGGGTGCGGAAGTCCGGGCGCCAGGCGGAGGAACTCCGCGCGCACGACTTCGGGATGCTCGCAGTAGCCGGCACCGGCGGCGGCCTCACCGCCGATCTCGTTCCCGGCGATCTTGTCGTCGGTACTGAGGTCAGTGGCCCGGCGGGCCCGGTCGGCTGCCCGTCAGCGCCGCTGCTCGCTGGCGAGCTGCGCCGGACCGGCCTGCGGGTGCACCCGGGCAAGATCGCTACGGCGCCTTGGCTGGTCCTGTCCGGTAAGCAGCGAGAGCGACTCGCCCGTGACGGGGCGCTCGCGGCCGACCTGGAGTCGGCAGTGCTGCTCGCCGCGGCGGCCGGACGTCCCGCCGTGGTGGTGCGGGCGGTGTCCGCTAGCCCGCGGCAGCCGCTGCTGAGTCCGCGGGCACCGAGTGGCGGTGCGGCGGCGCTGCGATCGCTCCGGCTGGCCGCCCCGGTACTGGCCCAGTGGGCGGCCGCGGGCGGCGCCCGGCGGGTGCTGCTCGCCGCGCCACGGTCGTTCTGCTCCGGCGTGGAGCGCGCGATCGAGATTGTGGAGCGCGCACTCGACCAGACCAGCCAGCCGGTCTACGTACGCAAGGAGATCGTGCACAACAGCCGGGTCGTGGCTGGCCTGCGGGAGCGCGGCGCGGTCTTCGTGGGCGAGCTCGGCGAGATTCCCGATGGCGCCCGCGTGGTGTTCTCCGCGCACGGCGTGTCGCCTGCGGTGCGGGACGAGGCGGCCAGGCGCGGGATGTTCACGATCGACGCGACCTGCCCGCTGGTTGCCAAGGTGCACGCCGAGGCCCGCCGGTTCGCTGCCGAGGGCAACCTGGTCGTGCTGATCGGGCATGCCGGTCACGAGGAGGTCGAGGGCACCCTCGGCGAGGCTCCGGGCTCGATGGTTCTGGTCCAGTCCGCCGCCGACGTCGCGGCGCTGCGGCCGTCCGATCCCAGCAAGGTCGTCTACCTAATGCAGACGACCCTGGCGGCGGATGAGGCGGATGAGATCGTCGCCGCGCTGATCGAGCGGTTCCCCGCCGCGCGCGGACCCGGCAGCGACGACATCTGCTATGCCACCACCAACCGGCAGCTGGCCCTGCGGGCCATCGCGGCAGAGTCGGATCTGGTGCTGGTGGCCGGCTCGTCCAACTCGTCCAACTCACGGCGTCTGGTGGAAACGGCGGAGCGGGCGGGAACTCCCGCATACCTGATCGATAGGGTGGAGGATATCGAGCTCGGCTGGCTGACCGGAGCTTCGGCGATTGGGATCACGGCAGGGGCGTCCGCGCCGCCGGAGATGGTTAGCGAGATCGTGGCCGCCCTGTCCGGCCTTGGGCCGGTCGAGCTGACCGAGCGCGTAACCGCCACTGAATCTATCCAGTTCGGCCTTCCCAAGGAGGTCCGGTAGACGTGTCCATGCCGCTGCGGTACACCCTGCGAGTCGGCAGTTACCTGCTGCGCCAGAAGCTGGCGCGCCGGGAGAAGTTCCCGCTGCTGGTCGAGCTCGAGCCGTTGTTCGCATGCAATCTCGCCTGCGCCGGGTGCGGCAAGATCCAGCACCCCGCCGGAGTGCTGAAGCAGCGGATGCCGGTCGAGCAGGCACTCGCTGCAATCGAGGAGTGCGGCGCTCCGATGGTCTCGATCGCGGGCGGCGAGCCGCTGATGCACCCGCAGATCGATGAGCTCGTCCGGGAGCTGATCAAGCGTAAGAAGTACGTGTTCCTGTGCACCAACGCCCTGCTCATCCCGAAGAAGATCGACAAATTCCAGCCGTCGCGCTACTTCGCCTGGGCAGTGCATATCGATGGGCTCGCCGACCGGCACGACGCCTCGGTCTGCAAGGACGGCGTGTTCGACGAGGCGGTCGAGGCGATCAGGGAATGCCAGCGCCGCGGCTTCCGGGTGACCACGAACACCACCTTCTTCAACACCGACACGCCGCAGACCGTCATCGACGTTCTCAACTACCTCAATGACGACCTGCGCGTCGACGAGATGATGATCTCGCCCGCCTACGCCTACGAGAAGGCACCCGACCAGGAGCACTGGCTCGGAGCGGTGGAGACCACTGAGCTGTTCCGCAAGGCCTTCGCGAACGGCAACCGCAAGCGCTGGCGGCTCAGTCACTCGCCGCTGTTCCTGGACTTCCTCGAAGGCAAGGCCGATTTCGGCTGCACGGCGTGGGGCATCCCTTCGTACTCGCTCTATGGCTGGCAGCGACCGTGCTACCTGATGTCGGACGGATACGCCAAGACCTATCGCGAGCTGGTCGAGACCACCGACTGGGCGGCCTACGGCAGGGGCAGGGATCCGAGGTGCGCTAACTGCATGGCGCATTGCGGTTACGAGTCCTCCGCTGTGCTCGCGACCATGGGGTCATTGCGGGAGTCGATTCGCGCCATCCGCGCCTGAACCACAGGTAGTGCGCCGTCCTGGCGTCGTGCTCGCGCGCCAGGACGGCGCCGCGGTCTCGCCCTGTGGCTGGCCTAGCCGCACAGGTGATGAACCTGTAGGTCGTGCTCCTCGATCAGCCAGTCCACGGTCAGCCGCTGATCGCGTGGATCGTGACCGCGGCGCAGCTGATCCAGGTAAGCGAGATCAGCAGCGACGCGGCGGCGGAATTCGGCCGCGTCTCCCACGGCCCCGTGCCCGGGCACCACCTGCCGGACCGGCAGGGCCGCCAGCCGTTCCAGCCCGGCCTGGTAGTCCCCGACCGGGTCGGGCTGCGCCAGGTCAAGCAGCGGGATCTCGATGTCGGAGCACATGTCACCGGCGACGAGCGTGCCGGTCTGCGGCAGGAAGATGGCGCTGTGACCGGGCGCGTGCCCGTCGTGGGTCACGACGAAGGCGTCGGGCCCGTCCCATGGAATGTAAGCAGATTCCGGGCCGAGCGGATCCAGGCGGCCGAAGAGATCGAGGTCATGCCCGGGTGCCGTCTTGCTGACCTCCGCGATCAGGGTGTCCCGCGAACGATCGGCGGCGGCGACTGCCCGCTGAGCCGCGTATCTCGGCACCCCGCCGAGCTCGCGGCACCAGAGGATGTGGTCCCAGTGTGCGTGGCTGGCGAAGCCAGCCACCGGCCGGAGTTCCGCCGCTGCCAGGTCCGCCGCGAGTAGCCGCAGGTCGCTGAGGGTCAGCGCGGGATCGATCACCAGGCATCCGCCGTCGTGCCCGGTTACCACGGTGCTCGTCGTGACGAATACCTCGCTGGTCGCCACCAGTACGCCAGCAGCGACCTCGGTCAGCCGGTCCATCCAGCCTGTGTACCACCCTGGTGCCTGCGGCCGCGTTCATCCACTCCGGGTGATGTGGCCAGGAGCCATGCCCGGTCACAATCCGCGAATGCTGCACGTGCGCGTCGTGAGCCCGCCGGAACTCACCGAGCAACTGACCGGCATCCTGGAGGCTGACTCAGGCGTGGTCGACCTGGTAGTCCTTCCTGGCGCGGCGCGGCAGCCGGGTGGGGATGCCGTCCAATTCGATCTTCAGACCCGTTCGGCCAACCAGATCCTGAGCCAGCTGCGCGATCTCGGCCTGAACGAGCGGGCACCGGTGGTCATCCAGGTAGTCGATACCACGCTGGCCGGGCCAGAACGCCGCACCCGCCTGCGCGGATCGTGGTACGGGGAGGTCGCGCCGGTATGGGAGATGGTCAGCGCCCGGATCCGGCGGGATGCGGCGTACGCCCCGAGCTTCTTCATCCTGCTGATGATCGCCGGCCTGATCGGCGCGGTCGGGATCCTGACCGACTCTCAGATCCTGATCGTGGGCGCGATGGTGGTCGGACCCGAGTACAACGCCATCATCTCCGTTGCGTTCGGTATCGAGCAGCGGAACTGGTCCCCCGTCCGCAGCGGCATGCTCGCTCTGCTGGTCGGCTTCACGGCGGTCATCGTCGTGACCTTGATCTTCGCGCTCGGCATCCGGCTGCTCGGGCAGACTCCGGCCCCCTTCCTGGCTGGCCTACGGCCGGTCTCTGACATGATCAACTCTCCGGACCTGTTCTCCGCGGTCATCGCCGTGCTCGCCGCCATCGGCGGTGTGGTTTCCCTCACCGAATCCAGGGCGAATGCGCTGATCGGCGTCTTCATCTCGGTTACCACCATTCCGGCGGCCGCCGCGATCGGAGTCTCGGCCGCGTTCGGCAGCTGGGGCGAAGCTCGGGGCTCGTTCCTGCAGCTACTGCTCAATGTGGGGCTGCTTGTCGTGGTCGGTGCGCTGGCAATGCGAGCGCAGCGGCGGCTGTGGCGGGATCGGATCAGCAGTGACTGAGTCCGGTCCGGCTCATTGGCATCAAGAGCTGACCGCCTGCACGAGCATGACGACCGTGAGGGAGTGGTTGGCGACGCTGCCTGTCACCTGCCAGCACCCGGGCGACGGAAAGTAGAGGCCGCTGGGAACAAAGCCGACGTCCCCGTAGCCGTCTGGGATCTGGCTATGGAAGCCAGCGCTTGGACCGTCCAGCCGGCGCGCGGTGATGGTCAGCGTGCCCAGGGCCCGACCAATCCGCCGCACGTAGCTCATCGTCCCGCGGCGCGAGCGCGTGCGGCAAGCGCCCGCCGCTCGGTATCGCCTGGCGCTCGCCGAAACTCAGCTCGTGCCAGTCTCCGCCCGAAGCGCGGCAAGCCACAGCTGCAGGTAGTGCCCTTGCGCGCCGAGCAACTGCTGGTGGGCGCCACGCTCGATCACCGCGCCGTGGTGAAGGACCAGAATCTCGTCGACCTGGTCAAGGCCGTCGAGATCATGAGTGATCAGCAGAGTCGACCGCCCGGCGGTGGCGGCCAGCAGGTCGGCGGTGAGTGCCCGACGGGCTTCCCGGTCCAGGTGCGCCGTCGGCTCGTCCAGGATCAGCACTGCCGGGTCGGCCAGCAGAGCCCTGGCGAGGGCGATGCGCTGCCGCTGACCGCCGGACACGGCGGCTCCGTTTGCGCCGACCGTGGTCTGCAAGCCCGAGGGTAGCGAGCCGATCCAATCGAGCAGCCCGACCTGAGCCGCCACCTCAGCGAGTTCCTGGTCGCTGGCTTCAGGCCGGGCGATCCTGAGGTTCTCCCCGATGGTGGCGTCAAACAGATACGGGTCCTGCGGGCAGCCGCCGATGACCTTGCGCACGTCATCGGCTCGGTAGCTGGCCAGATCATGCCCGCAAAGGGTGACTGACCCGCTGCAGAGGTCGTGGAACCGGAGCAGGACGGCCGCCACGGTGGACTTCCCTGCGCCAGTTGGACCCACCAGCGCCAGACGCCGGCCCGGCGGCAGGTCAAGGCTGACACCGTCGATAGCCAGCGGTCCGCCCGGCCGATAGCGGACTCGAGCGTCACGGAGGCTGACGGTGACCGGCCAGGCTGGTCGACCTGACCTACCCGGTCCGGTCCTCAGATCCAGTCGGTCGGCGGCTGGCCTGCCCGGCCTGGCCGCCCCGCCCGGTCCGGTCGGCAGCGGCCGCGGCACCGGCGGATCGGTGATCGGATCAGGACTGTCGACGATCTCAGCGATCCGGCCGGCGGCAACCCGTGCGTGGCTAAGCTGAACAGCCGCCGTCGGCAACGCGGCCACCGCCTCGAAGGCTGCCAGCCCGGTCAGTGTCACCGCCGCCAGCGGCACTCGGGTCAGTGTTCCTGACCCGACCGCCGCCACGCCAAGCAGCAGCACCCCCCAGAGCGTGATCCCGGCGACCATGGCGGCCAGCCCGGCACCAAGCCCAGATGCGGCCGCCGAACGGCCGGCCTGCACGGTCAGGTCCCGGCTGGCCCGCTCGGCGCGGCCCAGGGCACTGTCCTGAGCGTTGTAGGCATGCAGATCGGCGGCGCCGCCCAGCATGTCGGTCACCGCCGCGCTGAGTCGGCCACGGGCCGGGGCGGTACCGCGTGCGGCCGTCCTAGCTGCGGCAACACCGGCCAGCGGCACACCGATCCCGCCAGCGAGCAGTCCGGCAGCGAGCACGGCGCCGGCCGGAAACAACAGCACCATGGCGGCGAGCACAGCCCCGGCTCCCACTAGGGCGGCGGCCAGCGGCGGGGTGACGCCCCGGATGAAGAGATCCTGGGTGGCGTCGACGTCACCGACTAGCCGGGCGAGCAGGTCGCCAGCGGAGAAATTGGGCAGTCCAGCCGGAGCGAGTACCTCAAGCCGTCGCCAGATAGCCACCCGCACCTGCGCCAGGACCCGGAAAGCCACGTCGTGAGAGGCCAGCCGCTCCGCGTACCGGAACACTCCGCGCCCGACGGACAGTGCCCGGACCGCGACCACGGCGACGGACAGGGCCGCGATGTCCGGGTGCTGCGAGGCGCGGGCCAGCAGGAAACCGGAGACCGCGAGCAGCGCGACGCCGCAGCCGGTAGCGGCGGCGCCTGCGGCCGCAGCGATCAGCAGCTTGCTGCGGAGCGGGCGGGCCAGCCGCAGCAGCCGCACCAGCGGCCCCATTCCAGCACGGCGGACGGTCTGGGCCAGCGGACCGGCTCCGGTCGGCGGACCGGCCTCGGCCGGCGGACCGGCTCCGGCCGGCGGACCGGCCTCGGCCAGGGGGTCGGCTGAGGTCATCGGGCCTCGATCGAAGCCGTTGGCGCCGGAGCCGCGCTTTCCGTGATGGCCGGGTCGACTGGGACCACCGGGATGAGTGCCATGGCGTGCCCAGGCCCGGGCTCGGTGACCCGGCCATCGCAGACCACGACCATCCGGCCAGGTTGGCGGGCCGCGCTGGCCCGATGCGTGACGAGAATGACGGTGCGGCCCGCCATCAGGGTGCCGATCGCGCTGTCGATCTCGGCTGCGCTGACCGGATCCAGGTGCGCGGTCGGCTCGTCGAGCAGCACCAGCGGCGCGTCCCGCAGGAACAGCCTGGCCAGCGCGATCTTCTGGCGCTGACCGGCCGAGAGCCGCAGTGCCCGCTCGTCCAGCTGGGTGTCGTAGCCGTCGGGCAGCGCCTCGATGAACCCGGCAGCCCCGGCCAGCGCCGCGGCCCGCTCGATTTCCGCCCGGCCTGCCAGCGGTGCGCCAAGCGCGATGTTCTCAGCCACCGACCAGGGGAAGAGCCAGGGATGCTGCGGCAGCCAGGCGAGCTGCGCCCGCCAGGAATCGACCGGCACGTCGGCCAGGTCGATGCCGCCGACATCGACCTGGCCGCTCGCTGCCGGGGCGAACCTCAGCAGCAGGTTCAGCAGCGTCGTCTTGCCCGCGCCGTTCCGGCCGGTCAGCGTGATCAGCTCGCCCGGGCGGATGGCCAGGCTGACCTGGTCCAGGATCGGCTCCGCGCGATCGGGATAGACCACGGTGACCCCGTTGAGCGTGATGGTTTCGGTCCGCAGATCCGGGACTGGTGACCCACCGGGCGGCCGCGGGCCTGCCGCCGCCGGGGTGTCGAGTATCTCGAAGGCGTGCCGCGCGGCCGCCTTCCCCTCCGCGCTGGCGTGGAACTGGGCGCCGGCGGCGCGCACCGGCAGGAACGCCTCGGGGGTGAGCAAGAGGACGAGCAGCGCCGTTGAGTAGCCGAGGTGGCCGTAGAGCAGCCGGATGCCGACCTCGACGGCGACGAGAGCGGTCGCCAGCGCCGCGGACAGCTCGAGCACCAGCGCGGAGAGGAACGCCACCCGGAGCGTGGCCATGATGCTGGCCCGGTACTGGCTGGTGACGTCGCTGATCACCCGCTCCTGGGCGCTGGCCCGGCCGAAGATCTTGAGCGTCGGAAGTCCCTGCACGACATCGAGAAAATGGCCGCTGAGCCGGCCAAGCAGCTGCCACTGACGGCTGGCCTGAGCCTTGGTGCGCAGGCCGATCAGCACGGCGAAGACCGGGATCAGCGGCAGCGTCAGCGCGATGATCAGGCCGGACAGCCAGTCCGCTGCCGTCACCCTGACCAGCACGGCGACCGGGACAGCCACCGCGAGGACGAGCTGCGGAAGATACCTGGCGAAATATGGATCGAGTGCGTCAAGTCCGCTGGTCGTCAGAGTGGTGATCGCACCAGCCCGATTCTCGGCCAGCCAGGCCGGTCCCAGGTCGAGCACATTCCGGATCAGCCTGGAGCGCAGCTTTCCCTTGACGGCGGACGCGGCCCGCAGCGCGGTAACCTCGCCGCCGTAGACCGAGATAGCACGGGCCACCAGCACCGCGAGCAGCAGCGCGATCGGGCCAGCCAGTGCGGCCGCGCCAACTCCCCTTGCCGCGTCCGCCAGAGCGGTGGCCAGCAGACCTGCCTGGGCCAGGATCAGCCCGGTCAGCACCAGCCCGAGTGCCACGGTGCCTGCCAGGTACGGCCGGGCCGCGCCCGCCTCCCTGAGCAGCCGCCGCCCGACCCCGGCCCCGGCGCCCCCTGACCTAGTCATCGGGCCGGGCAGACCGGGGCCCGGCACCTGGGTTGTCGGTCGAATAGACCTCGCGCAGCACGCCGACCTCGCCCTCGGTGAAGGCGCGCTCGCGCCGGATATCCCGGGTGAACGCCACCCACCAGGTCAGCATGGCGCCCACCCGGTTCCGGTAGCCGGTCAGGAACGCGATATGGATGAACAGCCAGAACACCCAGCCAAGAAAGCCGCTGAACCGGAGCGGGCCGGCCGACACGACAGCCCGACCGCGCGCGATGTAGGCGGCCGAACCGAGATCGTGGTACTTGAAAGACTCAGCCCGGCCGTGCCCGGACACCTCCCGCTTGATCCGCCGGGCTGCGTAGCGGCCCGACTGCATCGCGACCTCGGCGACGCCGGGCAGCTTGCCCAGGCTCATCATGTCGCCGACGACCGATATCTCGGGATGCCCGGCGATGGTCAGGTTGTCTTGCACGCAGATCCGCCCGGCCCGGTCCTGTTCAGCGCCGGTTGCCTTGGCCAGCGCGGTAGCCAGCTCAGGCGCCTCCACGCCCGCGGTCCACAGCACGGTCGCCGCGTCGTATCTCGACTCCGCGCCCTGGTGATCCCTGACGACCAGCCCGCCCAGCTCCACCTTGGTCACGACCGAGCCCATGTGCAGCTCCACGCCGAGGTCGCGCAGCGAATCGCCGGCCCGCTGAGCGAGCTTCGGGCCGAACGATGCCAGCGGCTCGGTGCCGCCGTCGAAGAGCAGCACCCGGGCGTCCTGCGGATGCACCTGCCTGAACTCATCACGCAGGGTCTTGGTGGCTAGCTCACGGATCTGGCCGGCCAGCTCGACACCGGTTGGCCCGGCACCGACCAGAGCGAAGGTCAGCCAGCGGCTCCGCTCGGCCGCGTCGGTTGCCGTCTCGGCCATCTCGAAAGCCCCGAAGACCCGGCGCCTGATGGTCAGCGCGTCGGCGATCGACTTCATCCCTGGTGCCAGCGCCGCGTACTCGTCGTGGCCGAAGTAAGACTGCCTGACTCCGGCGGCGACGATCAGGTCGTCGTACTCCAGCTCGATCTGCTCGCCGAGCGGCCTGCGGCAGATCAGCTTTCGCCCGGCCGCGTCGACGTCGACCGCCTGTGCCATCACGCACTCGACGTTGGCGTAGTGCCGGACCACCCGGCGGAGCGGCGCCGTGATCTGCCCCTCGGACAGAATGCCGGTCGCGCACTGATAGAGCAGCGGCTGGAACAGATGGTGCTCGCTGCGGTCGACCAGCGTGATCTCGAACGGGCCGCGCCGAAGCGCCCGGACGGCGAACAGGCCGGCGAAGCCGCCGCCGACAATCACCACCCGGCGCGGCCGCGCGTGGCTGTCCATCCCCGGATCTCCCCCGCTCCCCGGTGCTTGCGTTACCCCGGTCTTCCCGTTATCCCTGGTTCTGCTGTTATTCCTGGTGCTGCCGTGTCCGCATGCCAGCCCGCGGCCGCGGTCAGGCCCGCGGATCGAACCAGGTATCGCCGTTGGCGAGCAGCGCGTCGGCCTCCTTCGGGCCCCAGCTGTCCTTGGCATACGAATGGACCGGGACCACATCACCGAGCACCGGGTCAACGATCCGCCAGGCCGCCTCGACGGTGTCCTGCCGGGCGAACAGGCCGCGACGCCCGGCCAGCGCGGCGCCGATCAGCCGGTCGTAAGGCCGCATGTCCGCGGTCGGCTGCTCGGAGAAGGACAGCGTCTCCGGCTGCGGCAGCCAGCCGGCTCCCGGCTTCTTTCCGGCCAGGGTGACGCTGACGCTGGCTGCCGGGCTGATCCGGAAGCGCAGTGCGTTGGCGGCACCTCCACCTGGTTCGAGGCCGAACACATCGTGCGGGGGACGGCGGAACCTGATGCTGACCTCGGTGGCGCTGACCGGCATGCACTTGCCCGCCCGGATCAGGATCGGCACGCCTTCCCAGCGCCAGGAATCGAGGCCGAGCCGCACCGCGACGTAGGTCTCGACGGTCGACGTGGAATTCACGCCAGCCACGTCGTGGTAGCCCTCGTACTGCCCGCGGACCGTGTTCTCGGCGGACAGCGGGGTCAGCGCGGCGATCGCCTCGGATTTCGACGACAGCCAGGAGTCGATGCCGCGAGCGTCCGGCGGCTCGCCAAGCACGGACGCGAGCACCTGGAGCATGTGGTTCTGCATGACGTCCCTGATGGCACCGGTCTTGTCGTAGAACGCGCCCCGGTCAGCGACGTCGAATGCCTCGGCCATGGTGATCTGGATGCTGTGCACATGGGTTCGGTTCAGCAGCGGTTCGATCACCGAGTTGGCGAACCGGACGAACAGCATGTTCTCCACCGGGTCGAGGCCGAGCCAATGGTCCACCCGGTAGATGTCGTCCTCGGCGAAATGCTGGTGCATCGTCGCGTTGAGTGCCTGGGCACTGGCCAGGTCATGGCCGAATGGCTTCTCGACCATCACCCGGGAGCCGTTGGCGCGGCCCGCAGCGGCGATCCCCTTCGCGATCCGGCCGAACAGGATCGGCGGTACCTCCAGGTAGAAGAGCACCTGGCGGCCGCTGCCGATCGCCTGCGACATCTCCTCATAGGTGCTGCCCGCGTCCAGATCGCCGTCGATGTAGTGGAGCAGGCCGAGCATCTTAGCCGCGGCCGACGAGGCCGGGTCTATTCCGTTCTGCCGCAGCGAGTCGGCGGCGTAGTTGCGGAACTGGTCAAGTCCCCAGCCGCTCTTGGCGATGCCGATCACCGGTACGTCGAGTACCCCGCGCTCGACCAGGCCGACCAGAGCCGGGAAGGTCTCCAGCTTGGCGAGGTCACCGGTAGCGCCGAAGATGACCAGGGCGTCTGCCTTCTGCGTCGTCATCGTGTTTGCCTCCAGGCGTCTGCTTGCCAGTGACCTATCCGATATCGGCGCTGGTATTCACGCGCCACCCGCCGTGGGTGAGATCCCGGCCGGGTCGGCCGCGCCGGTCTCGGCGAGCTGCGGCCGGAAATCGGCGTCGCTGAGCCGCCGCCGGAACACGTAGTACGTCCAGGCCGTGTAGGCAAGCACCACCGGCAGGAAGATCGCCACCACGATGGTCATCACCTTCAGCGAATACGAGCCGGACGCCGTGTTGTGGATGGTCAGGTCGAAGGCCGGGCTGGTGCTCGACACCATGACCCGCGGGTAAAGCTCGGTGAAGATCGAGGCGATGCTCGCCGCCATCGCGATCGTGGTCGCGGCGAACGCCCAGCCCTCGCGGTGCTCGTGCGCCAGCCAGGCGGCGGCGAACACGGCCAGGACGGCGACGATCTCCACCGGGTTCGGTGCCACGCCCTTGCCGGCGATCGCGTGGGTCCAGATCACGAAGCCGAGGACAAGCAGCCCGGTCACGGGGGCGGACCGGCGGGCGACCCGCAGGCCGCGGTCGCGAACCTGGCCGGTGGTCTTCAGCGCGATGAAGGTCGCGCCGTGCGTCACGCAGATCGTTACCAGGGTCACGCCGGTGAACAGGCCGTACGGCTGGAGCAGGTTCCAGAAAGTGCCGGTGTACTCACCGGCGCCGTTGATCGGCAACCCGTGCAGCAGATCGCCGAGTCCGACGCCGATCAGCAGCGGCGCGACCAGGCTGCCGCCGGTCAGCATGCCGTCCCAGCTGCGGCGCCAGGTCGCGCTGTCGCGTTTGCCGCGGTACTCGAACGAGATACCGCGGGCGATCAGCGCGGCCAGCAGCACCACCAGCGCCAGGTACAGGCCGGAGAACATGGTGGCGTACCAGCCGGGGAACGCGGCGAACATTGCGGCGCCCGCGGTGATCAGCCAGACCTCGTTGCCGTCCCAGAGCGGCCCGATCGTATTGATCGCGGCCCGCCGGCCTGGCTCGTCCTTGCCGATGACTCCGTGCAGCATGCCGACGCCGAAGTCGAAGCCCTCAAGCACGAAGAACCCGGTCCAGACCACCGCGATCAGCCCGAACCAGAGCGAGACGAGCGTCATCGCATCCCCCTAGTGACGAGCGTCATCGCATCCCCCTAGTAGAGCATCGAAGGCAGGGCGGCATCCCGGTCCGCCGCAGCGGCCGCTTGCTCGGCCTGGGCCGGCCCAGGCGCGAGCTCGCGGCGGGCATAACGCAACATCAGCACCGCGTCGACCACGCCCAGGCCGGTGTAGAGCAGGCCGAAGACGACCAGGCTGATCACCAGCTCGGTCGTGCTCACCGACGGGGACACGCCGTTGCGGGTCAGTGCGATGCCCTGCACGATCCACGGCTGCCGCCCGCTCTCGGTGAGCAGCCAGCCAGCCGTGTTCATCAGGAATGGCAAGATCACCGCCCAGACGGCGGTGGTCAGGAACACCCGGGACGTGGCGAGTCTCTTCCGCCGGATCAGCCAGAGCCCCCACAACCCGAGCAGCAAGATCAGCCCGGCGCTGTAGGCCATCACGCGCATCGACCAGTACTGGATGAAGACGTTAGGCACGTAGTAGCCCGGGCCGTATCTTCGCTGGTACTGGGCCTGCAGCGGATTGAGCCCGATCACCTTGCCATTCCACGAGTTGGTGGCGAGCAGGGACAGCAGGTGCGGGATCTCGATGATCTGGGTCGGCGTCTTGTCGTCATTGCCGCCGCCGATCTGGAACAGCGAGAACGAGCACGGCTGGCAGGTCTTCCACTGCGCCTCCGCCGCCGCGATCTTCATCGGCTGGTACCTGGCCTCGATCACACCTAGCTCGCTGCCGACAAACATGGCGAGGATCATGGCCGGGACTCCGACGACGAGGGAAAGCCGCATCGAGAAGCCGAAGCCCTCGTGAGCGCCCTTGCGCAGCTGCCACGCCGATACCGCCAGCATCACCGCGGCGGCGGTGACCAGCGACGCGAGCAGGACGTGCAGGTAACCCCATCCGAAGACCGGGTTGGTCAGGACGGCCCAGATGTCGTTGAGCTGCGGCCGGCCGGTGGCCTTGTTGATCACGTAGCCGACCGGATGCTGCATCCACGAGTTGGCCGCCATGATGAAGGCGGCCGACGCCACGGTGCCAAACGCTACCGCCCAGATGGTCAGCAGGTGGACCCGGCGGGAGAGCCGGTCCCAGCCGAAGATCCACAGGCCGAGGAACGTCGATTCCAGGAAGAAGGCGATCAGCCCTTCCATGGCCAGCGGGGCGCCGAAGATGTCACCGACGAGCCGGGAGTAGGCCGACCAGTTCATCCCGAACTCGAATTCCTGCACCAGGCCGGTCACCACGCCGACCGCGACATTGATGACAAGCAGCGTGCCGAAGAACCTGGTCAGCCGCAGGTACTCGGACTGGCGGTGCCGGTACCAGGCGGTCTGCAGCAGCGCGGTGAGGAAGGCGAGCCCGATCGTCACCGGAACGAAGAAGAAGTGGTTGATGGACGTCAGCGCGAATTGCCAGCGCGCAAGATCAAGCGTTGACATCAGCTTCCCTCCGGCCACGATCCGCTACCTGGTCAGTACCGTTCCTGGCCAGGGATGAGCCCGCACCACCCGTGCTGGGTGATGTGTCAGCCGGGTC
>Ga0116222_1000564_pt1 | contig 22944 bp, 32 predicted proteins | sample Sb_taG_12_FD_88963 | JGI IMG/M metagenome (GOLD analysis project Ga0116222, IMG submission 88963) | Peat soil microbial communities from Weissenstadt, Germany - Sb_50d_9_AC metaG | ecosystem: Environmental > Terrestrial > Soil > Wetlands > Peat | place: Germany: Weissenstadt | collected 2010-09-21
TCTCAATGGGCTGAGGGCCAGGTCACACCCCGCAGGTCAGCGCCGCTTTCTGCGGTCCTCCCGTTGATCTTCGTGATGCGTTGTTTCGTCGCCTGTCGGACCCCAAAATTCCTCCCAACCGGAACGGGAGGGCGCCGACCTACGATGGGTGCTTTGGTGGCACTCCCCGAGGCCGTGGCCTGGTAGATCTGCAGGCCGCCGATAATCACCAGTGCGATAGTTGGCGCGACCAACCACTCCACAGTCCCAGTCAGACGCTGCCGCCGTTGCCCGGGCGCACCGCGCTGACATATGCGGTCGGGACCGGCTTGGCGCAGGTCAGTGCCTTGAAGGCGACCGATACCGGGCTGGTCTGATTCGGCGGGTAGATCTTGAGGAACGCGGTTCTGACCGGGTCGCAGTGGCTGGCCGTGTACACCAGGACGTCGACGTAGCTGAACTGCGCGCTAGAGGTCGCGCCAGGTGCCAGGGTCACCAGCTCGCGGGCAGAGCCGGTGTCCTCGGCGGCCGGCAGCCCGAGCTGCCTGAGCGGTGATCCGCCGGTGAAGGATACCCCCGGGAAGCCGTACAGGGTGCAGGCCGCGGATGAGGTGTTGGTGAACTCAATCGCCATATATACGTGGCTCATCCCGGCCCCGTTGCCGCGCAGGCTGATCTTCAGGCCCGACGTCCGGCACGCCGCCGTGGCCGGGGACGAGGTGCCCGGGGCCGGTGCCGGGGCGGGGGACGCCGACTGGGACCCGCCGCCGGCCTGCGCCGTGCTGGTCCTGCTGACAACGGCCGGCGGGTTACCCGTGCTGGTGCTGCTGCCGCAGCCCGCCGCCATCACGGCCGCGCCGGCGGCCAATCCCGCCAGTGCCAGCCGGCCGTGGCCTGATCCTGGTGCTCGCATTATTTTCCCCTCCCGGTCAGCGCCCGCCTGCGGCGCAGCTGCCTGACTCTAGGACGGCGCGGCACCCATCCTGGTTGGCACCAGATTTCGTAGCTGGCGGGCATGTCCGAGGGCCTCGTGAACTGCGACTCTGCACCCCAGCGGCTGGCGGCGAGACGACCCGATAGGGAAGCGGTCGCTGGGAGCCAGCGCGGGAGCCACCCCGGCGAACTGCATGGCTCTCTGGACGGACAAGCGCGGACTGACCAGAGGCCATCACCCCAGCTCGCGGACCGGACCGGACGAGGCTGGACATGTGGCGCGTACCTACGGATGAGATGGGATGATGGGGCTGGCTACGTGTGCTGCCTGCGTTTCGCCAGGTCAGACCACAAGAATCGCCTTCGGAAAAGAAAGCCTCGATCGCGGAAGAACTGCGCAATGGCATACTGCCAGAGCTGAGAAGAGCCGGACGTCCGGGCGCGTCTGGGGAACGGCGGCGTCGCGGGTGTCCGCACTGTCGCCGCCGACAAACCAGCCACGATGAGGAACCCGACAACGCAGATAACGACCAGGTCGCTGAGAAAAGCGGCCATCGGCCCCTCCAGCCAGCAAGCCATGAGCAGATGCCCGTAATACCATGAGAAACGTTCCTGCGGCCTGTCAGATGCTCTACCGGCGGTGGCCAGTCGGATCATCAACCACGGTCATCACCCCCCCGATATGGCTTACACCGTCGAGATCGAGAGACTCCGGGCGCGGGTCGGCGGAGCAGAGGAGATGGCTGCGGTGGCAGTTCGGGTCACGACGATCTTCCGGCGCGAGGACGGCGGCTGGAAGGTGATTCACAGGCATGCCGACCCGATCACCACGCCGCGTCCGCCGGAATCGGTAATCCGGGGTTAGAGCCCTTGCCAACGGATGGCGACGCCGCACCCGGCTGACCGTGCCACATCGGTGCCAGAACGAGCGGCGGCCAAGGCTCGTTCGCATGGTGGTACATTCGGCCCACGCCTGACTTGGGACATTGCCGTGGCGCAGCGACGTGCCGGGCATGACCGGAGCCAGGCGCGTCGCGTCTCATGGCGCGAGTGGCGGTCTCCACCATTGCCGTGCGGCGACGTACTTCTTCAGGCCTTCCATGCCGTAGTAATCGACGAGCCCCTCGTACCGCATGCCCGCCTTCTCCATGACCCGCCACGAGCCGACGTTCTCCGGCACGACGACCGCCATGATGCAGTCAAGGCCGACCGGCCCCAGACCGTGAGCGAGCACGGCGATCGCAGCCTCGGTGCCATATCCCCTGCTCCAGTTGGCCCTGGTGAAGTGATACCCGAGGTCTATTTCTGGCCCTGCTCCCTCATCGACCGGCCGCAGACCGCACTGCCCGACGAACGTGCCCGTCGTTTTGTCATCGACGGCCCACATCGTATGGCCAAGCTCGCGTTCCATCGCCTGGCGCTCGCCGAGAGCGCGCTGAAATACCTCCATCGTCGGGGCGGGTCCCTCCGGGAGGAACCGCCGGACCTCAGGGTCATTGACCATCGCGAGCCACGGGATGGCGTCGCGGTCCTCGAAGCTGCGGATAACCAGGCGCGCTGTCTCAAGCCGGGTGCTCACGGCCAGATCATAGAGGCCGGCCACCAGCCGCGTATCGGCGAACAGGACGCCTCGGACAGTGCTGCAGGGTGGCCGGGCGGACCACCGCGCGTGCCTAGCAGCGGTCCGGGCGGGTAGCACCGTGGCATTACGGCGGCTCGGCCGGGTCGTGATCAGCACGGGGTCGCAGCGCGCAGTTCTGGCCCGGGGCGCCGGCTGGCGCCCCGGAGCCCGCCAGCGTTAGCGGGACGCGCGTGCCCGCGCTTGCTTTTCCGCAATTCATTCAGAAGCCTTACGATCTGGGCATGCCGGACAAGCTCGACAACGGCCAGACCGGGTGGTCGCCCAAGGCCGCACCGCCACTGCAGCAGCTGCCGCTTCGCGGACTGGCAAGCGTCCTGACAGTCCTGCTGTCCGTGCTGACCGCAGCCATCATGTCCAGGATCGGTCTCAACGAGCTGGGCGGGCGCAGCATCCCGCCCAGCTGATCGGAATCCTCGCCCATGTTCTGGGTAGACCAGGTCCCTCTGCTTTTCGGTCTCGTCAGCTCGCCGGCGGTCGGACCGCCAGGGTAACCAGGTCTGACCACCACGGCGCCAGCTGTCGGCCATCGGCCACGCTCGGCCTGAGTGATGATCACGCTCACGCTGACCTTCGGGGCGATTGCATCGATCTGCGCATAGCCGCGGAGTAACCGATCGCACGCCCCGCCCTAACGTCCTGCAAGCCAGCAAGAAGACCGCGGGCCTGCCCAACTATGACTTCAGGTGCGTGTCGAAGAAGGACACAATGCGCTGGCGGGCGTCACGAGCGGAGGGCTCGTGGAATCCGACGTGCAAGATCCGCTCCATCGCGGCGGCCTGCCACCTTGGTACGTCGGCTGGGTCATGGTGGTTGAGGAATGAGTGCCCCGCTCCGGGATACACCCTGACGTCGTGAACTGTGCCAGTCGCGGTCAGCGCCCGGTCCAGCCTGGTGGCCGCGCCGCGCAGGAAGAAGTCCTTGGCGCCATAACTGCCGACGACCGGGCAGGTTCCAGCCAGGAAGTCATCGGCATCCCTGGGAACCGGGCCATAGTTGACGCTCGATGCCGAGAACCCGTGGCCTGGGGCGAGCAGCAACGCGAACCCGCCGCCCATGCAGTAGCCGATGACCCCGATCTTCGCCGTGCACCGCTCATGCCCGGCGAGACACAGCACGCTGGCAGACCGCCTTCCTGCCCCAGGAGAACAGATCCGGGGCAACGGCCAGGTACCCTTCACCGGCGAGCCAGTCGGCCTGGTTCTTCAGGTCCTGGCTCATGCCCACAATGTCATGCAGAACCACGATGCCCGGCCAAGGACCCTCACCAGTGGGCATCGCGAGATAGGCCGGCAACTCGCCTTGAGTACGGATCCTCACCGCAGCCATCACATCTCCCTGGATACCCGAGCTCACCGCCCGCCGCACGCCGCACGGTAGCCATGCTGTGGCCGCGCGAACGATCAGTCAACAGTGTCGAGCGGGGCCGGACCGAACCGATGCGCTAGCCGTGCGAGGACACCCTCGCGGCTGGCGGCTCACGCCTTCCCTGGCCCGGCGTCAGGTAAATCGCCTGCCCTACGGCGTGGATGCCGAATGCCATGGCTGCCAGCAGGGCCGCCGGCCTGGCCAGGGCGCTGGACCATTGCCTCGGGCGTGTACCGGCTGGCGACCGTACGCGGGCTCACCGACGCCAGCGTCTACCTGGTGCAATCCGGGTCGGTCTGGGTGCTGATCGACACGGCGTGGCCGCATCGCGAGCAGTTCATCCGTGATGCTGCCGAGTCGCTGTTCGGCGCGGGCACACGTCCCGCCGCGAGCCTGCTGACGCACAGCCATCCCGATTATGCCGGCTCGGCGTTGGAGCTGGCCCGCATCTGGGACTTACCGGTGCACATGCACCCGTGCGAGCTGCCCCTGGCCGGCGGCCGTTACCTGCAGCAGCACGCCAACCCGCTGGACCGCTGGCTGATCGTCCCGTTGCTGCGGCTCATGCCGCCGAAGCGACTAGCGGCGAGCCAAGCACGGAGCAGCCTGGAGCGCGCGGCCCGCGGCAGGGTGGTGATCGGACGTCAGCAGCGGCACACGGCGACGCTGAGTGAAGTGCCGGACGACCAGCGCGCCCCGATCATCTATGCCTACCTGATGCGAGCGGGCCGGCGCGTTGGCTCTAGGGCCGTGGCCAGCGACGCCAGCCACTACTTCGGCGTGAGCGCCAGCCCATCCCTTGAGGAAATCACCCGGATTGCCGGACACTGCGTGACGTCATCGCTCCTCCTAACCGATCGATCGTCCGGCGGAAGCCCGCTCCGGCTCACGCCTAACCCGCAGTCCGCCCCGCCGGACGGTAATCGGTTTAACGCGTGCCATTGCTCGCCTTCCTCGCTTAGTGCACGCCATGCGCCGGGATGTCACGTCCGCGGCGTGCAGGGTGTCAGTGTGGTGACACCCGGCAACGAGGGAACGTGACAGATGGCCGATAGCGACTGGCTGACAGCTGCTTTCGAGGAGTACCGCGATCACCTTCGGGCGGTGGCCTACCGGCTGCTCGGCTCGATGACCGACGCCGATGACGCGGTCCAGGACACCTGGCTGCGGCTGGCCGGCGCGGATACCAGCGAGGTGGAGAATCTCGGCGGCTGGCTGACGACAGTGGTCGCGCGGGTATCCCTCAACATGCTCCGCTCTCGCCGGTACCGGCATGAGGAGCCAGTCGGTGATTCCTGGCCAGATGCCGCGGAGGTGGTCAGGGCCGGCGCGGTGGCCGGGCTCGGCGCGACTGGCACGGTCGGCCGGGCCGACGATCCGGAGGATGAGGCTGTGCTCGCGGACTCGGTCGGCCTCGCGCTGCTGGTCGTGCTCGACACGCTCACTCCCGCCGAGCGGCTCGCGTTCGTGCTGCACGACATGTTCGCCATGCCGTTCACCGAGGTGGCGGCAGTGCTCGGGCGCTCGACGGACGCGACGCGTCAGCTCGCCAGCCGGGCCCGGCGCCGGGTACGCGGTGCGCCGAGCCCGGATCGTGCCGCCGACCTGGTCCGCCAGCGGGAGGTGGCCGCCGCGTTCCTGGCCGCATCCCGCGGCGGCGACTTCTCGGCCCTCGTCGCGCTGCTGGACTCCGATGTGACGCTGACAGCCGATGCCTTCGCCGCCCCGTCCGGCAGGCTCGTGCTGCTCCGGGGCGCGGAGCCGGTCGCCAGGGGCGCGCTTGTGTCATCCGGCCGGGCCGGGCAATCGCGACTGGCCCTGGTGGACGGGGCAGTGGGCATCGTATTCGCACCCGCAGGCCGACTGCAGGTCGTGCTGGCGCTGACGGTCAGCGCCGCGCGCCAGATCACCGCTATCGAGGTGATCGCCGATCCGAACCGGCTGCGACGGCTGCGGCTGGCCGTGCTGCCCGACTGAGGGGATGCTGCCGGTCGGCGGGGCGGTCGGCTGGCGGCTCAGCTCGCCGGGGAACCGTGGGGCGGGGCTGATAGCCGGACCGAAGTGTCGGCGAGCCAGTTCTGGTAGGCGGCGAGGTCCCAGCCGGTCATGCGGGTGATGAGCAGGTAGGTCTCGGCGGCTCCGAGGATGCTCGTGGTGTCGATCAGCCGGGCCAGGTCGATACCGGGATCGAGCAGGCCGTCGTCGGCCATCCGGGTCCAGAACACCGCGTTGGCATGGCGGGATTGATCGCGGCCTTGCTGCCAGAACCCGGCGATTACTGGCTCCACGGCGGCGGCCTGCTGGGCGACGGCGAACAGGGCACCGGTGCACTGCATGATCTGCCGGCTGACCGCTGCGCTGGCAGCGATCCGCTCGGCGGCGGTGGGGGCGGTCAGTGCCGCCTGCGCCCAGTCGCGGGCCAGCACTTCCACTGGCTGCGTATCGCCAACGATCGCGACGTCGACGACTCGCTTGAACAGCGCGGCCTTCGTGCCGAAGCGCACGTAGACGGTGCGCGCGCCGACCCCGGCACGGCGGGCGACGGCTTCCAGTGTGGTGGCCAGATACCCGTCGGCCAGGAACAGCTCGGTCGCGGAGGCGAGGATCCGCTGACTACTTCGCCATCGGCGTGCCCGACAAGGAGGCGATCGACCGGCTGGCCACCCGGCTGACCGCGCTGCGCGAGCAGCACGCCGGAGTCCACTGGGCCAGCATCGGCTGGATCTTGCCCTACCTGCACGACCCCGACGGTCACGAGGTGCGCTTCTACACCCACCAGCACCACACCGAGCCTGATCCCGGCGAGGTCTCCACCATCCACGACCCGCGCGAGAGCGCCGAACGCCGCGAGAGGGCCGCCAGCTGACAGCTCTCACCGAACCCGGCCCGCTCAGTGCGGGCCGGATGGGCCGGACTCGAGCGCGGTCCGGGTCGCCTGTCTGACGGATCCCGCGCCGCTGGCAAGTGCCCGCCGCCACGGCAGCACCCCGTCGATCTCTATCTCCAGGGAGAAGCTGAGGAACGTCCTGATCAGCACGATCAGCCCAAGGACCAGGACGTTGTCCAGCGTTGGGGCCACGGCAACCGTCCTGATCAAGTCGGCTGCGACGAGGATCTCCAGGCCGAGCAGCAGAGCACCGCCGAACGCCTGTCGCAGCGCAGTGTAGGCCCGCTCCAGGGAGCCTGACCGGCGCCGTGCCAGCGCCGCCAGGACGACCGACCACAGCAGGCCGATTACCAGTGTCAGCGCGCCGAGACCCTCGAATACCTGAGCTACGTGATCCATAACCATGGTGAACGAGGAGGTCCCCGCGGTGTCCGACGTGGCCAGCATGGTCAGCGTCATGAATGGCCCTCCCGCCCCCGGCTCGCCCGGCAGCCGCCAGGCGAGCATTCCAGGCACCCCAGCAAGGACCCGACGTTCCCCGGAGTGCCCCTGAGGTGCGCGGCCGCGCGGCGCAGAGATGGCAGGCGCAAGCCTGCGCCTTCCATACCCGCCGGCGGCTGTCAGATACCTCCCGCTGGCAGCGATAAGCCGGATTCCATCCGGCAGGCGACCACCACCGACCGAGGAACCGGGACATGACCGGCAAGCACGTCGTAACCCAGCCGACATGTTCTCGGCTCGGGGACCTGACCGGAGGTTCTCGCCCGATGCGGGTGACGACCAGGCAGGCACCTGGCTGACAGCCTGAGACCACACCCCGGCCGCCAACTGACGGCCGATGCGAATTCATGAGCCCACCTGGCGAACCATGCCAGCGATATCCGGGGAGGTCGGCATGTCCGAGTCCGGAAGCACGTTCGTCCTGGTCGCGACATACCCAGACGAGGTAGCGGCCCGAGATGACTACCAGACCGTCAAGGAGGCGCACTCGGCAGGTCTGATCGGCTCCTACGATGCGGCCGTCATCACCAAGGACGCCAGCGGCAAGGTCCACGAGAACAAGGACGAGACAGCCACCCGCCACGGCGCCTGGTGGGGCATTGCCGCCGGGGCGGCGGTCGGGCTCATCTTCCCGCCATCAATCCTGGGCGCGGCCGCGGCCGGTGGCGTGATCGGCGGAGTCAGCGGGCACCTGGCCAGGGGGATGTCGCGCTCGGACGCCAAGGAGCTTGGCGATTTCATCAACCCGGGTGAAGCAGGTCTCGTCGTCGTCGGGGAAAGCAAAGTCGAGGAGGCGATCAAGCACGCCGTGACCAGGGCAGAGAAGCAGACTGCCAAGGAACTTGACGTGAACCCGAAGGACGTCGACCGCACCCTGCAGGAAACCGTCAAGGAGATGTAACACTCGCGGCGAGGCGTCCGGCCAAGCCATCGCAGCGGAACAAAGGCGGGAGCGGCGATCCGCTGAAGCTATCGGTAAAGCTCTTCGACGCGCCGGATTTGGGTGACGGAGCGGTTAACCGGTACACCGTGCTTCTCGAGCACTGGAAGTATTCTGAGGCTGTGCTCGGAGAGGAAGGCGATCGCGTTAGGCTCGCCGCGAATCCGGAGCCAGACCGCGGTCCTGCTCGCTGGCAGCGCAACTAGTTCCGCTGTCGCCAGTTCGTCATACCTGGCCTCCCAGGTCGGGACGACCCAGCGGCTGAGCACGGTCCCGCGCAGCCGGACGCCCCAGTCGAAGAACTCCAGCCGGACGAGCGTGCCGCTCGTTATCACGTACCGGCACATGACGCCGCCTCGGAAGAGTTCTTCAGGCTCGCCTGCGGGTGCGTCGATGGTCCGTGCGTTTGTGGCCGCGAACCTGGTCCAGATGAAGACGCCTGCGACGCACAGCAGGACGAGCACCACGACAAGAACGATCTCGAGTGGCACAGCAGTCCTCCTATGTGCGCAAACAGCCGCATACGACCCTTGCGGTCGAGTCTTCTCCGAGTCGGCCAGGCTTGGCAACTAGAGCGTCTGCGCGATCTCCCAGATATGACCGCCAGGGTCTTTGAAGCTCGCGGTGCGCTGCCCCCACTCTCGGTCCATCGGGCCGTTCAGCAGCACCACGCCGCGGCTGGCCAGCTCCGCACATACCGCATCCGCATCATCCACCCAGATGGTGAGCTGGAAGCGTGAGCCGGATTCGCTACTGGCGACAACGGCAGGCTCGACAAGCTCGCGTGCCGCAGGAACCTTCAGCAGGTTGATCAGAGTGTTCTCGAACTTGAACACCGCGGAGTTGTCGTCTTCGTAGGTCACCGGCAAGCCGAAGACATCCTGGTAGAACACTTTGCAGCGATCCAGATCCTCCGCGAACAAGGTGATAGCACCGATACTCTTCAGCGACGCATTCATTCCCGCGCTCTTTCCGCTCGCAAGCCTACATAACGATCCACTGACGGCCGTCGAGGAGTCCTCTGGCCACGTCAAGGTGTCCGGCGTGGCAGGCAGTCTCCTCGATCATGTGGAGCATGATGAACCTGAGGTCCGAGATCTAGGCCCCCCAAACCCGGACGGCACGACCGGCCGCCGCAGCTGCTCGTCCGACAAACCTTCAAGAATGCCGAGCACATGGTTACGCTGCTGGTCGAGGCTACGCAGCAGTACCTCAGTCTCTTGGTTCATCACAGTCAAGGATCGTCGTTTGGAGGGCAGCTGATGGCGGGATACGACGATGGCCTGGTGGCGTGCACGGACCACGAAATCGTCATCCGACGCTACTACATACGGCACGCCAAGCGGATCAGCTATGCGGCGATCCGCGAGGTGCGCCAAGTCCCGCTGTCAACCACGAGGAAGATACGCATCCATGGCAGCGGCGATGGCGTGCACTGGTTCAATCACGATCCAGACCGGCGACGCAAGGAACTCGCGCTGGTCATTTACCTGGATGACAAGATCAGGCCCGTTATCACGCCGGACGACCCGGCTCAAGTAACCGCCGAACTCGCCGCGCACGGCGTGAACATCACAAGCGGTCCCGAGACGGGGCTCTACGAAAAGCAATGGAGCGATCTCAGCAAACGCAGCCGCGGGCTGATCGTTGTCGCCGGAGTTGCCGCAGTCGGTCTCCTGACGGCGGCGTTCGTCGATATCACGCGCCGGCCGGCCGGCCAGATTCGGGGCTCGAAGCGGATCTGGACGGCTGCGGTGCTGATCCAGCAGCCATTCGGACCGCTCTCATACTTCGCCTTCGGACGGCGGCGCAGACCTCCAGCCCGACCGCGGTAGCGGCTCGTCGCGTGCAGGGGACCGAGGACGGCAAGAAATATTGGTTAGCGCCGCACGGACCGGCTCGTTATCGTGCGTAGATGCCGGTTAGGTACCTGTGGCGAGGCGACTTCACCAACGTCGAGGTCAACAGGCTCCACTCGGAGGCGTTCGGCACCCGGGTCGTCGACGAGGCTGAGTGGAACTGGCAGGAGGCAGACGCAGGCAGACAGGGGATCGGAACCCAGCTGGTGGCCGTCGCGCGTGATCATGCTCGCGACGCAGGTTGTGAGTGGCTCCACGTTGACTTCGATGATCATCTCAGGCCGTTCTACTTCGACTCGTGCGGGTTCACCCCCACGAACGCCGGACTGATCGCGCTCCAGTAGCACCCAAGTAGCCCGGACGGGGGCACCTCAGGCGGGCAGCCGGATCTGGGCGTAGACGACCCGATGGTCGCTGCCCCGCAGCGGGTGCACCGACACGGCCTGGACAGCGCATCGAGAGTCGACGAGAACATGGTCGATCGCAAGTAGTCCGGGGCGGCCGGTGGGCTCTGGCCCCCAGGTCGGAACCAGTCCGCGGCCGCATTGAACGGCCGCGTCCACGTACCCGCGACGGAGCAGCCGGCGGAACTGGCCATGGTCGAGAGTGCTGTTGAAATCACCGGCCAGAATCATCGGGGAGGCATCCGGCGATGGCAGTGCGGACAGTTGCTCCCGCCAGCGGGTGATGGCTTGCCGGGACCAGGGCGGTCTTGGGGCGCGGAGGTGGACGCAGACCAGCCGCACCGGTCCGGACGGGAGTTCAAGCCGGGCCGCGGGCTGAGCTAGCGTGGCAGACTCGCCGCTCCGGTCCTCGCGAAGCGGGTAGCGGGCGTAGATGGCACTGCCCCGCGAGCCGACTCCGTGGCGGTTGGATACCTCATTCGGGAGCAGGTCGTTCAGCCCGGCGCGCTTGAGCCGGTTCACCGTGTCTTCGGTAATTTCCTGGAGGAACAACACGTCGGCGCTGGTCCTCTGGACAAGCCCGACAATCGGGTCGGCTGAGGCTGTGCCAACCAGCATGTTCGCGGTCAGGACGCGCAGCGCGCACCCGTCCGTCTGCGGCTGACGCCGCGCTATGGCACGAGGCGCCAGCGCGGCAGTCATGGCCGCCGCCGACAGGGCGGCCGTAGCGGCAGCCCCGTCGTCCGGCAGCAGCACCGCGGCAAGCCAGGCCCCCGCGACGGCCTGCGGAGTAAATGACAGCAGCGACGCCACCGGAGCCTGCAGCAGCGGAAGGCGATCGACGGCCGCGACCCGAGCCAGCGCCCAGCCGGCCAGGCCGCCAGCGACTGCCCACCCCACCCCTCGTGAGGGCATAGGGCCATGTTCCCACGTCCGCCTCAGGGGCGGCTCCGGCGAGGTTGATCTTGTGCGGAACCGGTCGGCCGAATCTGTCATATCCGTCGAAGCGGTCTCGATCGGCCGTCCCGCCTCAGTCGGCCTCGCCGCCCTCGATCCGCCCCGACGACGATGTTCTACCTCGCCGCCCCGTTCCGCCCCGCCGCCCTCGTTCCGCCCCGCCGCCCCGTTCCGCCCCGCCGCCCTCGTTCCGCCCCGCCGCCTCGTTCCGCCCCGCCATCTTCGTTCCGCCTCGCTGCCACCTCTGGCCAACCCGCGGCCGGGCTGATACGACAAAGGAGGACCGATAGACCCAGCAGACGGCAGGCCAGCGACGCCCGGAGGAGACCAGCGGTGGCGGATCTAATTGCGGACGTGACCGGGAATCTAGCCGCGCGGGCGGCATCGTTCGTGAAGGAGAACCGGCTGCCCGGGGCGGCGGTCGGAGTCGTCCATGGCGACGATCTAGCCTGGTCGGCCGGGATCGGGTTCTCCGATGTCAGCGCCCGGCAGTTGCCGCATGCGGCCACGCTCTACCGGATCGCGTCGATCACCAAGACTTTCACCGGCACAGCCATCATGCAGCTGCGCGACGCTGGCCTGCTGCATCTGGACGATCCGGCTATCGCCCACGTACCCGAGCTGCGGTGGGCCACCAGCCCGTTCGGGACCATCGAGACTGTCACCATCCGCCGGATGCTCGCCCATGAATCCGGCCTGGCCAGTGAGCCCCCCGGAACTGACTGGGCCGTCACCGACTACCAGGGGGTGGCCGAACGCACCCTGGAGCGCATTGCCGACATCGGCACCAAGGTCCCCCCGAACCTGCAGCAGAAGTACTCGAACCTGGCCTACCAGCTACTTGGCGAGATTGTGACCAGGGTCAGCAGGGTCCCGTACCCGAATTATGTGCGGGAGGCGATTCTCGAACCGCTGGCCATGTCCGCCACTGGTTTCGAGCCGCTCCCGGACGCCCTGCTCGCTCGGCGCGCGACCGGTTACGCCCCTAGAACGTTCTCCGATGAGCTTGACCTAGCGCCCGCGACGCCACCGGTCTGGGCCGAAGGAGGGCTGTGGTCCTGCGTGGCCGACCTCGCCAGGTGGCTTTCGTTCCAGCTGCGCGCATACCGCGACCCGGCTGCCGATTCCCCGGTCCTCGCTGCGGCGAGCCTGCGGGATATGCACAAGCCCCGCTATCTCGGCGACGACGAATGGACCAATGCGTGGGGCATCTCCTGGTATGCGGTCCGCCGGGATGACGGGATCTGGATCCAGCACTCGGGCGGACTACCCGGCTTTACCAGCAACGTGTGCTTCGATCCCAAAGAACAGGTCGGTGCCGTCGTCCTGCTGAACGGGAGCGGGAATGCCTCCGAGCTGGCCATGGACCTGGCCGCGATCGCGCGCGGCGCGGTGCGCGCGACGGCGGTCGGGCCCGAGCCGCCGGCACCGACTCCCGAGTCCTTCCGTCCGCTGCTGGGAATCTACGCCAGTCTCGAGCGCGGGCTGCTCATCCGGCTTGAGTGGCGAGACGGGAAGCTGACATTCGTGGATCCCGACCTGGTCACCTGGCGCCCGACGCTAGCGCCGACCGGCAACCCCGACATCTTCGTTGTGGAGCCGGGATTCCGGCAGTCTGGGGAGCCGGTGATCTTCCGGCGACTGCCAGACGGCCGGGTTGCCTCGGTGTTCCTGGCAGCCGCCACCTTTGCCAGAATGGATCGCGTGCTCCCCGCCGACTGAAGTCCCGGCGCCTGGTCCCGCTGGACCCGGCTATGCCTGCTCTCCCGTCGGGCTATGCCTGCCCACCGGTTCCTGGCTGGACCACGTTGATGCTCAGGACGGGGGGGTGGACCGGCTTGGAACACATCATCGTGTGATACGCAACATAAACCGGCGTCGTCTGGTTCGGCGGATAGATCTGCAGGTATGTCGCGGCGACCGGGCCGCACTTCGACGGCGAGAAGACACCGATGTCCACGATCCTCAGCAGCGCGTTGGCGACGGCTCCAGGCGCGAGCGTGACCAGCTCTCGCGGCGGTGTCGAGTTCTCTACCGCCGCAGCACCAATCTGGGTGACCGGTGTTCCGCCCGCGAGCGATACGCCGGGGTATCCGTACAGGGTGCACGTGACCTTGGAGATATTCGCGAAGTCGATCACCTGGTAGACACTGCCCGCCGTGCCCTGGGAGAGGCCGAGCTTCACGCCCAGCGAGCGGGTCGGGCATGCGGCCGGGCCGGCCGGTGCCGCCGGTGAGGTGGCCGTCACCGGAGTAGTCGGGTTAGCTGCCGGACTGGTCGGCGTAGCCGTAATCGTCACTGTCTTGGATGGCGCGGCGGCCGGGGAGCTGCCGCAGGCCGCGACGAGCACCGCGATGCCGGTAAGCGCGGCTCCGGCGATCAGCCGCCGACCTGTAGTTTGAGCTGAAGTCATCGCGGGCGTCCTTGCATAGGCGGAGCGGCTTCGAGAGCCGGGTGACAGCTATGACGGCGGCCGGCCTGTCACGGTTGGCCGGGTCCGCAGACATTGTCACATTGTCTCCGCTGGTATCAGCCACATCCTCAGCAACTTCCACTCGCTGACTGCAGCGGTCCTCGTTCGGGATCACGTACCGCCGACGGCAGGATCGGCATCGCTGGTCAGTTTGAACACCGGATGGCGCGGCGCTTCATCGATGAATTTCTGCACCGGATCTCCGGCCTTGGCATCGAAGAACGGCGCCGTGACGCGTACCCGGCTGACATAACGCTTGAGCACCGGCCCGGCGGTCTCCGAATCCGCCTCCACGGCCCGCAGCACCTGCGTCGTGCCGCCGCGGCGCAGCGACACCCTGGGCGTCGCCCGCACGTTGTGCACCCACCCCACCAGCCCGTATGGCGACACCAGCCAGCGCTCGCCTGCGTCCTGCTCCAGGTTTACTGGCGTCGTCCTCGGCTGGCCGGTCTTACGACCCGTAGTGGTCAGCAAATAGGCCGACCCTCCGCCGATGCCGAGACGGATCATCGATGTCATGATGGCGTTGGCGAACCGCCTGCCCGGCCCAAGCCGGTAGCTCTTGGCCATGTCGTCATTCTTCCTCTTTGGTGACCCATAAGGAACCACACCGGACCGCTTGCTAAGGAGCAGCCTCGCAACACCCAGGCCGCCGCGGTGGGAGCGGCACTCAACCGTCCCGCGCAGTCGGCCGACCCAAGTAGAGGCAAAGGTCACCACCGCTCAGCGCCGCGCCGCAGTTGGCCGACAACATGGCGGATGGCCAGATCCTGAGCCCGCAGATGATCCTGCAGTCCCGCGCAGGCACGCAGCACAGCCTCAGCGTTCAGGTACGTCTGGGCCGCACGATTCTCCGCCGCCCGCCCCATGACCTGCTGGCCGACCATAATGACGAACATCAGGATGAGCTGAATCAGGCTGGACAGGAACAGCAGGAACAGGTACGGATACGGGTCGAAGCGGAATACCTGACCCGCGACCATCCAGGTGGCCTGGAAGATCACCGCCAGGTAGCAGGCCGTCATCGTGCCCACCTTGCTGGTGATCCGGGCGGCCAGTCGCCCGTTGAATCCGACGTACTGATCATCGGTGGTCGGCGGTACCGCCATCCGCTCCGCAGCCCTGGCCCGGCTGTCGGCATCGGCCCTGGCTGGGTGGTAAGCGTCGGCCCCGGCCAGCTCGTAAGCGTCCGGCTTGGCTAGGCCGTCCGCATCGGTCTTGGCTAGGTCGTCGGCACCGGCTCTTGCCAAGTCGTAATCACCGGCCCTGGCCAGGTCCCGCACGCGCAGGTCGGTGTGACTCTCCAGCAGAGCGTCCTGCGCGATCAGATGATTCTGGATCTGCTCGCAGTCGACCACGATGGCCTGGGCGTAATCGTAGGTGCGGATTGACCGCCGGTCCGCCGACTGGCCAAGCACCTGCTGGCCGAGCAGGATGACGAAGATCAGCAGAAGCTGGACGACGTTTCCGAGGAAGAGCAGGAACGGGTACGGATAGGGATCGAAGCCAAGCACCTGCCTGGAGCCGAGCACCATCCAGATCACGGTGATGGCCAGGCAGATGTAGACCGTCCACATGGATCCGATCCTGGCCGTGATCCAGGCCGCGACTCGTGCGTTGAACCTGGTGTACCCGGTGGCGAACTGATCAGGATCCTGGGACTGGCGGGCGTCCGCCACTGGGTGACGGACCTCCGTATACAGGCTCATAGGCGGCGATCCTCCTCCCGCTCGGTCAGCTGGCTTTCACTACGACCTACCCGCGTGCGCCGCAGGTCAGGCTTGGCGCCGCAGGTCGGACCGGCGCGGCCGGGAGCTCGCCGACCACGGGATAGGTTCTCAACCATGGTCGCCATCCGAACGCTGTGCGTGTTCTGCGGATCATCCTCACCGCCCGACCTCCGCTATCGGGATGCCGCCAGGGCGCTCGGAACGCTCGTCGCTGACCAGGGCATCGACATGGTCTACGGCGGCGGTCGGGTCGGCCTGATGGGCGAGATCGCGGATGCGGCACTCGCGGCAGGCGGCCGGGTCGTCGGCGTCATCCCCGTAGGGCTGTTCAGCCTGGAGGTCGCCCACCGTGAACTCACCGCGTTGCATGAAGTGGCATCGATGCATGAACGCAAGCAGCTCATGTACGACCTGTCCGACGGCTTCATCGCGCTGCCGGGCGGCCTCGGCACGCTTGAGGAACTCGCGGAAGTGACGACCTGGTCCCAGCTCGGGCTGCATGCCAAGCCCGTGGTGCTGCTTGACGTCGATGACTTCTGGGATCCGCTGGTGGCGCTGCTGGACCGGATGGTCAGTGTCGGGCTGCTGAAGGCGGCCAACCGGCAGCTGATCCAGCGGGCACTCACGCCGCAGGATGCACTCGCCGCGCTCGCGTCGGCCAAGCCGCCTCGGGTCAGGAAATGGATTACTCCCGGCGACCGCTAACGACCCCGCCGAACGGCCGCGACCCGGGCGAACGGCGGCAGCCCGGCGAGTGTCAGCAGCCCGGCGAACGGCAGCAGCTCGGCGAACGGCAGCAGCTCGGCGAACGACGGCAGCTCGGCGAACGGCAGCAGCTCGGCGAACGACGGCAGCGGCCGGGCGAACAGCCGCGATCCCCGGCCCGGCCTGGGCCGCGGACAGCCCATAAGGGATCTCTTAATCCGATGTCGCGGAGTCCGAGGGCAGGAATTACAGTCAAGGCCAGGACATCAGCACGGGGCGGAAGGTTCGCGCGAGATGAGTCGTCAGCCGGATGAGGCTCTCGAGGTACTTCGCGAGGTGTGGAGCGCTCGGGGCCAGAGCAGCGCGGATCTCGACGAGGCCTGCGGCACCACGAAGTCCTGCAAGAAGATGCAGGACGTAGGCTTCGACGACCTGGCCGGTGCCGACGGGGACCTGCGCAGCGCGTGGCGTGCCACGCTGCAGCGCGAAGGCAAGCTCAATCCTGCGGCTGACAGCATCAGAGACCTGATCCTCGGCGCGGCGGAGACCCGCCCGTAACGATGCCGCCAGCGGCGAGGAGAGCACTGGATGGACTGTCCTGACACCGTCGGCCAGCTCACCGAAGTCTTGCGCCAGGGCGGTTACCTCGCCGACCGCGGGCTAGCGACCGCGCTGTTCGTGGCGCTGCGCATGCATCGTCCGATCCTGCTGGAAGGCGAGGTCGGCGTGGGCAAGACCGAGGTCGCCAAGGTGCTCGCTTCGGTCTTCGAGCGGAAGCTGATCCGGCTGCAGTGCTACGAGGGCATCGATACCAACCAGGCGCTCTACGAGTGGGACTACGCCCGCCAGATGCTGCACATCAGGGCGCTGTCCGAGCACCAGATCGCGGACGAGGCGGCGGTCGACAAGCTGTTCGGCCCGAAGTTCCTGCTGGAGCGGCCGCTGCTTGAGGCGATCAGGGCCGGCGACCAGTCGGTGCTGCTGATCGACGAGGTGGACCGTGCCGACGATGAGTTCGAGGCGTTCCTGCTCGAAGTGCTCTCTGACTTCCAGATCAGCATTCCGGAGATCGGCACGATCAAGGCGGAGAGCCCGCCGCTGGTCATCTTGACGTCCAACCGGACTCGCGAGCTGCACGACGCGCTGAAGCGGCGCTGCCTGTATCACTGGATCGGCTATCCGCCCGCCGAGCGCGAGGTGGAAATTGTCATGATCCGGGCGCCCGGCGTATCCCAGGTGCTGGCCAGCAAGGTGGTCGCCGCAGTCAACCGGCTGCGCGAGCTGGATCTGGCCAAGCCGCCTGGGGTCGCCGAGAGCATCGACTGGGTTCGCACCCTCGACTTCCTCGGTGCCACCGATCTCGGCCCGCAGGTCGCGCAGGACACCCTCGGTGCCGTGGTGAAGGAACGCGACGATCTGGATCTGGTGCGGGACAACCTGGAAGAGATCACCTCCGGTGCCTGAGCGGGCTCCGCTGGTCAGCGTCCTGGTGGATTTCACCGCCGAGCTTCGTTCCGCCGGACTGGCGGTAGGCTCCGGCGACGTCGTGACCTACTGCTCGGCGATGGGCACGCTTGATCCGTCCGATCTGCTTGATCTGTACTGGGCCGGGCGAACCACGCTGGTCAGCAGGCAGGAGAACATCGCGGTCTACGACGAGGTGTTCCGCAGGTTCTTCCTCACCGGCGCCGATCCGGTCCGGGAGATGCTGGTACTCAAGGCACAGGTGACGGCGGAATCTCAGGCCGTCCTTCAGGTCCCAGCTACCGATCCGGTAGGCGACGGGCGGGAGGAGGAAGAGGCGACACTGGGCCTGATGGCTTCCGACGTGGAGGCGCTCAGGCACAAATCGTTCGCTGCCTGCACTCCCGCCGAACTTGCCGCGGTGCGGCGGATGATGGCCGGGATCCGGCTGACCCCGCCGAAACGCCGCACCCGGCGAAAGACAGCCGCGCCGTCGGGTCGTTCTCCCGATCTGCGCCGCACCGTGCGGCAGTCGCTGCGCACCCACGGCGAGCCGGCCGAGCTCTTCTGGCGGCGGCGCAGGGTCCGGCTGCGGCCGGTGATCCTGATCCTGGATGTCTCAGGCTCGATGGCGGACTACTCGCGCAATCTCCTGCAGTTCGCGTATTCGGCGAAACGTGCGGCGGCGAAGGTCGAGGTGTTCTGCTTCGGTACCCGGCTTACCCGGATCACCAGGGCGCTGGATCACCGCAAGCCGGACGTCGCACTGGAGCACGCGGCCAAGGCCGTGTTCGACTGGGATGGCGGGACCAGGATCGGTGACTGCCTTGACGCCTTCGTCCGGGACTGGGGACGCCGGGGCCTGTGCCGCGGCGGGATCGTAGTGATCTGCTCTGACGGTCTCGATCGCGGCGATCCCGGCGTGCTGGCCGCCGCGATGGAGCGGCTGTCCAGGCTCTGCTACCGAGTGGTTTGGATGAACCCGCACAAGGGTGATAACCAGAACTTCAGGCCGAGCACGCTTGGCATGATGGTGGCCGCTCCGCATGTCGATCTCATGCTGTCCGGTCACGATCTGAGCAGCCTGGAGGAACTGGCGACACTGCTGCCGAAGCTGAGCTAGCTGCTGCCGACGGTGCACTGCCGCGCCAGCGAGAGGGGAGTACGGGATTGAGATGGAGCGTCGGCATCGAGGCCGAAGGCGACCGGGTACTGTCCCGCGAGGAAGTCGTCGAGCTGGCCGATGCGGTCGCCGCCAGCAATGGCATCGCGACCGGGATCGGCACCAACCGCTACGGCGCTCAGCTGGTCGTGGAGGCGGCGAGCCGCGAAGCGGCGATCGAGCAGGCCACCGAGGAGTTCATCCGGGCCGCCGCCAGAGCCGGACTGCCGGCCGGGCCCGTGGTGCGGGCCAAGGCGATCAGCGAGGACGAGGACGCGGCGCGATGATCCGGCTCGGCTCACTGGCCGGATACCCGTTCGAGGGCCCCCGCGTGCTCGGCGGCTGGACTCCTCCGGCTACGGCGGCTGTCTACGCGATCGCGTACAAGCCAGAGCCCGACGCCAGGCCAGATCGTTACGCGGTCATCTACGTGGACCATTCCGACGACCTGACGACCGAGCGCTTTCCGTTCGGCCACCCGCGCGCGCACTGCTGGGTGCGGCGAGCCGGCTCGCGGTGGAAGATCTACATCTGTACCTACGAAGTACCAGGCGGCGGCCGTTCGCACCGCGAGCAGATCAGCCGCGAACTCGCCGCGATCTACCGTCCGCAGTGCAATTCATTGCGGTACGACCGCACCTGGAAGGACGCGTGGATCGGCGAGTACTCGGGGGCGCCTAACACCAGCCCGCTGACCAGGCGCGGCCCGGACGAGCCCGCCCAGCAGCCGAACGAGCCATCCGAGCAGCGGATCGACCCAGCCCCGTAACCAAACGAGCCATCCCAGTAGCCGGTCGAGCCAGCCGTAATCGGACCAGCCAGCCCAGTACCGGACGAGCCCAGCCCACCCCGCTGTAGCCGGCGCCTCTCTTTGCCCGGCTTCGTCAAGATCATGGGTCGTTATATCCGCGGATCCCAGCGGAGAACGACCCACGATCTTGGATCTGCCAGCTAGCCCCTACTTAGGCGACACGAAGCCGACCGCGTCAAGCAGGCGCGAGCGGCGGTTACCCGAGGCCGGCCGGGCGGGCTCTGGCACCTCCGGCGTCTGCGGCCTCGGGGTCACGTCAGTCACGATCTGCTCGGCCATCCCGTACAGCAGCGGCAGCGCTCCAGCTACCACCCCGCCGGTCTCGTTGATGTGCCCGACGCCTGGACCGATCAGCTTGGCGTGGCCCACGATGGTCCTGACAATCTCCGCGCACTCTTCGAGGTTCCCCGCGATCCTGGCGAGCAGCGTGCCTGTCCAGTACAGATAGAACGCCAGGCCAGCGATCAGCAGGACGATATCGACGATCGTCAGGACGACCAAGCCGGTCATGACTTCACCTTTCCGAGCACCCGGCCGAGGAACAGGTGGTGCTGGAGGCCTTCGGCCAGCACCGCCTCCACGCCATCGGCGACCTGGGGGATAAGCACGGTGTCCGCGGTGTTCGCCGCCGCGGCCTTGAGGGTGTCCCGCACCTGCACCACGCGGCGGTCAATGCTCTTCACGAGCCAGATGAGCAGGCTCAGCAGGGCGGCGACCGCCAGCACCACCACAAAGCCGACGATGATCGCGCTTACCCACAGACCGTGCTCGGTGGACGACATAGCCAGTGCGCCCATTGTTAACCCCCAAGCCTTGCGCGGCCGCGCTGCAGGCCGCCGATGATGATCGTGGCGTGCTCGATGGTTGTCCGCAGGGCCGCCAGCGGAGCGGTGTTGTGCACCGCTTTGGCCAGCGCGTCGTTGATCTTCGGCGCCTCGTCCCCGATCGAGCGGGCGAGCACCAGGATCGGCACGACGAGCGCGACGACCACAAGGACGATCACGATGCCGATCGTGTAGCCAAGCACCCAGCCGAAATGGCTGGTGGTATTCCCGGCGGCCAGCGCCAGGGCTGCTCTGGGCATGTTGTCTATCTCCTTTGCCGGCTCAGACCGTCTCGCAGAAGTCCCTGACTGGTTTCAGGCTCGCGTTCACCGAGGTGAGGCGATCGGGCACGGTGGCAGTGAGCTGGGCCACCGCGTCGACTCCGCCGGTCACCTGGCGAAGCGTCGCCCGGATAGCCCTCAGGTGGAATATGACGCGCAACAGGCCGACGGCGGCAATGCCGATGATCAGGGCAGCGATGATTAGGGTGCCCCAAGCGGCTGCAGGCATGGTGTGTCCTTTCTGCTCAGCCGAGAAGCTTGGCGACGGAACCCGCGTACCTGACCGCGCCGACTGCCACAGCCCTGACCGTCGTGTCGGTCGTGGCCAGCCCTTCGGGCACGCCGCTGAGCTCGCCGACGAGTGCGACCCCGCCGGTGAGGATCTCGTCAGCGGCTCCGCGGATCCGCTCTAGCGCGGCGAGCACGCGGTTGAGCAGGTAGATGACGACGGGAAAAACAACGAGCAGCAGAACTGCGTTGCCGATCCACCACAGGACCATGGTCCGTCTCCTTAGGTCGTGGCCTGGTAAGGCGCGAAGAACCGGCGGAAGACCCGGCGCAGCGCCATCAGCGCTGCCCTTAGGCCCAGGGTGAAGCCGCTCGCCGGCGTTGCTGTAGCGGCGGCGACCTCGTCGGGCGATTCGCCGCGCTCGATCCTGGCGATCCGCTCCTGCAGGTTGGCCGAGAAGTCGCGCATCAGTACGGCCGTGACATCGGCGATCATGCCCCTGCCGTACTGCGCCGCTGCGCCGGACAGCTGCAGGTCCTGCGTGACGCCGACTTTGGTGCCGCGGCCGGAGCGGGCCAGCATGGCCGTCACGACCATGCTGGCCTGGCCCCGGCCCTTCTCATCGGCGCCGCTGGCATGTACCACCACGCGCTTGGCGGCATCATCCCGCTCGGTGATGTCGGCGGTGCCGGCGAACTGCAGCTTGACCGGGCCCATCCGGACCGCCACCTTGCCCTTGTATCGCTCATCGCCGAGGTCCTCGGTCAGCTCGGCGCCTGGCAGGCAGGCCGCTACCTGCGGGATGTCACCGAAGAAATCCCACACCTTCTCGACCGGTTCGGCGACCTCGAACTCGTTCTTGATCAGCATCGAGTTTCTCTCTTCACGTAGGCGGCGGGATCGGACTCGAATCGCTGGCGGCAGCCGGCGCAGCAGAAGTAGTAGCTGACGCCCTGGTATTTCATCGGGCGACCGGATCGGCCTGCCGTGACGGTCATCCCGCAGACCGGGTCCACGGCCTCGTCCAGCTCCGACGGCTGGGCGACGGCGGTTGCAGCGACCCCGGTCGCAGCCGTCCCGGTCGCGCTGGTCCTGGCGCTGGCCGGGGTGCCTGGCGAGGCGGTGGTTGTCAGCGCACCGGAGGCACGCAGCTGCACGAGTTCCGCCAGGATGGCGACTGCGATCTCGGTGTGGGACGTCCGGCCCAGGTCCAGGCCGACCGGCACCCTGACCCGGTCGAGCTGGTCTTTCGGCACCCCGCGGTCGGCGAGGTAGCCAAGCACGGCGGCACCGCGCTTGTGCGACCCGACCAGGCCCAGGTAGGCGGGCCTGGCAGCCGCCGCCTGCTCGATCGCTTCCTCGTCGCCATGGCCCTGCGTGGCCACCACGACCAACGAGCGCTGGTCCGCGTCGGCCGCGGCGAAGTCCTGGCCGTCATGCAGATCGACCCGCCAGCCGAGTACCCGGGCGAGCTCGGCCAGCGTCTGCGTCATCGGCGAGCGACCGACGATCACCAGATGCGGGACGGGCAGCACAGGCTCGATGTAGATCTCAAGCGCGCCCTCGCTCTGGCAGGAGATGGGCACGACCCGCACGCCGTCCGGCACCGCGCCGCCGTCCGGCACCGCGCCGCCGGACTGCGCGGTGCTGGCGGACTGCGCGGTGCTGGCGGACTGCGCGGTGCTGGCGGACTGCGCGGTGCTGGCGAATGGTGCTGTGCTGGCGAACTGCTCCGGGGTGCCGAGCAGCAGCAGGCGCGGCGTGCCGTGCTCGATCACCTGTCGTGCCTCGCGGATCA
>Ga0116222_1000574_pt1 | contig 22764 bp, 20 predicted proteins | sample Sb_taG_12_FD_88963 | JGI IMG/M metagenome (GOLD analysis project Ga0116222, IMG submission 88963) | Peat soil microbial communities from Weissenstadt, Germany - Sb_50d_9_AC metaG | ecosystem: Environmental > Terrestrial > Soil > Wetlands > Peat | place: Germany: Weissenstadt | collected 2010-09-21
ACCGGACCGTCCGGGTCGAGTACATAGGCGCCGTAGTAACCCGATTCGTGACTCGGGTCCGCGGTCGCGCCAGCTCACTCTGGTAGACATGTTCCCGTGCCGTCGCGGCGCAAGCGACCGATCCCTGGGATGAAGCGGCCGACTCGGGCGGCGTAGGTAGCGTAATGCTCGCCGTGAACCCTCGAGAGGTAGGGCTCCTCGATGAGCCGCGTTTGCAGCTCGAGGGCCATTATCAGCAGGATCGCTCCCGCGATCGTCACGACGTTTGGCGCGAGCAGGGCGATACCGATGAAGGAGGGGATCATCGCCGCGTAGATCGGATTTCGCGTGAGCGAGAAGGGGCCGTGTGTGACCAACTCGGTGCGCTCGGAGGGATCGACGCCGATCCGCCAGGCGTCGCCCATCGCAAACTGAGCGACCACGGTGGTCACGATTCCCATGCAGGCGAGCACGACTCCGAGGATGTTGGCGCCCTCGCCGTCGAGCGCTGCGACCGAGTTCAGTGCACGCGCCAGCTGGAGTGCCGGACCCGCGACGCAGAGCACGACCGCCGTCGCGAACAGCAGCCCGCCAATCCGCTCGGTGGATCCCGAGGCGCCGCGCAAGCCCTTGAAACCCGTCGAGCCAGTGCGGCGAAGCTGAACGGCCATGCGCACCCCGAAGGCCAGGAGGCCGTAGGGCGCGAGGAGGGAAAGTCCGAGGGCAGGCATGCCCATATACTGAGTAATTGCTCACATGTCGTCAACTCGCATTCCCAACCAGCGGCTCACACCGCGAAAGCTCCCCAAGCAAGCGCGATCGGAGGCGACCGTCGAGGCAGTCCTCGAAGCGGCTGCTCAGGTTTTCGAGCGTTGTGGCTACGCCGCCGGGACCACGAACAGGATCGCCGAGCGGGCGGGCGTATCGATCGGCTCGCTCTACCAGTACTTCCCTAACAAGGACGCGATCCTCGTCGCGCTCGTCCACCGCCACATCGCCGAGGGCACGGCGGCACTCCAACCGCACATCGAGCGACTGGGTCGCGGCGCCCGCTTCGACGACGTGCTCCCGGACATCGTCGAGGCGATGGTCGCGATGCACGCCCTCGCACCAGGTCTTCACCGCGTGCTCTTCGAGGAGACCCAGCTCCCCCAAACGCTCCGCGCGGAACTCGACGAGCTGGAAGAGCGACTCATCGATCTGACAGCTGACATGCTCGCGGCCGATCCGCACCCAGCTCCCGCGGATCCCCACCTCGCGGCCCGCATCGTGATCAACACGATCGAGGGCCTCACACACCGTCTCGTACTGCGCCGGCCAACCGGAGTCACCCCACAGACGATCGCCCACGAGATCACCGAACTCGTGCGCGCCTACATACAGACCTCACGCCCATCAACTCCAGGCGCGGGCCGGTGAGAGTTGGTGCCGATCTCCGGGTCGATGCGGACTTGGGCGAAGAAGCTAGGATCGGCGAGGGTGCGGATCCGCTCGTACAGCGTGTCGGGCGCAAGATCGGCGCCCTCTGGCCAGCAGACCGTGCCGGTCTCGGGGTCGACGTGGGCTTCGGTGAATCCCTCGGGTGTCCGGGCGCGCTCGAAGACGGGGCCGTTCATGCGTTCCAGCACATCCACTTCGCCGGTGAGACCGTCGGCGAACGTGAGGCGCAGCCTGCCGTGTACGGGGACGGCAACGTCGGTTATGTCGGGGGTCAGGCCGATCATTGCAGTGGCTCGATCGCCTCTAGTGTGACACCTTCTCGCTATGCCGCTTTGACCGAGGTCGGCTCGACGGGGACGGTCTTGCGGGTGGTGTCGGTTTCGTAGAAGCCGAAGTCGACGCCGAGCGCGTCGGCGAGGCGTTTGGCTGTGACTGTGGTGGGGCGTGTCTCGCCGCACTCGATGCGGCTGATGTCGGCTTGCTGGATGCCCGAGAGCTCGCTGAGCTGGCGCTGGGTGAGCCCGCGGCGGTGGCGTAGCGCGAGTAGCTGCCCGGCGATGTGTAGCTGGCTGTCGAGCGAGCGGAGCGCGGCGACGGCCTCGGGCCCTTCGGCGATCGCCTCCTGCTCTATGTCTTCAATCAGCTGGTCGAAGTCGGTCATCGGTTGAGCTTCTTCCGTTCCGGAGCGTATGTGTATTTGGACATCAGGATATCACTGACTCTGTGGCTGTTTCCCAGCTTTGGCACGGGCTCGATGACTACACCGAACGGGAGCCTGGTCGCCATGACCATTCAGACTCAAATGTTCACTATCCGCGTGAGGGTTGAGGACTGGGAGCTCGGCCGGCTGGACCATTGGCAAGGGCCTAACGGGTGTAGAGTTTGCAATGTGAGCTACGCGAGGATGAGCGATACCAGCGACGTCCATGTCTACGCAGATGCCGAAGTGGGTCGTCTGCGCTGCTGTGGCTGCATGGCGGACTTCTCCACCACCGCAGGGATGATTGAGCATCTGCGGGAACACATCACCAATGGTGAAGTCGTGCCCGACACGACGATCCCCACACTAGAAGCCGACCAGGCAGAGAACGACGCATGGATGGCAACGATCTAGTAGTGCTTTGGTAGGTTGTCACTCTTTTTGTGGTGGCCGGTGGAGGGGTAGTTCGTCGAGGCTGATTGTTTGCTGGCAGGTGGTGCAGCGGCCGGTCCAGCACTTGAACAGGGGCTGGAGCAGGAGGACTGCCTGGGGGAGGGTCAGGCCGGCCGCTGGGCTTTTGGGTTCTGTCGCTCCAGGGTGAGGAAGCCGTGGGCGGCAGTGACGAGCGCGGTGTGGTGGTACCAGCCGAGGTAGGAGCGTCCCTCGTAGTGGTCCAGGCCGAGCTCTCCCTTGAGCTGTTTGTAGTCGAGCTCGATCTTCCAGCGCAGCCGGGCCAGGCGCGCGAGTTGCTCGGGCTCGGTGTCGGCGGGGAGGTTTGAGATCCAGTAGTCGAGCGGCTGATCGTGACCCTCGGGCCATTCGGCGATCAGCCACTCCTCGCGGGGTGGCCATGACGCGCGCTTGTGTGTGTGGTTTGAGGCCCTGACGCGCACGAAGCAGAAGCGCGAGGTGACCGGTTCGCCGTCGGGCCCGTCCCTGAATGTGACGGTCTGGAACTGCTCCTCGCCGAGGCCGGCGATCAGTTGGGTGATCGCGACCGGATCACGGTCAGCACGTGGCCGGCTGCGCGGGCGGCCTGTGTCGCCCTGGCGCTGTGGGACCGTGAAAGTCGTCTCGGGTGTGAATACCTTCGTCTCGGCGCCGACGGACAGCACATACTCGAGCTCAGCGTCGTGCAGGCGCTCACGCAGCACGGTGTTATCGCCATAGGCCTGGTCGCCGAGCACCGGCGCCTTGGCGACCTTCCAGCCAGCGGCCCGCTCGATCAGATCCACACCCAGCTCGGGCTTGGTCTGAAACTCGACCTCGGCGGGGATCTTCGCTACCCGGCGGCGCTCAGGGTCCTCGCACCACTCCTCGGGTAGGTAAAGCGCCCACCCCAACGGGACCGTTCCCTCCCGGCCGACCGCGTGCACGGAAACGCCGATCTGGCAGTTACCAATCTTCCCCAGCGTTCCCGAGTACTGGCGCTTGACCCCCGGCGAGCACTCCCCATCCTTGGGAAAACCAGTGTCATCGAGCACCCAGGCCTGCACATCGATCTCTCGCGCGACCCGCTCTGCCACAGCGCGCACCACCAGCGCCGGATCCCACGTGCTGACCGCCAAGAAATTCTGCAAGCTCTCATAGTCAGCATCCTCGCCCAGCCGCGCGACCATCGGCTCAAGCGACTTACGAGCACCATCCTCGATCAGCCCACGCAGATACACCCCGCCATTGATCAGCTGCACCGGCCGGTTCACCGCCCCAGCCAAAACCTCGACGCCGAACGCCTCCAAACGCTCGGCCACTGCCGAGGGACCATCCACCTCTACCGACGAATCCGCCACCGCCACAGCCGCCATCATGACCTCCCCGCATCGAATAATCAACGCCAGAAGGATTCGCCACAACCACCACAAACTCCTACAAAAGAGCTACCAAAGCACTACTAGATGGTCACTCCAAAACAGTAGTCGATTAGCCGTCGAGTTCACTTTCTCTAAAGCCTGATTTGATCGACATTCACTTCCGAGGATCTTCCAGACCATGACGGATTGGGCCTTTGGGCGCAGAAGTGCCACACTTCGCCCGATGGAAAACCGACCGAAGTCACGTTGTATAGACTTCGCGCCCACGTACAAGTCCACCATCTCAGGCTGTGATGGTCGGCTTTAGGCTCTGCCGCGCTATGGGCCTGCTCGACTAGAGGTCGTGTGGCTCGATTGGGTGAGGCCGGAGCCGGAGGCTGCATGAGATGCGGGCGCATCGCCTTTCCCGACAAGGAATCCGACGGCAGCAATCGCCACGGCGACGATGAGAGCAACGACCCAAAGCAGCACCGATCGCTTATCGCGCTGCGTCGCGAGCTGCGCCTGCTCTCGCTCTTTCGTGATTCGGATTGCTGCGCCGATACATTGCTCCAGCTTGTCAGCGAGCTCCCCCGTTGTATGTGCCGCCTCGGTCATGGCCGCCGCGGCGTTCAGCGACTCTTCCCAGGTCGTCTCGTCTGGCTTCACCTTCCGAACCGACTCCATTAAGACGTCGATGCGTTTCCTCGTCTCCTCGAGGTCTTGGTGGCGGGGAACCCCACGGAGCACGCCCTGCTCACGGTAGGCGTACGCCTCGCGCTGGTATTCGGACCATAGCCGGGCCACCTCGACGATGCGCTCACGGACCACCTCCTCTGGATGCTCGATGATCGCGCGTCTGAGGTGCTCCTCGATCTTGGAAAGCTGCGTCGCCTGCTGCTCGGGAGTCAGATCCTGACGTGATGCCAGAGTGCCTAGATGCGAGAGTACGTCGACCATCATGTTCCGGCCGATTTCGCTCTGGTAGCCCGTCCGCTGTTCGATGATACGGTTCAGGCGGAAGACCTCTGGCACATACTCGCTCATGATGCGAGCGAGTCGCCGATGATTGACCGACTCTAGATATTCGAATGGCGCGTCGTGTGCGTCGCCGCGCGTCAACGTCTCCTCTAACCGTGTAGCTCATCCTGTCGCCTTCTCTCTCTACTCTGAAACGCAGCTCTCACCCGCTAGGACCGACGCCAGTGCCGGGCGAATACAAAGCACCGAAGGTGCAGTCCTCGGCGGGACGCCTTATTCTGGGCAAGTAGCTAGGACTATCGTCCGCCATGCATGAGGTGCGCTCAGGCGCCCGGGAGCACCTCGACGGTGGTTTCGAGAACGGGCTGCCCCGTCTGTGGTCCAGCCAGCTCATCGGCCGTTACGGTCAGCATCTCAGCGGGATCTTGGTGATCTGCCGGCGCCCGCTTGCGCGCGTCCTTCCTGGCCTGCTTATCCAGCCTACGCTCACGGAGTCTGCTCTCGCGCATGAGCTTTGCCATCGTTGTCTTCTGCTTGCTGCTGGAGGCCATGTCTGTCCGTCCCTTCTAGTGGGGTTCCGAGCACATCCCCGCGGGGATCATCCGGCGTGATAAATCCGGAGCCGGGGGCCGCTGGGAAGCAGCGACTGGCGGACATCGCCGCTCTGCTTGGCTTCAACAGACGCTCGACCGGTCCTATCACCCTAGCGGCTCGCCGGTCCAGTGGACGACGTCGGCGCTCCGTTCAGCCATGGAGAACCGGCCCCATACGGTAGTAGACTGCGGAAGTGAGCCCAGCTGGTGAAGGAGCACGAGCGGGAAATTCATAATGCCTGGAACCACCACTTCTCGAGCTGAGGTAACGAACATATCGCCGCACGGCTTCTGGCTTCTCATGGATGAGCGAGAGCTGTTCCTGCCCTTCGACGAGTACCCGTGGTTCAAGCGAGCGCCGGTCGAGGCGATCGTACGACTCGAGCAGCCGCGACCCGGCCATCTCCACTGGCCCGACCTCGACGTCGACCTGTCCGTCGACTCGATTGAACACCCCGAGCGCTACCCACTGACGGCGAACCCCTCCTGAGCCAGCCCGAATGGGCTTCCCTCGGAGTCCTTGCAGACCGCCCATCTCTCCCCCGGGTGGACGACGCTTCCACCGAGCGCCCGCACCCTCTCCAGCGCCTCGCTGATATCGCTCACCGCGAAGTAGGGCAGCGAAAAGGAGTCTCCCGGTCCGCGTCCACGCGCGTGGACACCGACCGCTGGGCCTCCTGAGCGCGTCTGCCAGCCCTCTCCCTCCCCCTCTTGGCGCGCCTCCAGCTTAATGTCGAGAAGTCCCGCCCAGAAGTTCCGGGCACGCTCGGGATCGTCTGCGGGAAACTCGATCAGGGACAATGAGGAGGGGGGCACTGCTCGCACGATAACGAGGTTTGGCCGGGGCCTGGCGAGCCGGACGCTGCGCTGCGCTGCCTTGATGGTCGATCCGCAGGGGGCGAGGCATTGGTGATTTTGGTTTTGGATATTTTGGGAGATCAGGACCTGGGGACGATGTCCTGCTCTCCGAGCGGTTAAGAGCGCCTACCGAAAAGATCGGCACGCCCGGATGCGTTCATGGACACGGCGCTGGACCGATCGAAGATCAACAGGATCTTCGATCGTCGCCACGTGACGGCTCGCGCATGCCACCAGCATGCGCTTCGCCGGGTGGGCGGGCATCCGATCCCCAGCTTGATCCATGAACACCCCGACCACACCGCCTATTTCGTTAGGCGCTCTAGGTCAATTGCGGCTAACCGCTTCAGGAGCGTCCCGGCGAGCGCTTCACGAGCCGACCAAGCCAGCGCTCGACGGTGCGCCTGCGCGCTTCTGCGCGTTTACGCGCGAGGCGATTCTCAGGCATAAACACGTCGAGTGACATCCGCCCGACATCGGGTCGTACTGAGGAGGGCTTGGAAGCGGATATGGGCCGATCGGACATGGCAGTCATGTTAGCGCCAGCGCCGACCGAGGAAAGCTTCGATCGCCTCGGTGCCTGCCTCCGCATCATCCCCGCTGGCGGTGCTGCATTCTCCCCGCTATAATCTCTGCATTATCCCCGTTGGCTACCAGCCAAGGATCGTCGATCAAGAGCTAGTGGCTCGCTTGGGCGCTGTTGGCGCTGTCGTTATCGAGGGGCCTAGGGCTTGCGGGAAGACGGCCACTGCCCGGCAAATAGCGGCGAGCGAGGTTCTGCTCGACGTTGACGCGAATGCTCGGCAGGCGATCGCGGTCGATCCAGCGCTCGTGCTCGACGGTCCGACACCCAGGCTCATCGACGAGTGGCAGATCGAGCCAGCCATATGGAACCACGTCCGCAGAGCGATCGACGATCGCTCTGACCGTGGTCAGTTCATCTTGACGGGCTCCGCGGTCCCCCCGGATGACATCACGCGACACACGGGCGCCGGGCGCATCACCCGCCTGCGGATGCGTCCGATGAGCCTCTTTGAGACGGGTCGCAGCACCGGGCGCGTCTCGCTGGCCGAGCTGCTGGAGGGCACGGTGAGCGCCAGCTCCGACCCGGGCCTGACCGTGACGGACCTCGCCGAAGAGATCGCCCTCGGCGGATGGCCGGGTCTTCGCGGGCGCGGCGTCGCGGATGGGCTGCTCGCCGTGCGCGACTATCTCGACGAGATCGCCCGCGTCGACATCAGCCGCGTGGAGGCGACTCATCGCGACCCGAACCGCGTCGCGCGGCTGCTGGCGAGCCTCGGCCGCAACGTCGCCACGCATGCCGCAGCGACAACGCTCGCCAAGGACACCGGCGGTGCGGACGGCCCGTTGAAGGACGACACGGTGCGCGAGTATCTCGGCGCGCTGGAGCGGCTGATGGTCATCGAGGACCAACCCGCCTGGGCGCCGCATCTGCGCTCCTCCTACCGGCTTCGCACGGCACCGAAGCGGCACTTCGTCGATCCTTCGCTGGTGGTGGCGGCGCTGCGCGCGACACCTGATCGGCTACTGGGAGATCTCAACCTGCTCGGCTTCCTGTTCGAGTCGCTCGTCGTCCGCGACCTGCGCGTCTATGCGCAGGCAGTTGATGCGCAAGTCTCGCAGTACCGCGACAGCGGCGGTCTCGAGGTCGACGCCATCGTCGAGGCCGGCGATGGTCGCTGGATGGCCTTCGAGGTGAAGCTCGGGCACGGGCAGATCGACGACGCCGCGGCGAGCCTAACGCGATTTGCCGAGCGGATCGACACGGCGAGGTGCGGGCGCCCAGCGCTGCTGGGCGTAATCGTCGCGACAGGCTACGGCTACCGCCGCAAGGACGACGTTGCCGTCATCCCGATCGGCGCGCTCGGACCTTGACGTTCGCCTCCGACAGATGACGAGTCTCCCCCACTCTTCATCCTCCATTACAACGAACTCGAGGGCCGCTGGCCAAATCGCCCGCATGTAGTAACGAGCCCCCGGACGGCCCGCCAGCGGGTCAGCTCCGCCTGCGAAGCGGCCTGTTGGTCGGCTTACGACCCTTGGCCTCCAGGGCGTCGGCGAGCTTCGTAAGCTCCCAGAGCTTCAACCCGAGAGCATGTGCGATCCCGGTGGCGCTCCAACCGCCAGGCCCGCACAAGCGCCTATGGTTACACGCGCGCGATACCACGCGCTTGGGACGGGATGGTCGATCCTGCGCGGGCGCCCTTGGTCTCCAGCTGGTCCGCGAGCTGGTGGTCGGTGGCCTCTAGCGCAGTGAGGAACCGCATCACGGTGTACCAGCGCACGCCACGTCAGCCGCGCTCGACCTGCGGTGGTGTTGCGGGCTGGCTGGCGAGCAGTAGTCGGGCGAGGTCTGTCTGCTTGCGGGGCGAATAATCAAAACTTGTACTGCAGACGACTAAAATGTGAAGATCGTGGATGAAGAGGAGAACGTCGAGGAAAGGGTCGAAGACCACCACGTAGCGAAACCTCAGGGGGTTCGTCTTTGGCTGTCCGTCGCGGTGGTGGTCTTTGGGGCCTTGATGGTGGTTGCTGGAGCTGCCGGGGTCGTAGCAGAGCGTGGGATTGTGCTACCTGGGGGCATAATCCTCATGTTTGGCTTTGGCTACGTTGCCGTCGGCGGCAGCGGAATCAAGGTCAAGGGATCGCCAGACGGCGGCATCGAGGCGGGGGTGGAGATGCCCCAGGACATGACCGTCCGCACCACCACCATCCACAAGAAGGGATTCCCTCGACAGGGCGCTATGCCTCCAAAGCACGGCACAATGCCGCCAAAGGAGGGCGAGTTTCGCCTCCGGGAGCCTCCTAGTGACCCAAGCTCAGGTAGAGGAAGCTAGGTGCTGATCTGTCGTGGGGAACGGCTCAGGTGCTCCTGAGTTTTGGAGCACCTTGACCTGCTGCGGGTTGATGACGACCATCTCCCCATTCTGCGCCTTGATCTCAAGCATGGTTCCGTTGGCGAGCGCCTTTTGCAGCAGGTCGCGAACTTCCTCCAACGGGAGGCTAACTTCGATTACTTCGCCTCCTCCAAATCCGATACTGACCACGACGGTACTGGCTCCTCTGCGTAGATATAGGCCCGATATGCTCCTTCTAGAATAGCGCGCAAAACGTCTCAGCGCAGACTAAAGTAGAGCGGCCAAACGCCGTTCCACAATGGTTCTCTTCGTGCCCGACCACGAAATCCCTGCTCAAGACATTTTATGGCCGTGCGGACGGCATACATTGCCCGGCCCTCGGACGGCCCGCCAGCGGATCAGTCCAGGCGGCGAAGCGGCTCGTTGGTCGGCCGTCGATCCTCGGTCTCCAGCTCGTCGGCGAGCTCCGCAAGCTCCCAGAGCGCCAATCCGAGAGCACGCGCGATCCCGGTGGCACTCCAACCGCCAGGCGCACACAAGCGCTCATGGTTACACGCGCGCGATACCACGCGCATTGGACGGGATGGTCGATCCTTCGCGGGCGCCCTTGGTCTCTAGCGCGTCTGGGAGCCCTTTGCGGTTTTGAGTGGGGGGAGACGAGATGGCGTGCTTTCCCGTCCACACTTGTTGGCGCCGGTCCCCACACGAAGTGTCGCCAGGAAAGGTCGGCCGCTACGCGGCCAGGGAGACCGTGCCCACGGCAATGTTCCAGTGCCGGACTGGAGCATTTCTCGCTCGGCTGGGGGCTCAGTCCGGCGGGCGAAGCGGCTCGTCGGTCGGCCGTCGGTCCTCGGTCTCGAGCTCGTCGGCTCGCAGGGCAAGCTCGGCAAGAGACCATCCGAGAGCGCGCGCGATCGTGTCGGCGGTGCGCCATGTGGGATTGCCTCCAGCTTCGATCTTGCGGAGTCCGCGGACGCTCAATCCCACGGCGTGGGCGAGTGTCTCTTGGCTCAGGTCCAGATCCCGCCGCCGCAGGCCGATAGCTCGGCCGATGGCGACTTGCGGTGTAGGGCTTGCCGGCACTTCTCAAGCCTCGGGGTACGGTGCCCTCCTGACCAGGAACTACAGTTCCGGTATGCTTCCGCCCATGGGGAGGCATGGCATAGGAGGAGCCCGCCGCTTTTGGGCTACACGTCCCGGGGAGACTCAGAGCCCCTTGAGCAGCTCCGACAGCGTTACGTCAAGTGCGTCGGCGATCCGCTTGGCGGTTGGGATCGTCGGCGAGTGCCAACCTCGCTCGATCTCACCGAGGTACTTCGCATCCATCCGCGGGATGCGGCGGGCAACTGCATCCAGCGTCTCGTCTCGTGCTTCCCGAGCGTGGCGGATCGCGTCCCCGAGCTTGCGCGAAAGCGGGTCAGCGCGAGTTCGTCTCGGCAACGGTGGCGGCCTGATCGCGGTTCATGAGCCCACGAGTCTTGACTTTTTTTGTGGCCGTGAACACTCGACATGTTCCCCCTCCGAGTCCTACACAGGGCACCGGCCTCAACGTTCTGCACGCCAATCACCGAGCGTTTTCGCATGGTGGGGCGGTAGTGCGGGTCTGGGGGAGGGGCGACGATGAGCGCGGCTCTGGCAAGGGCTGCGGCGCGGCCCAAGACGCTGGGTGTCGCGCTGGTCATCGCCGTGGCCTCGTTCGGTGCCACCCCAGCGTTTGCGGCGCCGGAATGGGGCATCACGATGACCCACGCCAACGCGTATGGCCAGCAGGTCGGGGAATGCCCTGACGGCCAAGCTAAATACGTGCCGGGCCAGCCGGAAGAAGACTGCGGCGTGGACCCCTTCACCGGCAGCGGCACATCCTTCGACCGTGGCAGCGGCGACAACGCCTACACGATCACGGTTAAGAACACGGGGAACGAGGCAACCGGGACGGTCGTCGGCAAAAGGCTGACGTGCGAAACCGGGGAATGGCGCTATGAACCAACGTTCACCTACCAGTGGCTGCGCAATGGCGTGGCGATATCGGGCGCCGCAGCCAGCACTTACGCGCTGACGGCCGCGGACGAAGGTAAGGCGATCCAGTGTGAGGTCACAGCCCGCAACTTGGGCGGAGCCACGAGCTTCCCAACGAATGCGCTGCTGGTGTCACCGGAACCGTCCTCGGCGCCTCCCGTATTGACGCGGCTGCCGGAAATAAGCGACGAATTTACGCGCGTAGAAGTCGGGGAAGAACGCACCTGCACGCAAGGCGAATGGAGCGGCAGCCCGACCGCATTTGCATACCAGTGGCTACGTAATGGCGCACCAATTGTCGGCGCGACCGGCGAAGATTACATCAGCACGACAGCCGACGAAGGAGTCTCGCTGCAATGTCAGGTCACCGCGACCAATGCGGGGGGCAGCGTGGTCGCAGACGATCGCTTCCCGATTCCCGTGGAACCGGAAGCCAGCGAACCACCACCGTATGTTCGCGAAAGCGCTTCCGGCCCCAGCGTCGAGGGCAACGGGAGCGCAAGCGCGAGAGTCAGCGTATCTGACCAGATGCCGTCCGGCCTCGTGCTGGCGGGTTTGTCGCCACTGGTACCGGGTCGCGGAGAGGCCGAAGGTATCGGCTGGAGTTGCTCGATCGCCAATCCCAGTACGGTGAGCTGCACCCGTTCGGACACGCTCGCGCCGGGGGCGTCCTATTCCCCGATCACGTTGCATGTTCACGTCAATCCGGAAGCTTCTCTCGGTACGCCTCCGGGTGGAGGCGTTACAAATACCGCCACTGTCTATGGAGGAGAAGCATCGCCGGCAAGTGCCTCGGCGAGCGACCCGACGACGATCGCGCGGGTGCCGTTCGGTATCCAGAGCTTCACCACGAGCGTCACCGAATCGCTGGGCAATCCGTTCACGCAGGCCGGCGGATACCCGTTCGCCGCCAACGCGACGTTCGTGTTCAATTATGTGCCTGCCGACGTTGGTGAATTGAAGACGGCGGGCGGCAGCCCGAAGGACGTCGAGACCGAACTGCCGCCGGGCTTCATCGGCGACCCACAGGTGACCCCGAAGTGCACTGCAGCGACCTTCGAGACAAGGACCAACGAACGAGAAGAAACACCGTGTTCGATCGCAACTGCTGTGGGCTATGTGCGCTTCTCCTACAGCCAAGGCGAAATTATTGGTGGTAAAGTACAGCCATTCGCCGGCTACGCGATCGACCCTGTGTACAACCTGGTACCGAGTCCGGGGCACCCAGGCGCGTTTGGTTTCATCGGTGGTGCGAGCCAGGCCCACCTCACGCTCACTGCCAAGGTGCGCAGTGATGGCGACTATGGCCTGACGATCAGCAGCCCGGATACCACGAGTCCCACTGTGTTGGGAGTCAACCTCACGTTCTGTGAGGCCGGCGTAACGGAAAGTGGCTCTAAAAGCTTGGGCGACATCTCGTATTCTTGTACTCCGACCAACGCGGGCTCGACACCGTTCCTGACCAACCCGGCGAGATGCGAAGGCCCCGCGCCCGTGACGACACTTAGCGCGGATAGCTACGAAAACCCCGCGAACTACGCTTCGATGGCCTCCTACGCGGGCGCGGTCTCTGCACCGCCGTCGTTTGTCGGCCAGCCCGGGACGAGCGGGACACCGACCGCGAGCTCATCGTTCGTGACAGGTTGCGATCTGCTGCAGTTTCAACCCGAAGTACAGCTCGAGCCGAGCCCAGCTTCAGAAGGCGGTACGACCCAGGCCGATGAGCCGACGGGAGCGACGTTCGATCTGAAAGTGCCACAGCCCGAGGAGGACGGCACGGACGCTACACCCGAGCTCAAGAACGCGACGGTGACATTGCCGGGAGGCATGACGGTGGACCCGTCGGCGGCAGATGGTTTGCGGGCGTGCAGCAATTCTCAGTTCGGTTTGGGTTCCACCACGGAACCGGCCGAACCGGCGGCATGTCCGTTGTCGTCGCAGATCGGGACGGTGAAGGTTGTGACCCCGCTTTTAGAAAAGCCGCTCGAAGGTCAGGTGTTCCTCGGGGAACCGGAATGCTCGCCGTGCAGCAACAGTGATGCTGAAGCCGGCCGCATCTTCCGGCTCTTCCTGCAGGTCCGCTCGGTCGAACGTGGCGTGATCGTCAAGCTCGCGGGTCATGTGACGGCGAACCCGAGCACAGGCCAGCTACAGGCGACGTTCACGCAGCAGCCCCAGTTACCGTTCAGCGAACTCCTGTTGACGTTCAATGGTGGCGCGAGGGCTTCGTTGGCCAACCCGCAGACGTGCGGTACGTTCACGACGACTACGGACCTGACGCCGTGGTCGGCGCCCGGGTTGGGTGGCCTGTCGGGTACGGAACCGATCGCGGGTACCCCGGACGCTACGCCGTCGTCCTCGTTCAAGGTGGATTGGGATGGTGCGGGTGGCGCGTGTCCTGGCACGTTGCCGTTCAGCCCGTCCTTCAGCGCGGGTAGCCAGACACCGACGGCGGGCGCGTCGAGTCCGTTCGCGGTGACGATTGGTCGTGAAGATCGTGAACAGGACCTCTCGAGTATCACGCTGAGCACCCCGCCGGGCCTGTTGGGCAAGATCGCTGGTATTCCTCAGTGTCCCGAAGCGCAGGCGAACGCGGGGACGTGCGGTCGTGAAAGTCAGATCGGGACAACGACCGTCGGTGCCGGTCCCGGTCCGCACCCGTTCTATCTGGGTGGCAGGGTCGATCTGACCGGCCCGTACAAGGGCGACCCGTTTGGCCTGTCGATCGTCGTCCCCGCCGTCGCAGGCCCGTTCAACCTCGGCAACGTGGTCGTGCGCGCGGCGATCGCGGTCAACCCGAGCACCGCGGCGCTGACGATCACATCGGACCCACTGCCCCAGTTCGTCGACGGCGTGCAGCTGCGTCTACGCAAAATCAACGTTGAAGTCGACCGCGCGAACTTCATGCTCAACCCAACCAACTGCGCGGCCCAAGGCGTGGGCGCGACGATTACCGCGGCTCGGGGTGCGAGCTCGACTGTCTCGTTTCCGTATGAGGTCGGGGCCTGTCAGAACCTTCCGTTCGCTCCGAGCTTATCGGCGTCCACGCAGGCCAAGACGAGCAAAGCGAACGGTGCGAGCCTGACCGTGACCGTCAAGTCCACCACGGGACAGGCGAACATCGCCAAAGTAGACCTGCAGCTGCCCAAGGCACTCCCGTCGCGGTTGACGACGCTTCAGAAAGCCTGTACCGAAGCGCAGTTCAACACGAACCCCGCCGGTTGCCCGCCGGACTCGTTCGTGGGCGCCGCGACGGCCGTCACGCCGATATTGAACGCCCCGCTCTCGGGCCCGGCGATCCTGGTGTCTCATGGTGGGGCTGCGTTCCCGGATCTGGAGTTCTTGTTGCAGGGCGAAAACGGTGTGGAGATCGTCCTCGACGGCAAGACGAACATCAAGGGCGGGCTCACCTACTCGAAGTTCGAATCGATCCCCGACGCTCCGATCTACAGCTTTGTGACGATTCTGCCGGAGGGTCCGCACTCGATCCTGGCGGCGCCCAGCGGGAACCTCTGCGGCAAGAGCCTCGCGATGGGAACGACGATCACTGCACAGACCGGCAAGCAGATCGTCCAGAGGACGAAGGTGACGGTCACCGGCTGCAGCGCTACGAAGACCAAGCCGTTGACGCGCGCGCAGAAGCTCGCCAGGGCCCTGAAGGCCTGCAAGAAGCAGCCCAAGAAGCGAGCTTCCTGTGCACGGGAGGCTAGGAAGCAATACGGACCGAAGGCGAAGGCTAAGAAAGCGAACCGGAGGGGCAACTGATGTTTGTTCTTGATCTGGGCCACCGGACGAAGGGTCTCCTAACCGCCACGTTCAGGCTGGTGACGGGTCACCCGCCGGACAACTTGCCAGAGCTCTCTTGGCCTCGCCTGCTTGCGGGTGTAGTTGGGCTGGCCTTGTCGCACGCCAAGGCCAGCACCAGTCGTGCAGCCGCGGCGACATGTCCCAACGAACAGCTACGCGCCGAATCAAACTTCAATCCAACGACGGACCAGCCCTACTCGCAGGGTCTGCCGGAATGCCGTGCCTACGAGATGGTCAGCCCGCTCGAAAAGGGTGGGAGTGATGTGGTGGCGCAACAATCAGCGCTGCCGGTGGCTGCCGATGGGGACGCTGTTGAATTCCTCTCGCAGAGCGCGTTTGGGGATTCCGAAAACGCGATAGTCGGAGCGTTTGGAGAAGCACAGGACACCTATGTCGCACGCCGTGGCCCGATGGGCTGGACGACATCGTCTACCAACCCTCCGCGAAACCTCCTAGCAAAGCCGGGTATTGGGAGGAGCATGTCACCCGGCGACTTCAACACGGTGGCCAGCTGCGGTCTCACCGTGCTGAACAACGCCACAGCCGGTTCCAGCGCCGTCTGCGCGCTCCGCGAAGCGAACATGTCGTGGATATCGACGCCCATATACCAAAATCTTACCGGCGAACTCTACCACGATAATACGGGGGGTTACGGAATCAGACTTGAAGGGAGCTCGAGTGACTCTTCCCATCTAATATTCCGAGGGGAAGAAAATGGTAGCGCGTACCTGCCGGCTGCCAAGCCAGCCGAAGCGTATACCTCTGGCACCAGCCTGTACGACGTTAGCGGTCTCGGTAAGGGCACACCCGAGCTGAGCTTGGTCAATGTTGATGACAGCGGCGAAGAGATCGGCCCAGAACACGCCACCGCGCTCGGCGCGATCTCATTGACCGCTGGCATTTCATGCGCTCTACAACCCGGGCCGGATTCGAGCTATCAAGCAGTCTCTGCCAGTGGCTCGACGATCTACTTCACGGCCTGTCCGAGCGGCCAAGATAACGTGGATACTGTGTACGCTCGCGTCAACGCAACCAGCACGGTCGCGGCCTCCAATCCCTCCCCATCGCAGTGCACAACCTGTGATCCAACCCCGTCACCGGCGGAATTCGTCGGCGCCTCCGCCGATGGCTCGAAAGCGTTCTTCCTCACAAGCCAGCAGCTCGTCAATGGCGACACCGATCACACCGCGGACCTCTACGAGTATAACTTCGACAACCCCCCAGGCAAGAACCTGGTGCAGCTCTCCGCCGGCGGAGCCGGCGACCTGACGCCTGGCAGTGGCGCCGAAGTGCAGGGCGTGGTCGCAACTTCTGCGGACGGCTCACACGTCTACTTTGTCGCAAGGGGAGTGCTCACGACGGTGCCGGACCTCTCGCTGCCGACCGGCCACCAGATTGCCGAAGCGGGCGCGGACAACCTCTATGTCGTTGATACGGTCAGCGGCCAGACGAGCTTCGTCGCCGAGCTCTGCTCGGGCGCTAGCGAATCAGGATCGATCAACGATCCACAGTGTCCGTCAACCCTCGAAAACAAAACAGTGTTTGGTGGTACGAATGACCTTGTATTGTGGAACACAGTAGAGGAACGTCAAGCACGCACGACATCCGACGGGCGCTACCTCGTCTTTACCACCTATGCGAAGCTTGCGCCGGGAGACAAAGGCACCGCTCAGGACGTTTACCGTTATGACTTCCAGACCGGTGAACTGACGTGGGTCTCCCACTGCGCGCCCGACGATCCCGGGTGCCCTGCGGGGACCATGAGCGACATCAGCGCCGCGATCCCCGATTCGGCTGACGAACACGGATACGGTGCTCTTGCGGAAGTCAACGACAGGGGGAGAGCGATTAGCGAAGACGGCTCTACAATCGTCTTCTCGACACCTGAGCTGCTACAGGCGAACGACCCGAGCACCGAAAACAGTGTCTACGAGTGGCACGAAGGCGTCGTGAGCATGATCTCCGACGGCCAGAGCGCGGCGAGTGAAGCGGTGGGTATGTCCGCGTCGGGCTCGGACATCTTCTTCCTTACTCGCACACCCCTGGTAGGCCAGGACACCGACCAGCTCATCGATGTCTACGATGCGAGGATCGATGGAGGCTTCCCGGCACCGATGCCCGAACTCTCCTGCTCCGGCGAAGCCTGCCAAGGCGGTCAATCATTATCGCCAACATTCGGGACTCCGGGAAGTCAATCCTTCACTGGCGGTGGCAACGAAACGCCACCCGCATTCAAGGAAGTCCTCGAACCCGAAGCAAAACCGAAGTCAAAGCTATTGACAAAGGTGCAGAAGCTGGCCAAGGCTCTGAAGGTGTGCAAGAAAGACAAGGCGAGGAAGATGCGCGATGCATGCGACCGGTTGGCGAGGAAGCGGTCTCGAAGGAAGGGGAAGAAGTAGGCAGGTTGGCGTGCATAGAGCTTTCTACGAGACAACGTTTATACTCCCCTTGCTAGCGTGGTGGGTGCACAAGGTCGGAGGTCGGAGGTCGGAGGTCGGCGGGTGAGCGGGTTGGGGGGCCGCAACCCGAGTTGCGGCCCCCCACGGTTCGTGAGCTGTCGTTATGCTCTATACCCGCAGCACGGCTACGGGTTTTTCGCGGTGATCCCTTCGTCTCCGGCTGGGCCTTCGATGCTATCGTTACCTGTAACGGTAGCTTTGTTTTTCGCCGTGTCTTCGAGTTCCCCGGAGCCAGCCCCGAAGGTAGCCACATTGACCCCGATTTCCGGTGTCAGTATCCCGGTGAACGGCGTGTCTACTTCGGCTCCTTTGCAGCGGATCGCCACTTTTATGCCTTCCGGTTTGCCCGTGGTTTCGGCATAGACTTCATCCCGGATGGGTGGCCCAGCCAGTAGCCGCGAGTACCAAGGCAGATTGACGGGCACGACTTCGAGTTCGGTGGCGACTGTGCAGATGGCTGCACCGCTTTTGAGTTTGCACCCCGAGGTGGTGAACGCCGTGATTTCGTCTTCCCCGGCGCCGCCACCAGCCGGGTTCCAAATAGACCCTTTGTCGTTGACTTTGCATTCAATTTCGCGTCCCAGCGCGTGAAGGATGAGTACGCCTGTCGTCGTCACCTGCACGTCGAAAGGTTTCTCCTTAGTGCCTACTTTGATCCTGACCCATTCGAATTCTTTTTTTCCGCCTTCTTTCGTACAGACAGCGTTTTCGAATTTGCCTTTCCCTTCTCCAACTTTTTCGCATGAGTACCAGTGTGGCTGAGCCTGGGCTGCCGCCGCGGACATCGCCATCGCGACAACGGCCAGCACGGGCAACAGCAGCGCGTACATCTTCCTAGACATCGTTCTACACTCCTTGGTTGCAGTGGTTGGCCCGGCGGCGGCTCTGCGTCAACGGACGCCGCCGTCCGGGCTGATTAGATTCCTCCCGCTCCCTCTTTGGCTCACGAGAGGACTGCTATCCCTGCAGCTGCCCGGTGGCGCTCGAAGCGTTCGCGGGGGCTGCTGGTGCTCGGGAGCCCGTTTCGGCTCTACCGCCGTTGGGACGGGCTTGCCTGAGAAGTTGTGATCTTGATCTGTTGCTGCCCTCCTCGTGATCGAGTTCCACGATCCCAACCGGCGGGGCACATGCTCACCCGGCGACGGGACAGTGGCGAGGTCTAGCACGTCTGCGGGCTGTTTTGGGCACCAGCCAACGGTTGTTCACAGGCGACACATGTCGATGGTTTCAGGGCGTGTTTAGCGAGAGAAAGGCAAAACCGCTCAACCGTGCCGATTCGTATACGGGAAATAGTGCCGGCGGCTCGGATCTGGTTTCACAAGTAGTTTGGCGCTATGCCAGCAGCGCGGAGCTGAGAGCGCCGAAGACGGCGTTCAGAAGCGTGCGGTCGCCGGTGGTGGCGATCATCGATGGGTCGCCATGTAGCAGCGCTTCGCACCAGACCTGGGGAGTAGCGTGGCTGACGGCTTGCGGGGCCGTCACGGGGGCGGCGTTGAGGGCGGCGATCTTGCCGGAGGCGACCGCCAGGTGGATATCTGTCTCCAGGCCTGCACCGGCGTCGACGTGCCACCGGCAGGTGCCGCTCGTGCTCTGCGGCGTGCGGGCGAGAGGCGCCAGCACGTGCAGCAGACCCGGCAGATCGCCGCTGAGAGCTCTGTCGGCTGGGGTTGCCCGCCTCCACTCGCACTGCGCGGCGCGCAGCGGGACGATGACAAGGTGGCGAGCGCCGTCCGCCAGGGCATAGCGAACCTCTCCGCGATGCTCTTCGCGGACGAGCACTCCGCGCTCAGGCAGGGTTCTCAGGCGGCGCAGGAGCGTGGAGCGCCTTACGTGGGGTAGGCGGACCTGTAGATCCGCGGTACGCAGCGGAGCATCGGCCAGGGCTCGTGCGAGCGCACGCGTGGGAGGATCGGCGACGAGCTTGAGAACCCACAGTCCCGGTGCATTGGGCGTCTGGGGCGGCGGCGTGCACCACGTCTGTTCGCAGCGTGCGGCGGCGGTCGGGAGCTGCAGCAGGTACTCGCGGCCGAGGCGGGTCAGTATGTAGGGCGCCTGTGAGGAGCGGGCTCTTCCGCGCCCACGTCTGTCCCCATCGCCGAGCGTCCGCGCGAACCCGGCGTGAGCGAGGGAGTGCAGGCGCCTCAGCGCCGTCCAGCGGGGGATTCCCGCAGCGCGAGTCTCGATGTCGCCGGCGCGGACCGGACCACGGCTCAGCTCACCGAGGACGGTGAGCATGCAGTCCTCGGCGAGCAACCGCAACGTGGTCAGTCCCAGCTCTTCGCGGTCGGCGGTCATGCTCCCCTCGGCGGGCTCTGGTTGGATCAACAGCCACTGGCAGACGGCGTGCGCCACCGTCCCGGCCAGGCCGTCTCACCTCGCATAGATGCGCGAAGGCGGAATCTGTGACGAGCGCGGCGGCGGGAGGAGGCGTATTGTCGGCTAGTGCAGCGTTCCCGAAGTGGCTTGTCGATTCGCGGTGCTGGTGATGATCCGCTCGTACGCCTACTTTTCGTCCGGAGCGGGAGCGCGACCCGCTTCCGTCGACGCGCTCGCTATCCATCGCAAAGCAGCGACGACGGGTGGGCACGATACTCCCTGCTATGCCCGAGGAGTCCGCGACCCCGCACCGTGTAGAGCGGAGATCGTGGGAGCGCTATGGCTGGGTGGCCGGCATCGTTTTCGTCATCGCGCTGGTGGCCGAGATCGTCGTCGCTGTTGGAGTCAAATTGAGCCAGAACGACTCGCCGACGAAGATTGCGAACGGTCTTCACGCCCACGAAACGCGGCTGATCGTGATCGCATGCCTGTCCGTCGTATACGCGGTCATGTTCGTGATCTACCTGAGCGCGCTGCACGACCTGCTGCGCGGGGACACTGATCGCACGCGGGCCCTTGGTTCGTTGGTGCTGGTTGGAGGAGTGCTCTTCGTGACCCTCCATGCCGCCAGCGACATCGGCATCACCGGATTGGTCGGAGCAAAGCTCGCCTCCTACGGGGCCCAACACGACCCGGGTGCGTCCTACACGCTGTACCTGATGACGTTCGCGCTGGAGAGCGTTGGCGATGTCTTCGGCAGCCTGTTTGCTTTCGCAACCGGCGCGCTTGTGCTTAGGAGCGGGGTCTTGTCGCGCTGGCTCGGCTGGGCGTCGATCCTCGCCGGGACCATGCTCTTCCTCCAAGGCTTTGGCCTCGGCGGCGTCATCGCCTCGTTCGGGTTGGTGCTGGACTTGATCGGGTTCGTGCTTCTTTTGGTGGTCGTTCTCGTGAGCAGCATCATCTTGCTGGCTCGCGAGGACTAGATCCCCATGTCGGGGCAGGCTTGACGGTCAGCGCAGTCGAGACGCCCCGTATTCGTTCCCCTTTCTATATCGCGCAGAGCGTCTTCACTGCCGGAGGAGGCGCCTACCCGAGCCCTGCTGCTAGTCCGATCTGACTGGCAGGATCAGACCACTTCCATGCGTACCAGACGGCAGCCGCCGATGTGGCGATCAATATCGCCGAGAAGAAGACATAGGCCAGGGTCGGCGTTCCGACGAATAGCGACGCGAGCTGCACCCCTGTCAAGAACACGCCGGCTGCGATGTTCGCCCGGCGGTTTGTCCGATACCGCAGCAAACGGGCCAGGACGACCATCGCGATCGATATCTCGATTAGTACGCCGGCTCCTAGTAGGAATGCTTGGGTGTAATGGACCTTCGGCGAGTGGTTGATGAACACGCTGTAGTACAGCGTGGTGATGTCGATGTAGGCCGCGTTGAACATGTAGAAGATCCAGAGCAGCGAGAGCCTCGACTTCATGTCGAGGTCATTCGTCTGTGACTCGGTGATAGCTGGTCTCGTCTTCTTCAGTTCTCGTGGGTTCTCGAGCGTTGAGATCTTCATTGCATCGTTGTCCGTGGTCATTTCAGTGTTCGACCGCTGGAATGGCGATGGGCGCTGGAATGGCGATGGGCGGAACGGTCTCCGGGCGCTCGCCGATTCGTGCGATGTCGAGGGCGATCAGGCCGAGGTTCGCACCGGCGGCTGCTCCGATGATCGTGGTGATGACCGCGATGAGCCCGGTTGTTGCGTTGAACCCAAGGAGCGCGCCGACGAGGGCGCTCGTCAGCGCGACCCCGAACCCGATCCTTGTGGCTTTGGCCGGCCGGTCGCGGTTGACCCAGGCCCAGTAGGTGCCGAGGCCGATGGGCGTGCCGATGGCGAGAACAGCCATGAGCTCGCTGTTGAGGGGCACTGTCGGCAAAGCCACCAGCACGATGATCAGGCCGATGAACCATCCGCCGAGGCCGAGCACCACCAGGTAGACGGAGCGCAGGATCGCGCTCGCCTTGCGCCCGAAGCCGCCGCGCTTGTGCTTCCGGCGCCACATCAGTAGCAGCGACAGGATCATGAGGAGTCCGAAGCCGATCATCGCGCCGGCGATGGCCTTGGCGGGTCCGGTCTGTGTGGATTCGGGCGTGAGTTTAACCGTTTGAGGTTTGTACAGCGAGTCGTCGACCTTGCCTGTGTCGAAGTAGGTGTTAATCAGGTGCGTGCTCGCCTTGGTCTGTTCGCTCCAGAAGGAGGTTGTGTGGCCGAAGTTGGGGAGGATGACCTGGTGGCCGTTGGGCAGGTAGGGAAGGAGTTCCTTGGTCGCAACCTGGGGCGGGGTGGCGAAGTCGAGACTGCCGCCGATCAGGAGCGTCTGCACGTTCGATGTCTGGACGTGGGTGTATTCGTTGTCGGCAGGGGTGGCCGGCCATGCGTGCAGGAGGCCTCCGCCGCCGAAGAGGAATTCCGTTCCGGGGTTGCCGATAATCGAGGGGCCGTCGTGTTCGCTTGAGGAGTAGTAACGCTCGGCAGCTTGGTTGTCAGCCATTCCGACAGCTGCGACGTCGCCCCAGACAAACGCAGTCGGGAAAGCGATCTGGGCGAGGAGCGACTCGAACCAGAGCCCGCTCGATTCACCGTGGGCGGCCGAGAGCCAGGCGTCCAGGGTCATCGGTCCGGAGAGCGGCGAGGCATTTTCCGACGTCTCCATGAGTCCGAAGAAGCTGGCGATCCGTGCGTTGCCCTTCTTGATCGGAAAGAACAACCAGCGGTTCGGCATGTGCGCGACGGTCCGCTTCAGCGACGCGGCGAGATCGCCGGTGCGCTTGTGGCACGTCGCGTCTTGCGCACAGAGGCTGGCGTAGCGGGCGATCTGTTCGTCCGTCGTCTTCGGGTACCAGATGAAGTTGCCGGGTGGGTTGACGCCGATCATCACCGAACGGTGGATGGCGG